>Ga0272446_1004754_pt1 | contig 15715 bp, 18 predicted proteins | sample YNPCB0061_FD_194587 | JGI IMG/M metagenome (GOLD analysis project Ga0272446, IMG submission 194587) | Hot spring microbial mat communities from Yellowstone National Park, WY, United States - YNP-CB-006-1 | ecosystem: Environmental > Aquatic > Thermal springs > Hot (42-90C) > Sediment | place... | reverse complement strand
TAATCACTTCAATTTTCGCAATGCTTGGTGAGTGAATCGGAAAGATACGCTCAACGCCAACGCCATTGGAGATTTTGCGGACCGTAATGGTTTCTGACATTCCCGTTCCTCTGCGGTTAATCACAATGCCTTGATACTGTTGGATACGCTCTTTATCGCCTTCCACAACGCGCACATGGATATTTACCGTATCCGAGGCACGAAAGGCGGGAATATCCGTTCTCTTGAATCCCGCTTCCACTAATTGAATTTTGTCCATAATTTGATTCCGTTAAAAGTTAAACTTGTTGTTCTAAAAAGGTTTGAGTTATCATTTTGCGCTGTCTTTGCCTTTAAGCAAGTCGCCTTTGAGCAAATCGCCTTTGAGCAAATCTGGTCGGCGTTGTTTGGTGCGTTCTAAGGCGTTTTGCGCTTGCCACTCACGGATTTTCGCGTGATGTCCTGAAAGAAGCACTTCGGGCACTTTCATGCCGCGAAAGTTGGCGGGGCGCGTGTAGTGAGCGCAATCGAGCAACCCTGTTTGGAACGAATCGAGCAACGCCGATTCCGAATCGTTCATGGCATTTGGAATCAATCGCACCACGCTATCAATGAAGACGAGTGCGGGCAGTTCGCCACCTGAAAGCACAACATCGCCGATTGAAATTTCTTTTGTTACCAATGCTTCTCGCACGCGCTCATCGATGCCTTTGTAGTGTCCGCACAGGACCATCAAATTTTTTTTCAGAGAACATTCATTGGCGAGGCGTTGCGTAAGCAGTTCGCCGTCGGGTGTCATAAAAATCACCTCGTCGTATTCGCGCTCTGCTTTCAATTTTTCAACGCACGCAAAAATCGGTTCAGGTTTGAGAATCATTCCTGCGCCGCCGCCGAAAGGTGAATCATCAACTTGTTTGTATCGCCCCAATCCATAATCGTGCAAGTTATGGACTTCAATCTCGATGAGTCCTTTTTCTTTGGCAATCCTCACGATTCCGTTTTCGAGCGGACTTTTGAGGTATTGCGGCATCACGGTCAGAATATCAATACGCATCACAAGAATTCTTCATATCGTTTGACCTTCACATAGCCGCCGGTTAAGTTGACTTCTTCGATGAACTCGGAAATCGCCGGCATCAAAATTTTTTTTCCATCGGCGAGTGAAATTTCATAGACATCGTTTGACGGGATTTTCATCACGTCTGTGAGCCTACCGATGCGGGTTTCGCCGTTAAGCACTTCAAGTCCAATCAATTCGTGAATGTAGGCAACATCGCCGTTGAGTTTGGGCAAGTCCGATTCTGCGACGAAGAGGCTTTTGCCGACTAACGCTTTTGCTTGTTCGGGCGACTCAATTCCGATGAAGCGATAGGTTGCACTGTCGGGCGCAACCGAAACGGATTTGACCTTAATTTCAATCGCTGTATCGGGTGCGTTGCCAATCCAGAGTGTTTTTCGGTTTTTTAGGCGTTCAGGGAAGTCGGTTTCAAGTCTTACTTTAACTTCTCCTTTCACGCCTTTGACTTTGATAATCCGTCCGATTTCAAAGCATCGCATCAGTTCGCATTAGGAAGCGGATTCCGCTTTCTTGGCTTCGGCTTCTTTCTTGGCTTTGCGGCGGCGCGCTTTTCGGGCTAAGTTGCGCGTGAGTCGGGCATCACGAGCTTCTTGCCACTTTTGCATTTCGGCATTGATTTCGTCTTCGCTCTTGCCTTTCTTTTTGAGGTAAAGGCGATGAAGCAATCCCGTGCCGCGAATCACGCTGCGGGCGGTGTCGGTCGGTTGCGCGCCAACGCCGAGCCAATAGGCGACGCGGTCTTCTTTGAGCTCAACCTTGTGCGGACGCGCTTTAGGAGCGTATTGCCCAAGCACTTCCAAGAACGCACCATCACGTCGAGCGCGTGCGTCCGTCGCTACAATTTGATAAATCGGCAGTTTCTTTCTGCCCGTGCGTCTCAATCTAATTTTAACCAATTCGGTATGCGGTTTAGGTTGAAAATGATGTTGTTTGAAACTCCTTATCGGCGCGCCGCCAAGCGTTCCAACGGAATGTTTTGCGCCGTGATGCGCCGCCCGGCTTTGTCTAATTTCGTGAGCGACTTCATCATTTTTTTCATTTCTGCAAATTGCTTGAGCAGGCTGTTGACTTCTTGAACCGTCGTGCCACTTCCTTTGGCGATTCGGGCGCGGCGGCTTCCGTTGATAATGTCGGGATTGCGCCGTTCTTCTTTTGTCATTGAAGAAATGATGGCTTCAACGCGCTTCATTTCTTTCTCGTTGATTTGGTCGGCAGGAATCATTTTGTTCATGCCCGGAATCATTGAAACGAGGCTTTGAAGCGACCCCATTTTTTTAATCTCTTGAATCTGTGCGTAGAAATCGTCGAGGGTAAATTCATTTTGGAGGAGTTTCTTTTGGAGTTCTTCGGTTTTTTTGAGGTCTAAGCGTTCTTGCGCCCGCTCGACAAAGCTGACGATGTCGCCCATTCCGAGAATGCGTTGCGCCATGCGGTCGGGGTAAAAAATGTCGAGGTCGTCGACCTTTTCGCCACTGCTGACAAACTTAATCGGTTTGTTGACCACGCTTTTAATTGAGAGAGCCGCGCCGCCGCGTGTGTCGCCATCCATTTTCGTCAGCACCACGCCGTCGAAATCCAATCGGTCGTTGAAGGCTTTGGCAGTATTGACGGCTTCTTGCCCAATCATGGCATCAACCACGAACAAAATTTCTTCGGGGTTGAACATCTTTTTGAGCGTTTCGGCTTCTTGCATCATCTCTTCATCAATCTGCAAGCGTCCGGCGGTGTCGAGGATGGCGATGTCGCGGGCATTTTGTTTGGCGTAGTCAATGCCGAGTTTCGCGCTTTTAATTGCATCTTTTTCTTCAATCGCAAATACGGGGATTTCGATTTGCGCGCCAAGCGTTTTGAGTTGGTCAATGGCGGCGGGGCGATAGACGTCGGCAGCAATGAGCAGTGGATTGCGTCCGCGCTTTTTGAGGTGAAGCGCAAGTTTCGCCGCAAAGGTCGTTTTCCCTGCGCCTTGCAGACCAGCGACCATAATCACAGCGGGAATGCGATTGGTTTTGAGATTCAACTCGACTTGCTCGCCGCCCATCATTTCTTTGAGCTCATCGTAGACGATTTTGACAATCATCTGCGAGGGCGAAACGCTCTTGATGACTTCTGCGCCGAGTGCTTTTTTGCGAACTTGCTCAATAAAATTTTTGGTAACGGCATAATTGACATCCGCGTCTAATAGCGCACGCTTGATGTCGCGCAAGGCGTTGCCGACATTGACCTCGTTGATTCGCGCTTGTCCTGAAAGTTTCTTTAAGGCGGAATCGAGTTTATCGCTGAGTGATTCAAACATACTGGTTCACGACTATCAAAATTCATCTAAAATTCAATCGCAGGCAGTTTTGCCCGGACATCACTGAAAAATCCTTGAATTTTTATCAAAAAATCTTAAACAAGGGCGGCAAAGATAAGAAAAGATACCTTGCGCACAAAACAACACTCACGCTTGTTCCAACTTTTTCTTGAATCTTCATGCTTTGTTGTAATTTCGCACTTCAATTTTCAGAGGCTATGTGGAAACTCGCTCAAACTTATTCAGCATCGCTTGAAGAGAAACTCAAAGGCATTGTGTTCTCAATGCAGGATTTTCTTTTCTTCTCGCTGCGCGCGTTCAGGGCGATTGGCAAGAGCAAACGCTACTGGCGCGATGTGCTTGACCAAGCCTACATCTGCGGCACAGAATCACTGCCGATTTTGATGGTCAGCGCACTCTCGATTGGCTCATTGATTGTGATTGAAGTCGGTCATCAATTGGCGGAGTTCGGTGCGAAAACCATGACTGGTCGAAGCGTTGCGCTCTCGGTGGTGCGCGAAATCAGTCCGCTCGTTGCCGGCTTGATGCTCGCGGCAAGAGTTGGCGCACGCAATAGTTCCGAACTCGGCGCGATGCAAATTTCCGAGCAAATCGATGCGCTTCGCGCCTTCGGCACAGACCCGATTGCTAAACTTGTTGTGCCGCGTCTTGTCGCCGCATTTTTAATGTTCGTTCCGCTTATCGCCCTTTGTGACCTTGTCGGACTTATCAGCGGTGCCTACCTCGCCGAGTGGGATTTGCATCTGGATAGAGGCATTTATTGGAACTCCGTTGTCGATATTCTTCGTCCGATGGATTGGGTTGTTGGATTCTCAAAGCCGCCTGTGTTCGCAATTGGTATTTCGCTCATTAGTTGCTACACAGGATTCCGCACAACGGGCGGCACCGCAGGCGTTGGCAAAAGCACCATCAAAGGCATTGTCTATTCCTCCGCTTTCGTTTTAGTGATGAACTTTTATCTCTCCAAAGTTATCCTTGACCTAATGCGCGGTTAATCAAACGCTTCTCTCATGATTGAACTTCGTAACGTTTCACTCCGATACGGCTCACGCGAAATTTTGAAGGATGTCTCGCTGACAATTGAAGACAAAAAGATTAAAGCCATTCTCGGTCCTTCGGGCGTGGGCAAAAGCACTATCATCAAGTTGATGTTAGGGTTAATTAAGCCGACATCGGGGCAAGTGTTGGTCGATGAGGTCGACATCACGCACATGAGCGAGGCCGAACTCTTTCCCATTCGTCAAAAAATGGGTATTGTCTTTCAAGGCAACGCGCTCTTTGATTCTATGACGATTACGGAAAACATGAGCTTCTTTTTGCGAGAAAACCTTAACCTTCCTGAAAGCGAAATTGCCGCTCGGGTCCAAGAGCAGATGAAATTTGCAGGATTAGAAGGATTTGAAAATAATCTCCCCGATAGTTTATCGGGCGGTATGCGCAAGCGCGTGGCGATTGGTCGAGCCCTCATCTTTCACCCCAAAATGATTCTCTTTGATGAGCCTACCGCAGGACTTGACCCGCTTAGTTCAAAAAAAATTTTGGATTTAATTAAACGCCTCCAAAGTGAAATCGGGCTTGGCGCAGTGATTGTGACGCACATCTTGCAAGATGTTTTTGCAGTGGCAGATTCTGTTGCCGTGCTGTATCAAGGCAGAATTATTTTCAACGATGAGCCTCAAAAACTTTACGATTCAACACATTCATTCATAACATCATTTCTATCTAACCCAGAAGATTAACTTCACACGCATCAATGTCATCTTCACGCGGAAATCTTCAATGGCGCGACCTTCGCACGGGACTTATCTTTGTCATCGGGCTCATTGTCGCCGCCGTTCTGCTTTTGATTGTCGGCAAAAATAGCCCTGTCGTCAATAAGTTTATCGACCTTAAAATTTTCGTTCAAGACATTGAAGGGCTTGCTGAAAACAACTTCGTCGCGATTTCGGGCAAGAAGGTCGGCACAGTTCAATCCATGACGATTAAAGAGCGCAACGATACCATCGGTGTTGAAGTCGTGATGAGCGTGCGTGCGGAATTTCAGCGTGTGATTACCAAAGATTCAAAAGCGAAAATCAAACCACTCGGCGTGTTGGGCGATAAGTATGTCGATATCACGCTTGGCAGCGGTGAGCCTGTTTCCGATGGCGACTACTTGCTTGTCGAGAAAGATTTAGGGCTTGCTGACATCACCACCGAAGGCGTTAAACTCATTCGCAATTTGAATGAAGTGCTGGAAAAAATCCATCGCGGGGAAGGCACATTGGGAAAATTGATTACCTCGTCAGAACTGGTCGATAAACTCACACGCACCGCCGAAAATTTAGAGCGCGTTTCTGAATCGCTTGCTTCTAATCAAGGCTTGGCAGGACGCTTGATGAACGACCCCGACCTTGCCAATCGCTTTGCAAGTATCGTCAAAGATTTGGAAGCCGTTACCACCTCGCTTCGTGAAGGCAAAGGCTCAATCGGCAAATTGCTCGTTGATGACTCGTTCTACAACAACTTGAACGCCACCACGAAACGCCTCGATTCGCTCATTTCGGGATTGCAAAATCCATCAGGCACGATTGGCAAACTCACGACCGATTCTCTGCTCTATCACAATCTTAATCGTTCTTCTATCGCGCTCGATTCGCTCTTGCGCGACTTGAAAGCCAATCCCAATCGATACATCAACGTGCGCGTGTTTTAGGTCTGCACGCCCACTTTGCCATGAGCCATGCAGACCTTTTCACACTGGCTTTACTTACTTTTTGTAGACGATTTTGCGAATCGTGTCGAACTGCAAGTAAGGATACTCGCGTTGCACGTATTCAATCGCATCAGCGGCAGAGAGCCGTTGCTCACGTGCGCTTCTGAAAATTTGTCGAATGTGATAGTCGCGAAGTTGCTTTTCATCAAGCAATCGGTGGGCGCGCAGCTTCGAGAGAACTTCGTCAGAGACGAATTCGCGGATTGGGTTTCGCATCTTTTTCTTCGGTTAAGTTTCAGTTGATAATGATTGTTAAAGAATAGGCGCAAGTATGACCGTTCGCCATAATGTTCAAAGCATTATCACTGTTTGATGCGATAGTCTCCGCTTTTGGTTGGATTTGTTATGATTTTAACAAAGGCGAATATAGAACGGTTAATTTATATTTGCAACTTCTTTGAAAAAAACAAGACCACATTTTTTGACATCATTATGACCAAAAAAAACCTTGAACATCTTTTCCAAAGTTTTGAAAAAAAGCGCGTTGCCGTTATCGGCGATGTGATGTTAGATAAATACATCTTTGGCAAAGTTGAGCGTATTTCGCCCGAAGCCCCTGTGCCTGTGATTGATGTCTCGTCGCAAAGTTATCGTTTGGGCGGCGCGGCAAATGTCGCCACAAACCTTCGCTCGCTTGGCGCAACGGCATTGCTCTTCGGCGTCATTGGCGACGATGACGACGGCGCAATCCTTGCGGCACAATTAAACCACGAACATCTTTCAGCCGATTTCCTTATCACCGAACACACGCGCCCAACCACTGCCAAAACTCGTGTCATTGCTCAAAATCACCACATTGTCCGCATTGATTCCGAAACGCGCAAACCCATTTCAAGCGCAACCGAGCGAACTATGCTTGCTCTCCTTTCCGAACATCTTCACACACTTGACGCAATCATTTTTGAAGACTACAACAAAGGCGTGCTAACCGCGCCGCTCATCAAAAAAATCATTACGCTTGCCAAGAAGCACGATATTCCCATCGCCGTAGACCCAAAGAAAGACAACTTTTTTGAATACAAACATGCTACCGTCTTTAAGCCCAACCTCAAAGAAATCTCCGATGCCTTCGGACGCAAGTTCAGCAACAATGACAGCGACGCCACGCTTGCGTGTGAGATGCTTCAAAAGAAAATTAAATCAAAAAATATCGTGCTAACGCGCAGTGAAAAAGGCATGACGGTTTTTAATGGAAAGGCAGAACATATTCCATCGATGGCGTTGGAAGTGGCAGACGTTTCCGGAGCCGGTGATACAGTGATTGCAACGCTGACGGTCGCCCTATCGGGAGGATTGGATATTGTAACGGCGGCGAAAGTCGCGAACCTTGCGGCTGGCGTTGTTTGTGCGGAAGTTGGTGCGGTTGCCGTTGATAAGCAAAAACTCTTTTTAGCTTGCACGCGCTATTTCAGTTCCGCACTTACTTCTTGATTTTGAAGTTGAAGGGAATTACAATCGCGCCCGCAACGGTTTTCCCGCCCGAAATTCTTGCTGGCTTAAACTGCGTATCTTCTGTCAAAACGCGCATGACTTCGGCATCGAGAATGGGATTGATACTTTTGAGAAAGTTGACTTTTACAATGCTACCCGATTTATCAACAAAGACTTGCGCAACGGCTTTCCCTTCAACGCCTGCTTTTAAGGCAAGGTCAGGATACTTGATATGTTTGTAAATCTGTTCAACCCCGCCGACAATCTCGACATTGCTTTCCAGCGTTGCCACTTGCTCCATATCATCAGCATTGATATTTTCTTCGGTGAGATTGATGAGTTCTTCTGTTCCCTTATCGTCTTCATCGTCTTCGCTTTTGAGTTGCGAGACAATTTCTTTTCGCAGTTCAGGATTTTTTTCTACTGCCACCACTTCGACGCTTTCTTTTTTCTTCACAACCGGTACGGTCTTCTTGACGGCGGTCGAGGTAGATTTCTTTGTTTCGGCAACGACCACGTTTTCCTCCACTTCTCCTGTTCCCAATTTCACATCGATTCGCGTAATCGAATTGGCAACGACAGCCAAGTCGGAAGTCCATGCACTGTAACCGCGCTTGTAGGTTCTAATTTTGTAAGTTTCGGGAGGCACATTGAGGAAGGTGTAGTAGCCTTGCGCGTTTGTCACTGCCGCCTGCGTTACGTTTGAAGAGGTGATGTAGATAGTTGCACCCGCGACAGGTTTGCCCGAACTATCCAGCACACGCCCCATGAGACGTCCTTGTTGCCCAAAGGCGACGTTGGTGCATAGAAGGCACTGCATTATTGTTGCGAAAGCAAAGCACAACAGCCTTAATGCGTAATACTTGTTGCTCATTGTCATACTTGCTTAATGTTGCTTGAAAATGTTTGCGACCTTTGTTTTTAGTCGCGCACATTTATACCTACAAGGAAATTATCTTTCGCTTGTGAGATTTGCAAGTGTTTTCGCTTTTGAAAAAAGATTTAAGGCTTCTTTGAGCACCGTATCTTCCAAGATTAAAATTGAGGTTTGAGCTTTCCAGCCCCAGAGTTGCCGCGCCAGCGTGGCTTTTAGCATATTTTTGAAATACCGCTCATCTTGTTTGTAGTCGTGCGCATTGTAAGGCACGCCTTTTTTCTCTGCCTGTGCAATCAATGCTTGCATCATGGCATCAGAGACCGTGAAGTTTTTTCGGAAGTCTTCGACTTTTTCGTAGGTCTGTTTGAGCGATTTGTTTTGGTCGAGGTAAGTTAAAGCAAATTCGTCAAAGACTTGTTTGGCGAGCATTTGGCGGTAGTAGGGCGTGAGGGTGTCGTTCCAGCAGAAGTAATCGGGAATGATGCCGCCGCCGCCCAGCACAATGCGTCCCAGTGAGGTTTTGAAGACTTCGTGAGTTGAATCGCGCTCAACGAAAGAAGCGGCTTCGACGGGTTTGCGGGTTATGTTCCAAATTTTTTTGGCTTCGTTATCTACAAAATGATTGTCTTTATCGCGTTCAGAAAGTTCGTTGTAGTATTCTTCTCTGCCGCGCTTTCCGTTTCCATACTTACGCTGAATGAGCCTTCCTGACGGCGTGTAATACTTGGAAATCGTTACGCGAATTGCCGATGAATCAGGTAAATCAAACTGCCGTTGCACCAGCCCTTTTCCAAACGAGGTTTCGCCGACAATGAGCGCGCGGTCGTAATCTTGCAACGCCCCCGCCACAATTTCCGATGCCGACGCACTGCCACGATTGATAAGCACCACCACGGATTCTTTCTCGAACATATCATTTGGCTTTGAAAAAAAATCTTCATCTTTGACATGCGCCCCGCGTGTGTAGACAAGTTTCTTCATTCCACCGATGAACTCATCGGCGACTTTGATGGCTTGGTCTAAATAGCCGCCCGGATTGCCCCGTAAATCCAACACGAGTTGCGTCATGCCTTGTGCTTTGAGCGATTTCATCGCGTCTATGAACTCGTCGTAGGTCGTTTGTACGAAACGGTCGAGTTTGATGTAGCCTGTTTTCTCATCAAGCATCAAGACTGCACCGACGCTGTATGTTGGAATTTTATCGCGTGTGATAGTGAAGACGAGTGGCGAAGACTCACCTTGTCGAAGAATTTTGAGATTGACTTTCGTGCCTTTTGGTCCGCGCAATTTTCGGAACACATCGTCTCGTGTAATTCCGACAGCGGTTGAATCGTCAATCGTGATGATTCGGTCGCCAGATTGAACGCCTATTTTCTCGCTCGGTCCGCCAGCAATCGGCGTTACCACAACGAGCGTATCAGCAATGATGTCGAACTCAATACCAACGCCTTCGAAGTTGCCTTGAAATTCCTCTTTGGACTTGCGAACTTGGGCTGGGGTCATATAAACGGAATGTGGGTCTAATTGCTCCAACATTCCTTTAATCGCGCTTTCTGAGAGTTGCGCCTCGTCGACATTATCGACGTAATTTTTCTTCACAATCGCGATCACTTGTCCGACTTTTGCCGCCGAATCGGCATCGCTAAACTTTAACTTGCTTCCGACGATAAGCCCGAAAATGATTGCACCGACAATCAGTAAAATCCCTACAACAACGCGCATGGGTAATTGAATTGGAGTTGATTAATGTGAAAGAATCTAATTGATTTTGCAAAAAATAAGGCGTCCCGAAAACTGCTTCTCGGAACGCCCCCTCAAAACTACAATGATGAAAAAAAAACTGCTTACTTTTTATCGCTGAGGGTTTTTGTCAGTTGCTCATCGAGCAGCGCGCTGAAATTATCGTCGAAGATATTGGAGAGATCGACCTCAACTTCTTCCGATGCAATCACTTCCAAGAGTTTTGCTTTGGCTTGCTTGGAGTAGATGCGAATCGTTCCAGGAGGAATTGAGGCTTTGAAGATAATTTCAAGCAGATACTTTTCATTGAGGCTGATAAGGTAAATGCTTCTCGATTCGCCTTCGTGAAACAGCACTTCAAACGACGCTTTCTCACCGATTTGCTTTGCCATTTCGGCTGTCGCCACGAAGTTAGAGGCGGCAAGCACACTGAAAATTTCAAGGTCTCGGTCCAATAACCCACCGTATTTTGCCAGAATTTGCCCTGTCATATCTCCGAGAATGACCGCCGAAGAACCTGTTTTTGCAGCAAATTCTTTCAAAACTTTTTCAGCCGCGCTGATTTGAGTTTCGGTTAAAACCACCTTTCTAAATTCATCTTTTCCCGTAACGCTCATATTTGATTAGGTTTAGGCTTAAAGTTGTTTTTGTATTTCGGGAACAAATTTTGCGACCTGATAGCGAATGTTTCCGAGCATCACGCTTTGGTCTGCAATGACGGTCAAGATGATGTTTCCATCAGGAAAGATTCTCGATAAAATAATTCCGTTTTCATACTCGACCATGCTTTGCTCGACTTTTCCGACATTGAGCTCATTGCCAATGCTCTCTGAACTATGTAGCCCACCGATAACAATCGCACCGACAGTTTCCATATCGACTTTGCCGTTGCGCGTTTTTTGTTCAATGACGAACCCGTCTCGTCCAATAAGTGCTACAGCTTTTACGCCGTCAACTTTCACAAGATTGCCGAGCAACTCCGATATTTCGGGCATATAAAGTTAGTGTATTGAATGAAATTGAAATTTGATGGTTGCTGATTAAATGGTTGCTGATTGTCATACACTTGGCTTCCAAAATATATCGGATTAGCATAAATTTCCAAAACAATAGCAGTTTTTAGCCGTGTTAAGTTTCTTTTATTTCCACACGATTTATTTGCTTTTACACCTCAGCGACGGCTGGGCGTAACGATGATGGCTTTGAATCCTATGAGACGCCACCTTCTCTTACTCGCTTTTCTTTCCACATTTCATTTTGCACTTCTTCATGCGCAATCTGATTCTATCGACCGTCCTTTTTCTTCTCTGAAATCTTCTACATCGCTTGCGCCCCTGACATCTTTTTTGGATTCAAGTCTCACCATTTGGGGCGACCTTCTTCAAAGCCTTTTTCAAGACACGACTTTGCTTTCTGATACAGCACGCCGCTCATTTTACATGTCTGCGCAGTCTATCGACAGCCTTTTCTTGTTATATGTTCTCAACACACGGGCACGCCTTATGCACAGACGACATTCCGATTCCTTATCAACCACCGTAGATAGCCTTCCAACACCATTACTCACAGCACACTTGAAACGCGAACAGGCACATTTAGCCGAAACGATGCTCACGCTCTACGACTCGCTCTCGCGAGCCTTTGACACTTTGCTTACGCCGAAACCGATACCACGAGAGAACCTTTCAACAGATTACAAATATCTTTTAGATAACTTGTTGGAAAATCGCACTCGCGCACATCGCTTTTATTTTAGCACCGCATATCAAAGCCGCTCTGTTTGGCGCGGCATTGAGCAAAATTCAGGCAACGGGGCTTATTCGCTTTCAGGAACCTATCAGCATCGCACAGGCATTTTTCTTTCGGCAAGCGTGCTTGGTCTGCAAGGGCAACCCCAAGCGATTGACCAACTCTCACTCGCACTCGGCATAGATTACACTGCGTTTGAGAATTTATTTCTTTCGCTTGCCTATACGCGATACCATTACAGCGATTCAAGCGTGCAAGCACGCGCAAGCATCAACAGCGATTTAAGCCTTTGGCTTTCCTATCCAACAACTTGGCTCACGCCATCACTCACGCTGATTTGGGCAATGGGTGAGAACGACAACGATTTTTTTTGTGATTGGGAAATTTCACGAACGTTTTTGCTCTTGCAGTCTTCATCGAGCAAACTTGCACTTACGCCAAGCCTTCGCGGCGAGTATGGCACAATTTCCAATGTTCGTGCTATTGCGCGGCGGGTGCGTCCAAATCAGCCGTTGCAAACAAGCCTTGTGCAGTCTTCGCCGTTTGTGCTCACGAACTACAATCTTTCCCTCTCTCTGCTTTACAGCATCGGGAGTTTTCACATCGTGCCTGAATTTCTTTTTGTTGTTCCTATCAATGTGTCGAGCCTGACGATTACGCGCGTCGGAGCCCTGAACCCGATTCTTTCAAACTCGCGCACCTTTTCGCAAGGCGGCAGTTCCTTTGGATATTTTTCCGTCAGTTTTTCCTACTTGCTTTGAATGCTTTATCTTTGTGCCGTCACTTCAACTTCTGATTTTCAGAACACTTAAACTTCATCAACTCAAACTCAACTCACATGAAAACCACAGTCTGCCTCATCTCACTATCGCTCTTGCTTGCCGCTTGCGGTCCGAGTGCCGAACAAACCAAACTTCTTAGCGACTTCAAATCGACGGTCGAACAACTTGCTTCACAAGACAAGTCCTTCCAAGAAGCAGAACAATCAATGGAAAAAATGCACGCCGAGATGGAGCAAAAACACAATGAGCTTAAAGCCAAAGGCGTTGAGATGCCCGCTCATGACTCCATCATCGCCGTTCATCAAAAGCTCACCAAAGCGCATGAAGAAATGCACGAGAGACACAAGAAAATGATTGCCGATTATCAAGCAAAGCTCGATGCGTTCACGAAAAAAATGCCCCCCGTCGAAGAGCTCAAAAAAGCCTACGCTTCCGCAATGAGCGACCTTGACAATCTCAAAAAGAATTACGAGAAAATGAAAGCCGACCACGACCAAATGCACAAAGACTATGAACAAATGGAAGCCGACCACACAAAACTGGCAACCGACTCCAACAAGAAGAAAAAGTAACGTGCTTTAAGCCGAACCTTTAATGCCGAAAAAAGCCTCGTTCAACGATTTGGTCGTCGCAATAAGCAAGGGCAACATTGAGCCGGTATATTTTTTTTACGGCAAAGAAGATTTCTTGATTGAAGAGTTGATTGACCTGCTCCGCGCCAAAGTATTTCGCACAAAAGAGGAAGAGCGTGCTAACTTCACGGTGCTCTATGGCGGCACAGGCGCGGAGAAATCCATCTCGCTTGGCGACATCCTTTCCGCCGCTTCCGCCTATGGAATGTTCGCAGAGCAAAAACTGATTGTCGTGCGCGAGTTCGACAAAGTTCAAAAGCCGAAAAAAGAGCTTCAAAAATCTACCTACAATGCCCTTGCGGAGTATGTGAAAAATCCGCTTGAAACCACCGTGCTGGTGCTTTGCGCAGGGGAGTTGGATAAAAAAGACCTTGCCAAAGAACCGTTTTCTCTTTTGGATTCCGTCGGATATGAGTTTCCGCCGTTGCGCGATATGTCGGGTTTTGCCGACGATTACGCCAAACGCTTAGGTTGGCGGCTCACGCCCGAAGCCTTGCGGCTCTTGGTGATGTATGCAGGCAGTTCCGCACGCGATATTGGCAACGAACTTCAAAAACTTACGCTCTATGCGGGCAATCGTGCAGACAAAACGCTGACAGAAAAAGATGTCTCGGAAGTCGTCGGCGTTTCGCGCGAGTATAATGTGTTCGAACTTCAAAAGGCGATATGCAGTCGCGACCTTCGCCAGTCGTCGGGCATTGCCCTTAAAATTTTAGAGAAGGAAGAGCCGGTTTCCATCATCAATACTTTAACCGTATTTTTTACGCGGCTTTGGAAACTTCACTCGCCCGTCGTTCAACGTATGTCGGAGCAAGATGCGGCAAAGGAACTCGGAATGTTCGGCGGACAAGCCTACTTTTTGCGCGACTACAAACAATACGCCATGCAATTTACACCCGCACAACTTGAGCGTGCGCTGATGGCATTAAGCCTTGCCGACCAAACGCTCAAAGGCATACGTCCTCCCGTTGAGCGTCCGCTCCTGATGCTCAAATTGATTCGTGAAATTTTATTGTGAATGTTATTTTGTTTGAACGCCGTTCTATTTGTTTTTCACCATCAAACTTGAAAGCCACGAATGTCGGTCATCAACCTTGTTAAACATATCCTTTGCCCGATTGATTTTTCGGAAAAATCGCTTCAAGTCATTGACCACGCGTTGCGCCTCTCCGATGTCTTCGGTGCAAAAATTTCTGTTTTGAATGTCGTTGATGATACTTCGCCTGAATATGCCTCATATCGTCGAAACGAAAAAGATATGCAAATGCTTCGCCGCACGCTTGAACAGGATTCACAAAATCGTATGAAGTTGCACATTGAACCGCGCCTGCGCAGTTTTTCAGACTCCAAAATGCTAACGCTGTTCGGCAAGCCTTCGGATATAATTGTCAAAGTTGCTAAAGAACAGCGTGCAAACTTGATTATGATGGCGACACGCTCACTCGGCTTGACCGGTCAATTCATTTTGGGAAGCACGACTTACAAAATTCTTCGCACCGCGCCTTGTCCGCTGATGGTATTTTCAAAGCCTGAAGCAAAATTTCGCGCGCTCCGCATTTTGTTTCCAACGGACTTTTCGGAGCTCTCTCAACTTTCACTTCCCTACCTTTTCAAGTTAGCCGTCGATTATGGTGCCGATATTCACATCGTTCACTATCGTCAGATGCACAACGCGGTCTCCAAAGACCCTACTCGCGACATTGAGCTCATCAAGCGCAGTGCTGTCTCGAATCGAATTCCTGCAAACCGTATTTTTACCCACGCCGACATTAAGGGCATCACGCCCGGTGCGGCAGTTCTCAAATACGCCAAAGACAATATGATTGATTTGATTATTCTTTCCGCACACGGCGCATCGGGCTACAAACAATTTTTTCTCGGCACAACCGCTGTTGAAGTTTCCAGCAAAAGCGAATGCCCTGTTTTACTGATTCGCAAAATGGAGTTCTAATCCTCTCTTCATTCACTTTGTCGCTTTTATGCGACACTCTCCCCTGAATTTTTTGTTTTACTGATTCCCAAATTGGTGTTTTAACCTTCTCTCCACTCACTTTGTCGCTTTTATGCGACACTCTCCCCTGAATTTTTTGTTTTACTGATTCCCAAATTGGTGTTTTAACCCTCTCTCCACTCACTTTGTCGCTTTTATGCGACACTCTCCCCTGAATTTTTTGTTTTACTGATTCGCAAAATGGAGTTCTAACCCTCTCTTCATTCACTTTGTCGCTTTTATGCGACACTCTCCCCTGACTGTGTTTGATTTTTGCGACACTCCTTCCATTAAACCCTCTTTTTTTGAAAAAATTTAGCGCATTTGGGATTGGCACGCTTTTAGAACTTATGGTGAATCAACTGTCTCTTTGACTGTTTGATTTTCT
>Ga0272446_1004753_pt1 | contig 15715 bp, 15 predicted proteins | sample YNPCB0061_FD_194587 | JGI IMG/M metagenome (GOLD analysis project Ga0272446, IMG submission 194587) | Hot spring microbial mat communities from Yellowstone National Park, WY, United States - YNP-CB-006-1 | ecosystem: Environmental > Aquatic > Thermal springs > Hot (42-90C) > Sediment | place... | reverse complement strand
GGCGAGGCCGTTCGCCAGCGGCGACCGATCATCACTAACGACTACGCCGCCGAGTCCCCCTGGAAGCGCGGGCTGCCCGAGGGCCACGTGGGTCTTCAGCGGCACCTGAACGTCCCCGTGTTCAGCGGCGACCGTATCGTCATTGTGGCCGGTGTCGGGAACAAGGCCACCGACTACGACGCCAGCGATGTGCGCCAGCTCACGCTGCTCATGTCCGGGGTTTGGGCGATCGTTGAGCGGACGCAGGCCGAGATGGCGCTCCGCGCGAGCGAGGCACGCTTGCAGAGTATCTACCGGGCGGCGCCCGTGGGCATCGGGCTGGTCCGCGAGCGCATCCTCCTCGACGTGAACGACCGGGTGTGCGAGATGATCGGACGCCCCCGCTCGGAGCTGATCGGGCGCAGCGCCCGAGTGCTCTATCCGTCGGACGAGGAGTTCGAGTTCGTGGGCGCCGAGAAGTACCGCCAGATCGCGCTACGGGGTACCGGCACCGTCGAGACCCGATGGGTCCGCGCCGACGGCACCGTGATGGACGTCCTGCTCTCCTCGACGCCGGTCGGTCCCCTGCTGCCGGACGGCATCGTGACGTTCACGGCACTGGACATCACGGAGCGCAAGCGGGCGGAGCGCGAGCGTCTCGAGCTGGAGCAGCGCATCCTGCATGCGCAGAAACTGGAGTCGCTCGGAGTGCTCGCCGGCGGCATCGCGCACGATTTCAACAACCTGCTGATGGCGATCATCGGCAACCTGGACCTCGCGACCACGTCGGGCTCCATGGACGCCGCCACGCGCGCCTTCGTCGCGGAGGCCGAGACCGCCGCGCGCCGAGCGGCCGATCTCACGGGCCAGATGCTCGCCTACTCCGGGCGGGGACGCTTCGTCGTTCAGCCGGTGGACCTCAGCGCACTCGTGTCCGAGATGGCCAGCCTGCTGCGCACCTCGGTTCCCCGAAACGTCGCCTTCGACATGCACCTGGAGCCTTCGCTTCCGTGCGTGCAGGGTGACCCAGCGCAGCTACAGCAGATCGTGCTGAACCTGATCACCAACGCTGCCGAAGCGATCGGCGCGAGGGATGGCGCTATCACGCTCCGAACCAGCGTACGCGACGTCGCAGCAGAGGAGATCGAGCGCAGCCGCATCCAGGAGCTCCCCGCGCCGGGACTCTACGTGTGTCTGGAGGTGGCCGACGACGGTTGCGGGATGGACGACGCCACGCAGCAGCGCCTGTTCGAGCCCTTCTTCACCACGAAGGAGACGGGGCGCGGGCTGGGCATGGCGGCGGTGCTCGGCATCGTGCGCGGCCACCAGGGCGCCATCCTCCTGGAGACGGCGCCCGGCGCGGGCACCCGGTTCACCGTTCTGCTGCCCGCCGCCGAAGCGGTCGAACCGCAGGCCGACATCCCGCGCCGCCCGCCGCGGGAGCAGCCCACCGGAGGCACCGTCCTGCTCGTGGACGACGAGGAGCCTGTGCGCACCGTGGCGGCAGCCATGCTGGCGCGGCTCGGCTACAGGGTGGTGCAGGCTTCGACGGCCGACGAGGCCGTCCAGCGCCTCTGCGACGGTCAGGAGGTCATCGACTGCGTGCTGCTCGATCTGACGATGCCCGGGAAGGACGGCATCACCGCGCTTCGAGAGATGCGGGCGCGTCAGCCCGGCCTACGCATCATCCTCTCCAGCGGCTACAACCCCTTGGAAGCCGCCCATCGGGCCGGCGCGACAGGGGTGCATGGCGTCATCCAGAAGCCTTACCGGCTGGCCACCCTCCGTGAAGAGCTGCAGCGCGTGCTGAGCATGCCGGCCGGGTAGGCGGCAGGCCAGAGGCGGTCAGTCGTCCTCGTCCTTCGGGCCATCATCTTTGTGGCGCGGCCCCACCGCGCACGACGTGCCCGACATTCAGGTGGGCACACCCAGTGCGGGCAGTACCCACTTCTGGAGCACGAACCAGGCAGCCAGCAGGGCTGCGACTCCCAACCAGTCCACGCGAACCTCCATCGAGTGCGCGGGAAGAGCGCCTGTCCTATTCCAGTTCGCTCGCGCCGCGAGCGAGAAGCCACCCGAACATCGCCCCCATGAGCGTGGCGACGTACGGATTGCAGGTGATACCTCAAGTGCTTCCGGCGTAGACCGCCACCCGGTTCAGAGCGAACCCGGCGAGCAAGCCGAGGATCGGCCAGACGATCAGCTTGTTGCCCAGCGCTTCTTTCACGTCCGCACCTCGATGCAGGGGGTCAATCCCCCGCCCTATTCTACGCCAGGTATGCCGACCGCCGCTCCCCCGCTGGTTGGAGGACCGCCTGGCACATCTTCGAGGGAACTTGACATCATATGAATATCGATATATAATGAGACATCCTGCACTCAACGCCCTGTGGAAGGTCGAACGATGGCAACCAGAGCCCGACAGCATCTCATCGACATGGAGACGCTCGAACGCGTGGCGCCCATTATCCGCAACGTCGCGCACCCGCTGCGCCTGCGCATCCTGGACTTCCTCGACCGGCAGGGCGAGCCGCAGAACGTGTCCACCATCGTGGAGGCGTGCGGCGCCGAGCAAGCCGTCGTAAGCCAGCAGCTCCGTATCCTGCGGGACCAGGGCGTTCTCCGATGCCGTCGCAAGGGTACCCACGTCTTCTACGAGATCTCGAACCCGAACGTGCTGCTCCTCCTCGACTGCATCGACCGGCACTGCGCCGTAGGCACGTCCGGTCAGGCGGCCTAGCGCGCGACGTCTTGCCGAGATCCGTATATGCTTATCTGTATATCGCTATCGTTCTGAACAGCGCAGCGTTATCGCACGAACCCGGAGGGAACCAGATGAAGCGCACGTGGATCAGCGCCATCCCGAAGAGAACATGGATCGCCGTTGCAGCGGTCGTCGCGGTTGGTCTTGTCGTTTGGGCCTGGCCGCGTGGCGCCGCAGACGCCCAGGCCCCCTCCGCGGGCCCTGCCGGCGCCGTGGAGATGCCGGCGCCCGCCGACCTGCGCACGGAGGTCGTGCGCTCCCTCGTGTGGCCGCGCTGGATCGAGGTCACTGGCGCGACGAAGGCCCGCTATGAAGCTCAGATCGGCACCCGCGTGATGGGCCGCGTGCTCGACGTGCTCGTGCGCCAGGGCGACCGGGTCCGCAAGGGCCAGCCCCTCATCCAGCTCGACGCGCGCGACCTCGAGGCCGGGATCGTCCAGGCCGGCGCCAACCTCAGAGCGGCCGCCGTCGGGGCCGACAACGCTCGAACCGTCGCCACGATGGAGGCCGAGACCAGCCAGGCCAGGATCGCGGAGGCGCGCTCCCGCGTCGCGCAGGCCGAGGCTGGCATGCAGGCCGCGCGGGCCCGCCTCGATATGGCCCGCTCCGGTCCGCGCCGCCAGGAGCGCGCGCAGGCATCGCTGGCGGTCGCGTCCGCCAAAGCCGACCTGGATCTGGCCGCCAGCAACCTGCGGCGCATGGAGGCGCTCGTGAACGACGGCGCGATCTCTCGGCAGCAGTTCGAACTGGCGCAGGCCCAGCACGAGGTAGCCCGATCGCGGTACGCCAGTGCGGTGGAAGCCGAGTCCATGGCACAGGAAGGCAGCCGCGCAGAGGATATCCGGGCGGCCGAGGAGGCGGTGCGTCAGGCCCAGGGAGCGCTCCAACAGGCGCGGGCCGGTCTGCGTCAGGCGGAGGCCGCCGCTTTGCAGACCGCTGTCCGGCGCCAGGAGGTGCGCGCCGCCGATGCCCAGGTGGGGCAGATGCGTGCGTCCGTCCGGATCGCCAGGGTGGCGCGCGACTACGCGACCATCGTGGCCCCCTTCGACGGCATCATTGCCGAGCGACTCGTGGACCCCGGTGCCATGGCCGCTCCCGGAGTGCCGCTCCTCAAGATCCAGGGTGGCCCCCTGCTGCTCGAAGTCGACGTTCCGGAGTCGGCGATGCCTCGCGTGCGCATCGGCGCCGCGGTGCCGGTACGCCTGGATGCGCTTGGCGGCCCCATCGCCATGGCGCGTGTGGTGGAGATCGCCCCGAGTGGCGACCCCGCCAGCCACTCGTTCCGCGTAAAGCTCCAGCTCGCCGATGCCCGGGCGAGGGCCGGCATGTTCGGGCGAGCGCGCATCGAGATCGGCCGCGAGCGTGGCCTCATGGCTCCGCGTGAAGCCGTGGTCGAGCGCGAGGGCCTCACCTATGTCTGGACGCCGGATGAAGCGGGAAAGGCACGCCTGAGGCTCGTCACGCTCGGCGAGGAGATGGCGGGCGGCCGCAGGGTCCTCTCGGGACTCGCGGACGGTGAGCGCGTGCTGGTCGGCAGCCTCGCTGGCGTCCGGAGCGGCCAGCAGATCGCCGGAGGGCGCACGCGATGACGGACACTGGCGAGACCGGACCGAAGTCTCCTTCGACCGTTCGCGTGGGCATGGCGGGCCGCCTTGCCGCCGCCTTCGTCAACAGCAAGCTGACGCCGCTCATCATCATTGCGTCGCTGCTCCTCGGCGTCTTCGCCGTCATCCGCACGCCGCGCGAAGAGGAGCCGCAGATCATCGTGCCGATGGCGGACGTCATCGTGCAGATGCCGGGCGCGACGGTGGCCGAGGTGGAGCGGCGCGTCACGGCGCCGATGGAGAAGCTGATCTGGGAGATACCCGGCGTCGAGTACGTGTACTCCACCACCAGCCCGGGGATGGCGATGGCCGTCGTCCGGTTCTACGTGGGCCAGAACCAGGAAGCGGCGTTTGTGCGGCTGAGGGAGAAGCTGCAGTCGCACTCCGACATCATCCCGCCGGGCGCCTCGCTGCCGATCATCAAACCGCGCTCGATCGACGATGTGCCGATCCTGGCGATCACCCTTCACGGCGGCGGGCTCGACGGAGCGGCGCTGCGGCAAATCGCGGCCCGCGTCGAGAACGAGATCAAGCAGGTGCCCGACGTCTCCGAGACGATGATCATCGGCGGGCGTCAGCGCGAGATGCGCGTCGTGCTGGATCGCGCCCGCATGGCGGGCTACAACCTCACGCCGGACGGTGTCGCGATGGCGCTGGGCGGCGCGAACCAGCGATCACAGGCAGGCGCCTTCGCCCGAGACAACGAGGAGATCGCCGTCCGGACCGGCGAGTGGCTCGCGACATCCCGCGATGTGGAGAACGTCGTCGTGGGGGTCTTCGCCGGCAAGCCCGTTCTCCTGAAGGAGGTCGCCACCGTCGTCGACGGGCCCGAGGAGCCGACGCAGTACGTGTTCTTCCGCCGGGGTCCGGGAGCCGAAGGTGACGCAGAGGGAACGACGGAGCGCACGCCCGGGGCGGAGCTGGAGCCGGCCGTCACCATCTCGGTGGCCAAGCGCCAGGGCAAGAACGCGATCGACATCGCCCACCGCGTGGTCGCCAAGGTGGAGGGACTGAAAGGAACGATCATCCCGGACGGCGTCACCGTCACCGACACACGCAACTACGGCGAGACGGCGACGGAGAAGTCGAACGAGCTTCTCTACCACATGATGATCGCGGTGGTATCGGTCACGATCCTCATCGCGATCACGCTGGGCCGGCGAGAGTCGCTCGTTGTGGCGGTTGCCATCCCAGTGACCCTGGCACTGACCCTGCTCGTCTTCTACCTGTACGGCTACACCCTCAACCGGATCACGCTGTTCGCCCTGATCTTCTCGATCGGCATCCTGGTGGATGACGCCATCGTGGTGGTGGAGAACATCGTCCGCCACTACCGGATGCCGGCGGACCAGAGGCGCGAGCCGCTCGCGGCTGCCATCCACGCGGTGGACGAGGTGGGCAACCCGACCATCCTCGCCACCTTCACGGTCATCGCCGCCATCCTGCCGATGGCCTTCGTCGGCGGGCTGATGGGCCCGTACATGCGCCCGATCCCCGTGGGCGCGACGGCAGCGATGCTCTTCTCGCTGATCATCGCTTTCATCGTCACGCCCTATGCCGCCGTCCGGCTGCTCAAGGGCGAGCACGGAAAGGCGCACGGAAAGGGCGGACACGGACACAGCGGGCAGGACTGGATGACACGGCTCTACTGCGCCGTGATGACGCCCATGCTGCGGTCGTGGAAGCTGCGCCTTACGTTCTTCGCCGGAGTGGCGGCGCTGATGGCCGGCGCCATCGCGCTGGTCCTCCTGCGCGTCGTGACCGTGAAGATGCTGCCGTTCGACAACAAGAACGAGTTCCAGATCATCGTGGACATGCCCACGGGCACCACGCTGGAGCACACCGCCGCCGCAACGGAGGCGATCGGCCGCTACATCGCGACAGTTCCGGAGGTCAAGGACTACCAGCTCTATGTGGGCACCGCAAGCCCGTTCAACTTCAACGGCCTCGTCCGGCACTACTTCATGCGGCGCGGGTCCTACCAGGCCGACATCCAGGTGAACCTGGTTGGCAAGCACTCGAGGAAGGCGCAGAGCCACGCCATCGTGAAGCGCATCCGGCCGGAGATCGCGCGGATCGCCAGAGAGTGGGGGGTCCGCGCGAAGGTCGCCGAAGTGCCGCCGGGTCCGCCCGTCCTGCAGACTCTCGTCGCCGAGGTGTACGGGCCGGACCCTCAACGGCGCGAGAACATCGCGCGCGAGGTGAAGCGTATCTTCGAGACGACCGAAGGTGTGGCGGACGTCGACTGGTACATGGACGACGACCAGCCAACCTACCGCTACGTGGTGGACCGCATCAAGGCCGCGCGGAACCGAGTGGACGTGGCGGCGGTGAACCGTACGATCGCCATGTCGCTCTCCGGTCATGTCGTCGGCCTTGCCCACGACCCCGGATCGCACGAGGACGTGCGCCTCACGGTGCGGCTTCCTCGGGAGGAGCGCAGCGGGCTGGGCAACCTGGCGCAGCTTCACGTGGCATCGCAGTCCGGCGACCTGGTCCCGCTGATCGAGCTGGTGCGCGCCGAGCGCACCCCAACCGACAAGTCCATCTACCACAAGAACCTGCAGCCGGTGGTCTATGTCACGGGCGACGTGGTGGGCCGGCAAGAGAGCCCGGTCTACGCCATCCTGGCGATGAACAAGAAGCTCGCGGAGCTCCGGATGCCCGAGGGCTATTCCCTGAACATCCTCACCACCCATCAGCCCGAGTCGACCGAGCGCGTGCAGATGAAGTGGGATGGCGAGTGGCACATCACCTACGAGGTGTTCCGCGATCTCGGCGTCGCGTTCGCGGCCGTGCTGGTGCTGATCTATATCCTGGTGGTGGCGTGGTTCCAGTCCTTCCGAACGCCACTGGTCATCATGGCGCCCATCCCTCTGACGCTGGTGGGGATCCTCCCTGCGCATGCCCTGATGGGCGCCTTCTTCACGGCCACCTCGATGATCGGCTTCATCGCGGGAGCCGGCATCATCGTCCGGAACTCCATCATCCTCGTGGACTTCATCGAGCTGAGGCTCCGCGAGGGGATGTCGCTCGAAGCGGCAGTCATCGACGCGGGCGCCACCCGTTTCCGGCCCATGCTGTTGACGGCCGCGGCCGTCATCGTCGGCGCCTTCGTGATCCTGTTCGATCCGATCTTCCAGGGGCTGGCGATCTCGCTCATGGCTGGAGAAATCGCCTCCACGCTGCTGTCGCGCATGGCGGTCCCCATCCTGTACTTCGGGATGCGAGCCCGGGAGATGCGCCAAGCAGGCCTCCTCGAGGGCGGCGCCGCTTGCCCGATGGAGCCAGCTTCTTGACGGAGAGGAGAGAAGGGAAGATGAGTTCGTACCGATGGGCGTTCGCCGCGCTCTTCCTGGCGAGCGCAGCCTGCGCGGCCCCGATCGACGACGCCTGGGAGCGCGCCAGCGCTCCGTACCGCAAGGCGCTCCTGGCAACGAACACCGGCGACGCCTCCGGCGCCCGGGCGGCGACGGCCCAGTTCCGCGAGGAATGGGAGCGCTTTCGAGAAGCCTACGGCTCGCGCCCGCCGAAGCCGTACGGCCGTGACCGCGCCTGGTCGTCCGAGGTCGCGCGCATCGGCGAGTGGGCGGCGGAGGCCGAGCGCAAGGTTGCCGCCGGCGACCTGCCCGGCGCCCACGAGACCCTCGAGCGAGTGCGCGAGCGGTGGATGGCCTTGCGCACCCGCAACGGCGTGCGCTGGTTCGCAGATGGCATGACCCGGTTCCACACCGACATGGAGGCGCTGATCCCTGCGCTGGGCGATGGCCCGGAGGAGCTCAGCGGACCCGTGCTGTGGCCCCGCGTCGCGGCCACCGTGCGGCGGATGGAGCGTACGCTCGCCGACTTGCCGCGCTCTCAAGGGCCGGTGCTGCCCGACAGCGAGGCCCGCGAGCGCGCCGCGATGCTGGCGCTGCTCCGACAACGGCTCGCCGCCGTGCGCGTGGCGGTCGCCCAGCGCGACGCAACGGCGTCCCGCGCCGCCGTGCGGGAGATGAAGCCCGCTTTCGTGAAGCTGTTCCTCCGGTTCGGCTAGCAACATAACGTGATCGCACATGGTCTCGCCCGCGCACTCGGGTGCGCCCGGGAGGAGGACACCACATGACAACCGAACGCTATCTGCGCGCCATTGCCGGCGCGTTCGTGATGCTCTCGGCCGCTCTGGCCTGGCTCCACGACCCGCGATGGCTGCTGTTCACAGCCTTCGTCGGGGCCAACCTGTTCCAGTCTGCCTTCACGGACTGGTGCCCGATGAAGACGCTCCTCGAGCGTCTCGGCACGCGCTCGTCGCCCGCCGCACACGACGCAAGGAGAGCATAGGCGGGAACCCTTTCGGTTCGTCGTCGTCCTGATCGCGAGGAGCGTGCAGCGTGTCCATGACGTCAGGCGTCACGCGGGCGGAGACCGGCGTCTCGGACGCGGAGCTGGTCGCTCGCGCGGCGCGCGGCGAGTCGGGCGCGTTCGACGCCCTGTTCGAAAGACACTATGCGCGCGTGGTGAACCTGGCGGCGAGGCTCGACGGAAACGCCGACAACGCCGAGGACATCGCGCAGACCGCCTTTCTCCGCGCGCATCAGTCGTTGCAGCGGATACGGGACGGACAGTCGATCCTGAAGTGGCTGTACCGCACCGTCGTGAATCTGGTGCGAGACCGCGCCAAGTCGGCTCGACGCAAGCCGTGGGTGGCCCTGGCCGACCTGTTGCGGAACGCTCCGGAAGGAGCAGAGGTGGACACGGAGCCGGCCGTCTTGGCGGACCGGTCGCAAGACCCGGAGCGCACAGTGACGTCGGAAATGCGGAACGATGCCCTGAACAGGGCCATCGCGTCGCTGCCGCCCGACTTCCGGGAGGTCGTGGTGCTGCACCATCTGGAGCAGATGGATGTCTTGGAGATCGCGGAGACGCTCGGAGTGCCGGTGGGCACGGTGAAGTCGCGGCTCGGTCGCGCGAGGATGCGTCTGCGCGACGCCATGAAGGACTGGATCGACACGTAACGAACGGAGCAGGTCGATGAAGTGCGAGAGCGTACGGGAGCGGATCGCGGGCTACCGCGACGGCTGGCTGAGCGATCGGGAGAGGGCTCAGGTCGCCGAGCACATCGCGCACTGCTCCTCCTGCGCGGCGGACCTGGAGGCGGACGCGCGCCTCTGCGCGACCCTTGCCGAGGCGCCTGCCCTCGACGTGCGTCCGGTCACGTGGGCGCAGGTGCGGCAGGGCTCCACCGTGCCGGCGCGCCGGACGCACCTGCGCACGTTCGCCCTCGCTGGCGGATCGCTGGCGGCTGCAGCACTCGCTCTGGCGGTGCTGCGCCCCTCGCCGCCTGCCCCCCTGCCGCCACCCGAGACGACCACTGCGGCCGCGGCGGAGATGGCCAGCGAGACGGACGCACACACGCTGACCTGGCTCGGCGACCCCAGCGCCGATCCGAACCGCGCGGTCGTGCTGCTCGCCGCGGCGAGGCCCTGATGGCGCCGCGAGGGCTTCCGAGTGGCCTGGCGGTGCTCGCCGCCGGAACCCTGGCCTGTGCCGGTCCGGCCGGCGCCGCCCCTGACGCGCGCGCGGCCCGGCTTCTCAAGGCGGCCCTCGCCGGCCCGTCGGCGCCGTGCGCCGGCGAGCAGACGACCGAGGTCTACGTCGACTCCTCCCCGATCACGGCCCGTGTGCGTTTCGTCGCGAACGGCGCGGGCGCTGTCCGGCGCGAGTACGGGCAGGGAGGGGCCGGCGTCGTGACGCTTCAGGTGGGTCGCACCGTCTACCAGAGGGACGCGGCGAACCGGTGGACCCGGCTCCCCTCGAGCGAAGGCGACACCACGGCAGCCGACAGGATCCTGGCGAACTACGCGGTGAGCGCTCAAGCGGGTGGGTCGGTAGCGGGACGCAACGCCGAGCTCGTGGTGGTCCGCGCGCGCCAACCGTTCAACCCGTCGCGCCGGCTGTGGGTGGACCCGCCCACAGGGCTGGTGCTGAGAGACGTGCTCTACGCGCCGGATGGCCGCGTGCGCTCGCGGTCGGAGTTCGTCTCGCTCCGTTTCGGCCCCCAGCCTCGGGAGCTCTTCGTTCCCCCCGCCCAGGCCGCCGAGAGCTCCGCGATCGGCCCCGCCTCCTTCGAGAGCCTTGGGTCACCCGCGCGCGTGGAACAGGTCACCGGTCGCCCGGTCCTGGCGCCGGCGTATGTTCCGCCCGGCTACCGCCCGGTTCTCTACGGGGCGGTCACAGCCCGGTCCGGCATGCGGTTTCCGGCTGTGCGCTACTCTGACGGCCTGGCCGCCTTCACCGTATTCCAGCGCGGATGGGGCGGCCCGGGTGCGGGCATGGGCCGTGGCCCGGGGGGCGGCTTCGGCGGGGGCGCCGGCCGCCGTGGACGCGGATGGGGCCAGGGCGGCCCCCCGCCCGGGCGTGGGCCGCGCGGCGGTGCGGGTCCGGGGGCCGGCGCGGGGCTCGGCGCGCTCCGCTCCACACGCCAGCAGGCGATCGTGGAGCGCGCCACCGACCGAGCCAACTACGTGCTGGTCGGGGACCTCGCGGAACAAGAACTCCGGCGCGTGGCGGAGTCCCTCCCGTAGAGTCTGCGCAACGCGGGAACCGCCTTCTTTCAGCGTCGTCCTGAGACCGAAGAAAGCGAGCCGGACAGGAGCCGGCAGGAGCGAGGAGAAACGACGATGAGAGGCAATGGGGTGCGGTCGGTGGTGATCGGCGGTTTGGCGGCGCTGCTGGTTGCGGCGACCCTGACAGCCACGGAGGCCCAGGGGCGGCGTGGTGGCGGGATGGGATGGGGCGCGGGCCGTGGCGCCCGGATCGGCGCTGGCCCTGGCGCCGGGATGCGCGCCGGCGGTGGTTGGGGCGGTTGGTGGAACCGCGTGACGCCCCAAAACGAGGAGCAGCGCGCGTTCGTGGCCCGTGTCACCGACATTCACAATCAGATTCGGAGCGCGAACATCGAGATCGCCCGGCTGCGAACGCAGAAGAACACCGAGGCTCAGGTGCGGGAGCGCGAGGCGGAGGTGACGCGCTTGCGGCAGGAGCTGATGACTCTCACTCGCAACAACGCACGGCTGATGGAGCAGATGGGCCTGCCGTCGGGAGCGGGCATCTGCGACGGAACCGGACCGAAGGGCTACGGGCGCGGCATCTGCCCGTTCGGAGCCGGCGCCGGGGCGGGCCAGCCGGCATCGGGACAGGGACTTGGGCGCGGCAACGGGCTCCGGCTGCGCGATGGCAGCGGTCCGAACCCCAACTGCCCGCTGAAGTAGCCGTCTCCGTCGATGGAGAACCGAGAGGGAGGGCGCGAGCGCCCTCCCTCTCGTGCTGCTGAGTAGCCCGAACTCCATTGACAACGGACCAGGTTGTCTGCACCATCATCGCGATGCAGGACGGTCAGCCGCACCTGCCGATGCAGGGCCTCGAAGGGCTGTGCTCCGGAAGGGCCCCAGGAACGTGAACTCGAGGAGGATCGACCGATGCGTCGTCGAGCAGTGTCAGGGTTTACCCTGATCGAATTGCTAGTCGTTATCGCCATCATCGCCATCCTTGCGGCGATACTGTTCCCGGTGTTCGCACAGGCTCGCGAGAAGGCGCGCTCCGCTTCGTGTGCCAGCAATCTGAAGCAGGCAACGCTATCCACCCTGATGTAGGTCCAGGACTACGACGAGACGTTCCCCATGAGCGTCTCTCCTTTCCCTGGCGCGACGCCGGAGTACGCAGCAGCACCGTGCCTCACCACCTTCTATGATCGCATCTCGCCGTACCAGAAGAACGCGGAGATCATGCGGTGCCCCTCCAAGCCGACGGCGCTCGACATCGTCCTGGGGTTCCAGCGTCAGGCCGGACTGGGCATCAAGCCTCTCTGCGCGTCCACCCCCCGCTGCGGTGGATCAGCTACAACTTCAACTATGCCGTGATCGACGACGGCACGAGCGCCCGACCGGTCAAGTCGCTGGCGGCTATCCCACATCCGGTCATGAACAGCCTCATCTCCGACGGCGTACCGACCGAGCCCGGCGGCATGTGCGGCCTGTTCAACTCGCCCGTGGATGCCCGGCACTCGCTCACGGTGAACTGCGGTTTCGTGGACGGTCACGTGAAGAACGTTAAGACAAGGCTTGCGACCGATCCGTCCGGCGTGCCGTACACTTGCCGCTCGATGGATGGACAGACGCTGCAGCTCTACATCGTCACCGATGCGGGTCCATACCAGGGCCGCCTCGAGCTGTGGGGCATCGCCCACCAGCGCGCAGACGGAACGTGGTACCGCAGCAACCCGTGACGGAGCGACCCCGGCAGCCCGCCGATAAGGAGGCGGCCCTTGTCAGACCTTAGCAAGCGACCCGCCGTTCTGGCGGTGGTGGTGGTGCTTCTTGTGGGCGCGCTGCTGCTAGCTTGGACGCGGTATCGCGCGATGACCGGAGTGGCCAAAGAGGACACCGTTCAGATGTCCGTGGATGAGCTGAGGAACGCCATGCGGCGGGACTAGGCGCACATCACGGAACGCAGAGCGGACGTGGGAGCGACGGGACCACCTGAGGGTTCCCGTCGCTCCAGTTTGTTGGAGAGGCGTGCCGCGCGGCGCCCCGCGACCTTGCCACCATCGCCACAGCCGCCCGCCGCGCGCGTCCGCGACCCTGCGCGCCTCAGGGCAGTGTCTCCGGACGCTGTCCGCCGTCCATCGCCAGAGCCGGCGCTTCGCAGCGCTTTGCGCCCAGTTGCGGTTGACTTCCGCGCCGTGGACCGGTATATTAGGAGGTCCGGATTGTATCTGTCGGCGTAGCCGTGCGCGAGCCCGGATACATGCCCGATGTCACACCCGGCGCTTGTCGGCACAGCGACGGGGTGAGTCGGGCTTTGTTTGTGTGATCGGCCACGAGACCATGTTCGAGAGCCTGACCGACAAGCTCCAGGGCGTCTTCGCACGACTGCGGGGCAAAGGCCGCCTGTCGGAAGCCGACGTCGACGAGGCGCTGCGCGAGGTGCGCATGGCGCTCCTCGAGGCGGACGTCAGCTTTCGCGTGGTGAAGCAGTTCGTCGCCCGCGTGCGGGAAGTCGCCGTCGGGCAGGACGTCATCGAGAGCCTGACGGGAGCGCAGACCGTCGTCAAGCTGGTCCACGACGAGCTGGTGGCGCTGCTGGGAGGCGAGGCGGCGACGGTGCGGTTCGCGCCCCAGCCGCCGACGGTCTGGATGCTCTGCGGCCTGCAGGGCTCCGGCAAGACGACCACTTGCGGCAAGCTGGCGCTGTGGGCACGCCGCCAGGGCCGGCGGCCCATGATGGTCGCGTGCGACGTTTACCGTCCAGCCGCCATCCGGCAGCTCCAAGTGCTGGGGGACCAGGTCCAGATACCGGTGTTCGCGCTCACGGGCGGCGAGCGCCCCGTCGAGATCGCGCGGCGCGCCACCGAAGAGGCGCGGCGCGGCGGTCATGACGTGGTCCTGCTGGATACGGCGGGCCGACTGCACATCGACGAGGAGATGATGGCGGAGCTGGAGCAGCTCCGCGCAGCGGTCCCACCCACCGAGACGCTGCTCGTGGTGGACGCCATGACCGGTCAGGACGCGGTGAACTTCGCTCAGGAGTTCCATACGCGCCTTGCGGTGGACGGTTTCATCATCACGAAGCTGGACGGCGACGCGCGGGGAGGCGCCGCGCTCTCCATCCGAAACGTGACGGGCGTGCCCATCAAGCTGATGGGCGTCGGCGAGAAGCTGGACGCACTGGAGCCGTTCCATCCTGACCGCATGGCATCGCGCATTCTCGGGATGGGCGACGTGCTCTCGCTCATCGAGAAGGCGCAGGAAGCGCTCGATCAGAAGAAGGCCGCCGAGCTGGAGCGGCGACTGCGCGAGAACCGGTTCGATCTCAACGACTTCCTGGACCAGATCCAGCAGATGCGCAAGCTCGGCCCGATGGAGCAGATCCTCGGGATGCTGCCCGGCATGGGCAAGCTGAAGGACCTGCACGTCGACGAGAGGGAGATCGCCCGCATCGAGGCGATGGTGCGCTCCATGACGATGGAGGAGCGCGACGACCCGTCGATCCTGAACGGGAGCCGGAAGCGCCGCATCGCCTCCGGCAGCGGAACAACCGTTCAGGAGATCAACCAGTTCCTGAACCAGTTTCAGGCCATGCGCCAGATGGTCAAGACGATGTTCGGATCGGAGGGAGCCCTCCGGCGCAAGAAGCGCCGTGTGCGGCTGCCCTTCGGGATTGGCTAGGCCGGCGGCGCCAGACCGCCGACCGGCGGACGGCGACGCGCGCCATGCAAGCAGGTCGACAAGGGAGACGAACTTGGCCGTGAAGATCCGGCTCCGGCGGATGGGAGCGAAGAAGCGCCCGTTCTACCGCCTCGTGGCCGCCAACAGCACCAGCCCGCGCGACGGGCGCTTCATCGAGACGCTGGGCTACTACGACCCGTGCACGGAGCCGCCTACCGTGAAGGTCAACGAGGAGCGCGCTCTTCACTGGCTCCGCTGTGGCGCCCAGCCAAGCGACACCGCTCGCCACCTGCTGAAGCAGCAGGGCGTTCTGGACAAGGTCGCGGAGACACCCGCGCCCACCACGGAAGGCTGATTGCCGACCGCCCGAAGGACGGGTGGCCCGACGCCGTCGAGGGAGCCGACGCCGTGAGAGAGCTCATCGAGCACCTGGCGCGCCTGCTGGTCGACAACCCGGATGCCGTCCACGTTGACGAGGTGCATTCGGGCGCCGTGACCGTGTTCGAGGTGACTGTCGCACCGGACGACCTTGGCAAGATCATCGGCCGGCAGGGACGCGTCGCCAACGCGCTTCGCTCGGTGGCGCGCGCCTTTGCCTCGGTCGAGGGCCGCGAGGTGCAGGTCGAGATCGTCACGTGACCGGGGCCACAGGCCGGCGCGATCCCCTCGACGAGTGGAACTGGACGATCGGCCAGGTCGTGGCGCCCTTCGGCATCCACGGCGAGCTCAAAGTCCGCATCCTGACGGACTTCCCGGAGCGGTTCGAGGGGCTGACGGAGGCGTGCCTACGCATTGAGGGCGGCGCGGCGACGCGGCTCAGAGTGAAGCGCTCGCGCGTGCACAAGGGCCACGTGCTCCTGCTGCTTGAAGGGGTGGAGAGCGCCAACGACGCCGAGATGTGGCGTGGGGCCAGGGTTCAGGTGCGCCGGACCGACGCGCCGCCCCTGGCGGAGGATGAGCACTACGACGCCGATCTGATCGGGCTGGAAGTGGTGAAGAAGGACGGTGGGGTCGTAGGCCGCGTGGACGAGGTGCTCCACTACCCGGCGCAAGACCTGCTGCGGGTGGGCGAAGCCCTTGTACCCGCCGTGCGACCGATCGTCTGCGAGGTGGACCTGTCACGAAGGTGCATCGTGATCGATCCGCCGGAGGGGCTGTTGCCG
>Ga0272446_1004752_pt1 | contig 15717 bp, 9 predicted proteins | sample YNPCB0061_FD_194587 | JGI IMG/M metagenome (GOLD analysis project Ga0272446, IMG submission 194587) | Hot spring microbial mat communities from Yellowstone National Park, WY, United States - YNP-CB-006-1 | ecosystem: Environmental > Aquatic > Thermal springs > Hot (42-90C) > Sediment | place... | reverse complement strand
TAAGCTCTCTTCTCAAGCATTTTTGGTTTTTGCATTTTGTAATTACTTGTAGAAAATATGACCAATACAATAATCATAATTCCATAAAAATATTTCGTCCATCTTTCTTGACTGTAATTTTGAATGATTTGATTAATCGATGAAATGAATAAAATATAAATTAAAGGTAGGATCGGTAAGAAAAATCTTCCTGTTGGCAAAACATCGCCACCAATTAAAACTATTAATAAAATATAAATGACGGAAAATAGAAGCAAAGTGATAGTTTCTTTTTCAAAATACTTTTTGTTAAAAAGAAAAGCTATCGGAACGAACATAAATCCATACATAAAATAATCTTGCACAAATTCAGTTAAATAGTTCCAACCTCTTTTTAGAAATTCCAAGTTGAATTCAGTTTTTGCATAAAATGTGTTTGGAAATGGATAACCATAGTAAATTAATCTAAATAAAATATAAAGAGACATTACTGAAAGGTAAACGTAAACAGTTTTTTTGATAAATGGATCAAAAGAATCAGCAATTCTTGGTAACAATTTGTTAGGTTCTTTTTCAATAAAATTTAATATCGTTCGTATAAAAATTAAAATAAAGAAAAATATAAATCCCTCAGGCCGAAGTAATGAATTTAAAATCGAAACGATTACAAATGGCATGAACTTTTGAGAATGATAACTTTCGATAAAAACATAAATGGTAATTATTGTTAATGTAGCAAAGAGAGATGTCTCCATACCACTAACACTCCAATACATAAATGGAGTTGCGTATAAAACCATCAACACAATTAAGAATGAAAATGCTGAGCTGAATAATGAAGAATATTTTTTATCGTTAAATATTCTATTGGACAAGACATAAACTGCAATTAAAAATGTTAACCCAAAAAAAGTTGATAATGTTTGTGTTAATTCCTCGAGATTTATATTTAAACGGGAAAGATTTCCAATCAATTTAATTGTACTTAAAATCATCACCCAAAGGAAATTTGTATATCCCTCTACTCTTTCGCCGGGATTAAAAACCAAACCTTGTCCATTCAAAAAATTTTTTACATATCTTAAAGAGGTGAAAGCATCATCTTGTATGAATTTTATATCGAAAAATTTTTGGTAATAAATTAAAGCAATAAAAATCCAGATAAGATTTTTAATTAGTGAAGGAAATATTTTAGAATTTATTTTCAAGATGATAATTCTTTTAAATAAACAAAAACGCCTTTTCGGCGTTTTCATTTTAATATTTTGATGATTTTATTTATTTGCATTACCAAGATAGTCAATTATCAAAGAAAGTTTTTCTTTCATCTGTTTACGTGTAACAATGAAATCAATGAAACCATTTTCTAATAAAAATTCAGAACGTTGAAAACCCTCAGGAAGATCTCTTCCAATTGTCTGCTTAATAACACGAGGTCCTGCAAAACCAATTAATGCTTTAGGTTCAGCAATTATAACATCTCCAAGCATTGCAAAACTTGCTGTAACTCCACCGGTTGTTGGATCAGTTAAAACAGAGATGTAGGGAATTTTTGCATCAGCTAATCTTGCTAATCGAGCACTTGTTTTTGCCATTTGCATTAATGAAAAAGCACCTTCCATCATTCTTGCACCACCACTTTGACTAATAATAATCATTGGAATTTTTTCTTCATAAGCAACATCAATAGCTCGTGAAATTTTTTCACCGACCACACTTCCCATACTTCCACCAATAAAACCAAAGTCCATACAAGCGAAAGAAACTTTTTTATTATCAATTTTTCCCGTACCTGTTCTAACAGCATCATTAAGTCCAGTCTTTTTGATTGTTGCTGCTACACGTTCTGAATATTTTTTTGTATCAACAAATTGCAGTGGATCGGCGGATTTCATTTTTTTGTCAAGTTCTTTAAATGTTCCTTCATCAAATAAAATTGAGATGTATTCTTTGCTACCAATTCTAAAGTGATGATTGCATTTTGGACAACACCAGTAATTTATTTCTAACTGCTTGTTGTAAATTATTTCTCCACAATCTTCACATTTTTGCCATAAGCCATCTGGTAAATCAGATTTTTTGCTTTCGCGTGATATATTTTCTTTTTTTCTTGTAAACCAACCCATTATTGTTTTCTCTTTAATATGTTTGCGTTTAATGTAATAACTTGATTAGGTCCTTCAGGATCATTAGAATAAATAACAACTGTGCGAGTTAACTTTCCTTCTCGACCGTTAGTGTCAAGTTCAATTCTTAAATTTCCACTTTCACCCGGTTGAAGTTTTTTACTACTAACTAATGCAGCAGTACACCCACATGAAGTTTTTACATCGGTTATTTCTAAAGTCCCTTCACCGATATTCTTAAAACTTATTTTGGTTTCAACAAGTTTTCCTTCTTCAACATCTCCAAAGTTATAATCGGTTTTGCTCAATTTAAGTTTTGGTAATTTTGCTTTAGCTTGACTTGCAACACTTTTATCCACAACAACACATTTAAATGATAATTTTAATTCTGGAGTAAGTGGATCGTTTGACATGATGTAAACAAATTTTTCTTGTGGCCCTAATCTTCCTGATGAATTGAAATCAACTTTGATAGAAGTTTTTTCTCCTGGTTTTAAAATGTTTTTCTTAGGTTGAGCTGCAGTGCAACCACACGATGCATTTACTCTGTCAATTTTTAAATCTGCACTTCCATTATTTACAATTTCAAAATTTGTAGAAACAATTTGTCCTTCTACAACTGTTCCAAAATCATGAAAGTTTTTTGTTGCTTCAATTTTAGGTTGATTAAATTGTGCAAACAAAAGATTTGTAAGAACAAAAAACATTATTAGTTGACTTTTCATCTTTTCACCTTCCCAACAAATTGTTTTATATAATTAGGTTCGAGAATATCGTAGTCAAAAGTTAATAAATCCTTTCCAAATAAATAAGCCCAATTAGCAATTGATTTTGCAGTTGGAAAACTTGTGATGATTTTTTTATTAGTGATTTTAGCATTACCATAAATTAATTCATTATCTGCCAACTCTTTTTCTAGTGAAGATTTTTCAATTAATTGCAGAGAATAAATTTCCTTAAATGAATTTTCATGAACTTGATATTTAGAAAAATAAAAATCTTCAACACTTGCTGATGAAAGTAACGTGAACATTTCACCATCTTTAAGATTATCAGCGATTTGTAATGCATGAGCTTTAAATGTTGGAACAGGAATTAAAGGTAACTCAGCTCCAAATGCAATTCCTTTAGCTGCAGAAAGGCCTATTCTCAATCCGGTAAATGAACCGGGACCAATTGATACAGCCACTGACGAAAAATCTTTAGCATCAATTTTGGCTTCACTGCATAAATAAGAAATCATATTCATTAACTTTTCAGAATGAATATGCTTTTGCAAATAATTTAATTCAACAAAATTTTTCTCATCAAATTGGATTGCAACACTGCAAAGATCTGATGTAGTTTCAATTGCTAATATTGGAAAATCTTTATTCATGTTTTATCAATTCAAATTCTCTAATATTTTCATCAATTAACTTAATCGTAATTTCAAAATAATTTTTTGGAAGAACCTCTGTGAAAAGATTAGCCCATTCTATAAAAACCATCGAATCTCCTTCCAAAATATAATCACTAAATCCAATGTCATAAAGCTCGTTAACCTTTTTAATTCGATAAAAATCAAAATGAATAACTTTTATTTTCCCAACGTATTCATTAACAATTGAGAAACTTGGACTACTTACATTTTCAATTTCAAAGTGTTTGCAGAATTCTTTTACAAAATAAGTTTTTCCTGTTCCTAAATTACCATTTAAGCAAATGATATCACCAACTTTAAAAACCTGAACAAGTTGCCTTGCTAAATCTTTTGTCCCTTCTTCATTTTTTACTTTTGTTTTGAAAGGAAATTCAATCACTATTTTTTCTCCATAGTAACTACGGGAAGAATCATTTCTTCAAGGGAAATTCCACCATGTTGAAATGAATCTTTATAATAACTTAAATATTTGTGATACTCAGTTGGATAAACAAAATAGAAATCTTCTTTTGCTATTATATAATTAACTGCTACACCACGCTTTGGCAATTTATAATCATTTGGATTTTTTATAAAGATTGCATGTTTATCATCTACTTTTAAGTTGCGACCGAATTTAAATCTTAGATTAGTAGATGCTTCTTTATCACCTAAAACTTTTGCACCACGTTGTGTACGAATACTTCCATGATCTGTTGTCAAAACAATTTTTGCATTTGGAATTGACGCAATTGCTCTAAATGTATTCAAAAGAGATGAATGTTGGAACCAAGTATTCGTTAATGAACGATAAGCTGATTCATCGGGTGCAATTTCCTTCAGAATTTCTGAATCACTTCTACCATGTGCAATCATATCTAAAAAGTTTACAACAACTGCCATTAAATGTGTTTTCTTATGTGAAAGAACATTTTGTTCAAATGCTCTTCCAACATCTGGATCAATAATTTTCATGTACTTCAAATCATTCTTCAAGTTTATTTTTCTTCTGTTGAGAAGTAACTGAAGCAAATCTTTTTCATATTTGTTTAAAGAGTTTTCATCATCGACCATCGTTGACCAAAGTTCGGGATAATATTTTTCAATTTCTGAAGGGAATAAACCTGAAAACAATGCATTACGAGAATATGAAGTTGCTGTTGGAAGAATTGAATAATAATAATCTTTCTTAATAGTGAATAATTCGGAAAGATGTTTTTCTAAAACTAACCATTGATCTAATCTTAAACAATCAACTACAAAAAAGAAAAGTGGTCCATCAAAATTTTTTAATTGCGGCAAAACATATTTATCAACAATATTTGTCGAAAGAATTGGCGAATCTTCACCTGTTACATCATCAATCCATTTTTTATAATTTTTTTCGACAAATTTTGAGAACTCCTGATTGCATTCTTTTTTTTGTTCACTTAGCATTTGTCTCAAATCAATTCCCGGATGAGCATCCAATTCCATATCCCAATTAACAAGTTTAAGATAGATTTCAATCCATTCATCATATGTTGGACCAAGATTTACTAATCGAGAAATTTCATTAAAATCATTTAAATAATCTTTCTGAACATATTCTCCACTAATTTTTTTACTTTCTAAAAATTTTTTACAAACTAATAAAATTTGAGAAGGCAAAACTGGTTTGATAAGATAATCACTAATTTTACTTCCAATTGCATCATGCATCAAACTTTCTTCTTCACTTTTTGTAACCATCACGACAGGAAGATTAGGATTAATTTCTTTTATTTGTGAAAGTGTTTCAAGTCCGCCTAAACCCGGCATCATTTCATCAAGAAAGACTAAATCATATTGCTTGTTTTTGATTTCAGAAACAGCATCTTCACCGTTTGTAACTGTTTCGACATCGTAACCTTTTTCATTTAAGAAAATGATGTGTGAACGTAAAAGTTCGATCTCATCATCTACCCAAAGAATTTTATTCTTGCTCATAAATTTTCCTTATGGTTGAATTGCTATTCTAACATCAACACCAGCTTCATTTGTTGTTGAAGGCGGAACATGTGAAGCACCTTTTGGTTCGATACTTGTTCTTCTATAAAATATTGAAAGCGTTACACGTGAACTCATCACGTATCTAATCTTAGGTTCAATCGTGGTAGTAGTTTTTCCATCTTGTGGAGTTCCATTATCTTTATAAGTATCCATCAAATAAATTACACTTGATGTTTGTCCTTTTGTAAATGAAATAGAAATCTCCAAATCATTTTTTAATGAAATACCAAAGAGTGGTAAATCAAAACCAGATTTGCTATAACTTGCAGTAACATTTATATCGCGAGAAAATGCTTCTGTAATATTTCTTGTTGTAACACCAAGACTATAAGAAGTTTTTGCAGTGTAACGAAAACTACTCTGAAAATTTCCACCCAACAATTCATCAAAGTTAAATGTCATTCCAAACAAAGGATTAAATCCATAATCAACTCTTTGTGTTTGAACTTCTTGATTTCCATCCGGATTTATTTTCCAACCTTCGCTGTATTGTGAATCATAAGCATGATTGATGGAAACTCTTTTAGCGAATTTGAATATTGATATTTGTTCTAATCCACTCCAATTAAAACTCCAGTTTGGACGAGGAATATATCTCATCACTTTAGTTAAGAATGGAAGTTTTGATAAAAGAGAAAATGATTCAAATCCTTTTTTAAATGCATCAGATAAATTTGCACTTGGATCTTTCGATGTTGGATCATACAATTCATGAACTTGTTTGATACCACTTTTAATAAACAAGAATGGTGGTAAACTCAAGAAAGATCGATCAATTGTTCCAGTTGAAAGTTGATTTGTAATTCTTGGTGTTCCAATTGAATCAGTTTGAATTGTAACAGTTTTATTTACACCCCAACCAACACGCCAACGAATATCAATTTGAGCGCCTTCCCATAAAGGTCTTGATGTTTTTAAATCAATATCATTTCTGTGAGTGTAGTTATCTTGAAGATTGCCAAGTGGTGCACGTTTACCAATATTGTTTGATAATCCTAACATAAATAATCTACTTGGACCTTTATCATCATTTTGTTTAACACCCCAAAAATTATTGAAGCCAGTACCAATTCCTAAAATTCCGGCACCAGTATAAGAACTTGATTGACTAAAATTAATACTGATTTGATCATAATCGAACAACAACCATTTTATACCAAGTTTAAGATATTCAAGCGATACTTTAATTGGTTTGAAAGAATCAACAGTATCTGCTTGAACAATATCTAAGGTGTCATCAAGTTGAATTTTCTTAGCAAGTGAATCAACTGCAGTTTTTGTTGAATCTAAATTTTGATTTTGCTGAGGTTGATTAATTCCACCACGATCAGCACCGCGACCACTTCTTCTGCCACCAGTTCTTTGAGGTTGTGCTTGTTGCTGAGGTTGACCAATTACAGGCTTTTTAACTTCTGTTGATTCAAATAATGGTGCGAAGATTGACTTGTACCTTACGGATAAACTTGCATTCAACTTACTTGAATATCCGGCACCACGACCAAGTTCTGCTTGTTGAAAATTATTTTGCCATTGATAACTTGATGAATAAGATGCAGAAACACTTATGAATCTATTCAAATCAAATATTGATGGAAGTTTTGGATTAGTTCTCAAATCAAATGACTGACGATAATTAAAATCTTTTCCGAAAAATTGTCCGCTGAAAATTTCTCGCCAGATTTGTCCTTCAGATCTTTCAACATTGTTTTCAGTCAATAAATAGGCAAGCGTTGATTGTACATCAAAATTATAAGCTAAAGATAAATTCAGAACTCCACCTTCTGTAAAGTTCCAATTAAATCCAGCTCCACGAGTTGCACTAAAATCTCTTAAAATATCTGGCTTATTAGGATTTGTTCGAGTTTGTGTAAAATCTCTTTTCCTTGTTAATGATAAAGATGAATTAAAAGATTGTGGTGCAAAATAAAATTTCACATCGCGGTAATCAGAAAATAAATTAAACAACTCACCAATGATTGGAATATCAACAGCTTTGAAATATAAATCTCTACTCAACGAAACAGAATAATTTGCATTCGCTCCCCAATTCCATTTTAATGATTGCATAACAACTGGTGTACGCGTGTATGATTTATTATAAGTAAATCCAAAACTTAGATTATTAAATATATCTCTGATGTACCAAACTTCTGTTGGAATTTTAAATCTTATGTTAGAAATATTCCAAACATCAGAAGTACCGATTGTTTGTGTTGTAGTTTTAAGATTGTTTACTCTTTCTTCAATAGCTCTTGGATCGACATTTTGTTGAGCTAATGTTCTTCTTAGTTCACTTTGTGCATCATCAACTTTAATATCTGTGCCCGGTAAATAAAGTGGTGTAGAAGAATTTTCTGAGTGAGTATAAGAAACTCTTAAATTACTTCCAGCTAAGTTCACAGGAATTAATTTCAATACATCCAAATCAACTGAAGTTGACCAACTTCTGGTATCTTCTCTTGTACCAAATCGATCTGAAATTCCATGGAAGTAAGGATTTCTTTGACTTGAAACTGCGCTAATGGTTACTAAATCAGCAAGTTTAAATGATGCATTGGCAGAATAAGCCCAGCCCGGAGTTTGTTCAGCATCTATTACTCTCAATTCATTTATCCAAATACTTCCACTTACAGATTGGTTTTTCTCTCCTTTGTTTGATGGGTTTTCAATTCCAATTAAGAAGAAAGAAATACGAGTCAAAGTTGGATTGCCACGTACACCATAAAATGCACCGGGAATTTCTGGTGCTGGAATGTAATATGTGTTTTTCAGTGAATCAGGTCGAACTTGTTTGATTGCAGTTAATTCGGAAAATTTTAAACCAATATCTTGCCAATCTGCTTTAACCGGTTGACGATATTCATAAAAGTTTAGCGAATCTGAACCAAATCTAACATAAACTTCTGTTGCATAATTATTATTATCAACAAAATGAGAAACCGAACCACTATGATCTTTCAAATCTCCATGAATAAAAAATTTCATTTCCTTATAGTTGAACACATCAAGAGAACGAGGCATGTAATGCACAGTTTCCCTTTTATCGCCATCTTTCAAATCTTTGATAATCAAGTCTAACGATTGCTCATTTTTATAAATCGTGTATTGAGTTTGTGTTCTGTCTCTTTCTCTTTGAACACCTGGCGGTGAATAATAATCGGGATTATCTTCAACATTCACTGTAGAAATTGTTAATACCGTATCTTCAGTCGTAACTTTTTGATTTAATACTTTTTGCCATTGATTACCAACCAAATTCATTTCCGCAAATCTTAAATGAACAGGTTGATTAACATCAGAGATCCAAATTCTAAAGAACTCAACAATAGAAAAACTTGGGTTACCAACTTTTGCAATAAAATCTTTTAATGGAATTTTGAAAAGATACCAACCTTTATTTCCACCACCTTGTACAAAAGGATTTGCTTTTGTTGTATCAAGTGGAATTTCATATCTAAAAAAACTATTTGTTCTATCAAGTGTTTTGTTATGATTCAAATCTTCGCTATCTGGAATTCTACCCAAATCAATTGAAACCGCATTACCTTCTGTTCCATTAATTTTTTCATAATCAGTAATTGACATTTCTTTTTTCAATTGAAATGAATAATCATCATTGCTTGGATCAGGGTTCGTTCCACTATTGTAATTTGGTTCTTCAGGATCTTTCAATCCATCCAAACCAGTATCTTCACCTTCATCTACTAAATCATTATTGTTTTTATCTTCAGTATCAAGTCTGCGGTTTGGAATCACATCTTCACTTATTTGTCCAAGATCAATATGTATCTTTGCATTTGCTGGAGCTTCATAAACATTTAACCAAAATTCAATGAACTCGATATTTTCTTCAACTAAATTATTTGCAGTTGAAGAAAGCACTTTCATAATTCCACCCCAATTTTTATATGGTTCATTTAATTTTGGGTTGTAATTGTAATAACCTCTCTTTGCAGGATTGAAAACAAAATCAAGAGTAGTAATTTGTTGACCATCAGGTGGTGCTTGTTTTCTATCGCCATAAATATCTTTGATATTCACATCACTTGGAAGAATATTAAACCAATATGCCAGACCTTTATAGTTCATTTGATCTTCTTCAGGCATATTTCCAATATAAGGAAGATTAACAGGAACACTTATATCATGCCATGAACCGTAAGCTTCAACTAAAGGAATTGTTCTTTTAGCACCTTCAAAATCATCAATGTATGCAATGCTTTTACTTCCATCACCGCTTATTGTACTTTTCTTTGTGTTAGGATCCGGATTAATATAAGCAAACTCTCCACTCAAACTTAAACTCGAAGGAGCACTTGTTGAAATTATTTTATCAAGTGCTTTTGTAATAAATGGTAGATTTATATTCGTTCTAAAATCAAGTCCCATGATAGAGTTATTTAAAGGTTCTTCACCAATTCTAACTTTATCACTCAAAGTTTGTTGATTCAAATTTAAGAATGAAAAACCAAGAGAGGTTTCTTTATTGAATTCATAAAGACCTCTTAAACCAAGCATTGTCTTTGATGCAAGTGAGAATAGATCATTTTGTTCATAAGTAATTTTTAAATCTGCACCTGGAACCAATGCATTATCATTCCTAATTACAATTTGACCGAGATTGTAATCAACAATGTAATCAGTACCTGCTGTTAAAGTTTGTCCATTCAATAATACTTTCACAGAATTTTCAACAACATTAAAACCAATATTAAAATTAGCTGATACATCTGCAGAATACTCACCCATCAAAATGAATTTATCTTTTTCTCTATCTTGTTTTGCGAATGTTGCTGTTGTATCATAAACAGCAGGATATTTTAATTCTTGAGGTAAATCTTTTGGAAAATCTTTGTTAAATGGTTGAAGCACAGGAAAAATAATTTCACCAGTTTCGGGCATAATTGTTCTATCTGGGAAGAAATCAAAAGAACCATCTGGTGTTGTTCCAGTTTTACTTTTGTCTGTGTTATCGAAACCAAAAGCTTGTAATAGTTTGACTCCACTAATATTATTCTGCGGTTCTTGTCCTTCAACTCGATATTTAATATCAAGAGTAAAGCCTTCTTCTTTAATTCTTCTTCCACCAATTGGATAAATATTTCTTAATTGAAGTTTCCAAGCATCTTTAAATTGAGGTTGTAAGTTTGGTGGTTTCACTAATTTCAAAACTAATCTTGCAGTTGAATCACCAACAGCATCGCGGGTAAACTCACCAACAAAAAAATCATCTGCAGAAGAACTTGACTTCCCTTCAATTCTATAAGCAACTGCAATTGCATCTTGATCTTGAATTGATGTTTTGAAAGTTATAAATCCAGTTTCTGGATGAAGAATATAATCTGTTCCTTCAGTCAACAAAATAAAACGTCTGTCAATTTCTCTTTGCCCTGGTATAGATTGCAAAGTACTATCACGCAAAGATTTGTTGTATGAGACACCTTCTCTTCTCTTTGGTAAATTGATATATGCGTTTGCTTTTCTTTCAGTTGGATTATATAATCCTGTAGTTGACTTCCAAACTTGAATATCTTTAATTCGCAATGAATCTGTAATTCTCGGAACAGGATTGCCATAATAATTATTGAAAATATTATAACCTCGATATTGATAGACAGAATCAACGAAAAAATGATTAGGTGAATAATCATAAGCATGAACTTCAAACTTATTTGCTTTTGAACCACCGGTTAAGGCAACTTCTTTAACTTCACTTTTCTTTTGAGATGCTAATGCCGTTAAAGAAAATGGACCCATCTTAAATTGAGCTTTAATTCCAAACAATGCTTCACTTCCACCAACCAATGGAGAAGTTTGCAAAGAAACATTACCAGCTTCTATGCTTTGAACTATTTCATCTTCATAACCAGTGTATTTTAATTTAAGTTGATTTTCATATTGAAACTGTCTTTCAGTATTCCAATCTGCAGCGAGATTCAATTTATCGCCAATTGTTCCGCTCAAATTAATTTGAACTTGTTGTTTGAAATCCGGTTCATTACGAGTATTTCCTAAAGCAGAAGTTGTGATTCCTTGAGTCGTTTCATTTCTCCAAGCTCCATGAATATCAACTTGTCCACTGATTCTTAAATTAATTTTAGGTGGACCAAAAATGCTAAGAATCGGATTACTCGGAAGTGGAATATCAATGTTGGTGATATCTGTAATTAATTGATTTAGATCTTTTTTTGAATCCTTCAATGTATATTGATAACCAAGTGATTCCCAACCTTCTCTTTGAATTGCATCGAGTCGAAGTTTTATATATTCATCTAATGGTATTTCCAGTTTCGGACGAACATTCTGTCCAGCAATTTTTTCTTCAATGACAACTTTCTTCCCAGTTGAATCCATAGCAACATTGCGTTGAACATAAACATCATTTGGTTTTACAAAAAAGGAAGAAGATTTTTTAGGACGAAATGTTAAATAAGGATAATCATTTCTTTGAAAATGAAAATACTTTAATCGTGCGGTTGAATCTTTTGAAAGAGCTTCAATTCTTGCTAATGAATCTTGCTTGACTTTTAATTTCAGAGAATCGGCTTTTGAAAGCTTAACTTTTATGGTATCATCAGGAGCTTTTTTGCCATCAAGTGAATCAGGAATTGCGGACTCATTGAATTTTTCATTTAAATTTTTCTGAAGAATTTTTTCAGGATTTGAAATTTCACTTTTGAATGGATAAAAATTGGATAGATATAAAGTGCCTGCAGAAGCGGATGCACTTTTTCCACTATTAAAAAATCCAATTTGAATTAAAATTATTATTACAAAGAATGGAAATAGAAATTTATTTCCCGAACCAAAAATATTTTTATGCTTTGAAGAAATGGTAAACTCGCAAATTGTTAGTAATCGTAAAAATTAACTTGTTCTACCTCCTTAATTTTGCTATGCAAATTTTAGTAAAAATTAATTATTAGGCAATACTTTTTTTAATATTCAAGATATTCTTTCAAAAGAACATTTATTTATTTTTAATAACAACAACTTTAGAACCTTCAACTTTCTTAACAATGATTTCGTTCCCGCGTTCAATATAATCACCTTCCGTAACAACATCAATTCTTTCATCATTAATTATTGCTGAACCGGAAGGACGTAAATCTGTCAATGCTTTACCAGTTTGACCAACTAAATTTTCAAATGTAGGTTTTGCAGCGTAACCAGATTTCGATGGTAAATTTTCATTCAGAATTAATTTGTTGAATGTTTGAGACTTTGGTAAAAGTTTCCAGATAAAATAAATTACAATTGCAGTTGCAACGAAAGTCGAAGCCAATTGAATTATTGCGATTGAAATGGCATTTGTTGTAGCAATATCAATATCGGTTATCAATCCAAAAAATAATGCAGCAACCATTAATATAATTCCAACAATACCAGTAATGCCAAATCCGGGAATAACAAAAATTTCAATGAGTAAAAGAATAACGCCAATAATGAAAAGTAAAATTTCCCAAATTGTCGCAAGTTCAAGAATGTAACTTGTTCCAAAAAATAAAGCGAGAGCAATTATGCCAGAAGTTCCTGCAATTCCCCAACCCGGAGTTTTTATTTCAGTGAATAAACCAATCAACCCGATCATAATTAACAAGGATGAAACAATTGGATTGCTCAAAAATCGCACAACATCTTCTGCCCAATTTGATGAAATAGTTTTTGTTTCTGCATAAGAAAATCCAAAATAATCTTTTACTTCTTGAAGTGATGATAATATAGTATCAGCCATTTTGTATTTAACAGCTTCTTCTGCCGTCAAAGTAACAAGTTTTGTACTATCATCATTCAAATCTGAAACAATAACGGATTCATCAACCATTGCTTGAGCTATATCAGTTCTTCTTCCATTTTTTTCTGCTGTCGCTCTCATTTCCGATCGCATATATGATTGATATTTCTCAGCTTGTTTCTTTCCTTCTTGATCCACAACTGTCGAAGCACCCATCAAAGCACCGGGAACCATAACAATTTTTTCACATGATAAAGCAATCAAAGCTCCAGCAGAAATTGCTCGCTTATCAATGAAAGCAATTGTTTGAACTTTGCTATTTAATATTGCATCTTTAATTTGAGTTGCAGCATCAACTCTTCCACCAAAAGTATTGATTCGAAATATTATTGCTTTAGCATTGTTTTCTTCAGCTTCTTTCACTACACGTTTAACATATGGTGCAATTCCAAGATCAATTTCTCCTTCGATATTGGCAAAGTAAATTGTCTGTGCTTTTATTTCAGCAAACAAAGAAATAAAAATGGCGAATAGAATAAAATATTTTTTCATGGTTCCCTCATTTGAGAGATAATTATTTTAAAGCGTAATTCAAAATTTTGTAAATCAATTTCGAAACAAAGTAGTTAGAGTTACTTTTTTTCTTAAATGAAATTCCACTCAAATCAACGCCAATTATATTTTTATCTTGTCCAATTATTTTAAGGAGATATATTACTTCTTCCCAAGATAAACCAGATGGTTCTGGATTTTCTATGATGTCAAAAACTGATGGGTCAAAAACACTCAAGTTGATGATTATAAAAACATTTTCTTTTAGTTCTTTAGCAACTAATTCCTGCCACAATTCTCCAAACATTCCAAGTTTAATTTCAACAGACAAAAATTGTTTAATCAAATTTTCATTTTTGAAATCTACTTCTTCTTTACTGATGTTTCTTATTCCGCATTGAACTACATCAAAATTTTCTACTACTAAATTATTTATCAGTTTATCGTTGCTATTTTTAGTTTGCCAATCATTTTTGAGTCGAGCTTTTGCATCAAGATGTAAAATTGAAAAGTCATTGCCAGCTTGTTTGAATAAATTAATAAAATAAGAAGAAGCATCAATTTCGTTGGATAGTGAAAGGAAAAATTTTTTTGCATTGATATGTTTCAAAAACTCATCTTTATTTATATCAATTGCATTTGCGTGAGCAGATACTTTAATTGGTGAAAGAGAAGAAATTCCTTTTTCAAAACATAACTCGCTACTCATTTCTTCATCATACTTTTCGAGCTTCTTTGATGCTTCAAAAATTAATTTATAAGGATGATTGATTTTTTCTTTGCGAGATGATTTGATCAAAGGAATTATTAATGCAGAAGAATTTTCTATAGAAGAAAACTTTTTATCCAAACCAAGAAAATTATTTTTACTATCAAGCACTTTCATTTGATTTCCTTCAATGAAATAGGAAGTCACAAAACATAGCAATCATTAATGTGACTTCCTTTCAAAAATTATTTTACAACAGAAGTTATTGCACTTCTTTCGAATTTGATTTTAACATTATTGCCAACATCAATCAAAACTGTTTTATCTTCGATTCCTGCAATTGTTCCATGAATACCGCCACTCATGATAACTTTATCACCTTTCTGAAGAGCATCCAACATTTTTTGATGTTCTTTTTGTCTCTTCTGTTGTGGTCTAATAATCATGAAATAAAAAATTGCGAAGATTGCACCGAACATGATTAAGGTGCTAATCATTCCACCGCCTCCAGCTTGTCCATCTGGTGGTGGAGCCATTGCTAATAAGAAATCCATTTACTTCTCCTCTTTTGTTTGTACGTTTGTTGAAATTATTTCGGTAAATTTATTTTTCCATTCAATGAATGTTCCATCTGCAATTCTTTTTCTTGCTTCACGTACCAAATTTAAATAAAAAGTTAGATTATGAATAGTTGCTAATTCCAAAGCTAATATTTCTTTTGCATTAAATAAATGCCTCAAATATGCACGACTAAAATTTTGGCAAGTGTAACAATCACATTTTGGATCTAATGAAGTATAATCATCTTTGTATGCAGCATTCCTCATCGAGACAATTCCTTGCGAAGTAAACAAATAAGCATTTCTTGCATTACGAGTTGGCATAACACAATCAAACATATCGACACCACGAGAAATTGCTTCCAAAATATTCTCTGGTCTTCCAACACCCATTAAATATCTTGGCTTATTTTCAGGAAGAAAATCAGTGGTAAAATCAACTATATCATACATTTCTTCTGTTGGTTCACCTACAGCAAGTCCACCAATTGAATAACCATCAAAATCGAGTTTAACTAAATCTTTAGCCGAACTTTCGCGTAAATCTTTAAAGACACTTCCTTGAACAATTCCGAACAAAAATTGTTGATGACCATATAATGGTTTTGTTTCTTCAAATGCTT
>Ga0272446_1004749_pt1 | contig 15725 bp, 14 predicted proteins | sample YNPCB0061_FD_194587 | JGI IMG/M metagenome (GOLD analysis project Ga0272446, IMG submission 194587) | Hot spring microbial mat communities from Yellowstone National Park, WY, United States - YNP-CB-006-1 | ecosystem: Environmental > Aquatic > Thermal springs > Hot (42-90C) > Sediment | place... | reverse complement strand
GTCCACTTTCTAATAAAGATACAAATTCAATATCGTGAGGCATTTTTACAACATCTAGTTCCGATTCAAATAAAGGAAAATACCTACCAGATCTTAACCATAACATTATTAAAAACTGTTGATGTTGTAGTAGAAAGGTTATTTCATTTTGCAGTCTTTCCCTGATATACTCATTTTTCATGGAAAAATTGCTGTCACAAAATATAATTTTTTCATTTTCGGAAATAACAAAATTTATCATCTGCCCGCGGCTAAGCTTATCAGATAATATTTTTAAACTATCCCGCTGCCTAACGAGATAATTCCTTTCTTTGTATAATTTTTCTATCTTATTTTGTTGAATAAGTACATAAACCAAAATAACTGACAAAAAAATTATAACAAAAATAACTAGGTTGCTAATTTTACTGTCTTTCATGTCTTTCATTTCTTCACCTATTTTTATTTTTTAATTTACAATTTTATTATTTTTTACTACCTTACGCCCAACCAAAAAGACTGTCAATAACAGTCTTTTTAAATAAATCAATTTTACTTTAAATACCTTTGCTTGGCCGCCCTATGCTCCACAAAGGTCTTGGAATAAATTACCTGACCGTCGGGCGTAGTTAAGAAATACCAATACGGATTAGCCTTGGGGAAAAGCGCCGCCTGCAAGGCTGAGCTGCCGGGATTAGAAATAGGCCCAGGCGGTAAACCTTTGTGTAAATAGGTATTATAAGGCGATTTAACCTGTAAATCGGCCGCGGTCACCGCGGCAGCATTACCTCCTGTAACGTAATTGACAGTGGAATCCGCCTGCAAGGCTTGGCCAATGGACAAACGACGCCAAAAAATGTCCGCTACTATAGCCCGATCCCCATCGGTTGGCACTTCTTTTTCTATAATACTGGCCATAGTCACTACTTGATTAACTGTTAAACCGCGTCGTTTTAATTCGGCTAACCAGCCAGTGGAAAATTTATTTTGAAAATTAACCAGCATCTTACCGATAATTTTGGTCTGGTCCGCGTCGCGGTATACCCGATAAGTATCGGGAAACAAATAACCCTCCAACGAAGAGCTCTTTAACGGCCCGTCAAATAACTGACTGCCACTTAAACCCGCCTCTTTTAACAAAATCTCTGGCTCAGCCACTAATTTGTTAAAGCCCGCCGCCGTACCAAAAGAATTAGCAGCCAAATACTCCCCCATTTGTTTAGCCGTCCAGCCTTCAATAAAACGCAAAACGACTTCATTATAAGGTTTAACTCCGCCCGTTAATAAATTGGCTAAAGAAATTACACTACTATCGGCTGGCAATTTGTACTCACCGGCGACAAACTTTTTTTCCCGACCAGTTAACCAAACCCAGGTCTCAAACCACCAACGACTGCGGATCAACCCCTTATCCAGTAAATCGGCCCCGACTTGTTTAACAGTCGCTCCGTTGGGTAAGGAAACAATAACTAAGTTGGCCGAATGCTGCACTGGAGTGGTAAACTGCCATCCAGCGTAAACTAACAAACCAATCAATAAAATACCAACAAAAACTATGGCCTTTAAAAAATAAAATTTATCCCGTTTTAATAAAAACATACCTATTATAAATAATTTGTAAATTTATTTTTTTTAAGACCCACTACTATCTTTTTTACCTCCTGGGCTTTTGCTAATGGACAAACCAATAAAGCGTCCGGCGTATCTACGATGGCCATATTATTTAAACCAACGGTAGCGACTAAGCGGCCGCTTAAACCATAAATTAAATTACCTTGGCCGCCTATATTCAATTGACGTCCCCGGGTCACATTAACCGTTCTACCATGACTGACTATGTCATAAACCGAACGCCAGTTGCCAACATCAGCCCAACCAAAATCCGCTGCAACCACCAACAAAAACCGGCCGGCCTTTTCCACCACCGCATAATCAATTGATTCATTGGGCCAACTTTTAAATAACCGCCGTGGCGCCAGATAGGCCCCACTTGCCTGCCGACGAAAAGTTACCTTAACTAACCGTTGATAATGTTGAGGGGCTAATTTTTTATACAGCTGTAAAATAAAATCTGGGTGAAATATAAAAATTCCAGAATTCCATAAATAATTTTTTGAAGCCAAATAACGCCGAGCTAATTTTAAAGCCGGCTTTTCAATAAAGCGACTAACCCGCCATAAATTATAACCTCGACCATTACTGGCTATCTGCCGACCGATTTTAATATAACCATAACCGGTTTCCGGATAAGTCGGTTTAAGACCGATTAAACATAAATGATTAGGTTCCTTGTTTAAGTAAGCCTTAATCAAGCGGAAAGTCTTTTGATACTTTTGATCGTTGGCTACATAATGATCACTGTTAATGGTGGCTATTGCTTCGCCCGGAAATAAACTACCCAATAAACTAGCGGCCATACCGACGGCAGCGGCTGTACCGCGTGGCAGAGGTTCTAATATAACATTAGACTTTAGCAGCTCAGGTAATTGCCTAACCAACAAAGGATAATCGGCTAGTGTTGTGGAAATCCATAAATCACGCGGAGAATTAAATTTACGCAAACGTCGCCAAGTATCCTGCAATAAAGTAGCCCGATGCAAAAACGGCTGAACCTGCTTAGGTTTATGCAGCCGGGACAAGGGCCATAATCTGGTGCCGGAACCGCCGGCTAAAATTAAAAATTTCATAATTTGAGACTTTATTATTTTATATTAACTAACCCAAAACAACAAATTGCCTTTATCTTATTTAACTTAAATAAATACAAACACTTTTACATTACAAAAAACAAAAGTGTCTCGCTAAAATAAATATAATAATAACAGCTATACTATAACCACCAAAACTAACTATCAATTATATCAGCTAAGGCTGATTTTTTAACAACGGTACAAAAGCAAACCCGGGATAAGTACGACGTACTACCTCCCGACCCTGCTTATACCATAATATAATATCATGTTTATCCTGGCCCACCGGCGCCACTAAACGGCCGCCAGGTTTTAATTGTTTAAGCAAAGCCTCGGGCGGCTCCACTAAGGCTGCGGAAAAAACAATGCGATCGTAAGGTGCCTCTGGTTCATAACCCATACCACCATCACGATTAAGCAAATTAATCTGACTAAACTTATAAGCCGCCAAATTATGCTCTGCTTGTTTAATTAAATCAGGTAGAATTTCCAAAGACCAAACCTCACCGCTCGTACCTACCACCGCCGCCAATAGCGCCGTTAAAAAACCCGAGCCCGCCCCCACTTCCAAAATTTTTAAGCCAGGTGCTGGTTGCAGCAATTCCAGCATAAAAGCTACCACCGTCGGCTGAGAAATAGTCTGCCCCCAACCAATTGGCAAAGGCCGATCATCATAAGCTTGCTCTTGTAAAATCGGCGGCACAAAATTAGCCCGGTCAATGACCCGCCAAGCCTTAAGCAAAGCTGGTGTGCGCAAATAACCCTTTTTAATTAAATAGTCAATTTGAGCCTCTTGTTCCGACATATAACTACCTTTTATTTTATCACCCAGGACCGCCTTTTGTTAACAAAGTCACCGGGCAAAAACCAGTGCTGTTGCCTAAGCCAAATAGCTCCACGGCTGAATAACCAGCCTAAAATGGCTCCTGCCAAAACGTCACTAAAATAATGCACACCAACCGCTACCCGTCCCAGTGCTACCACCAACGCCAATAAATAAAACCACCAAGCGTTTGCTTTATCTTCTTCAGCCAATAACCCCGCTAATAACCAGGCCAAGGCGGAGTGACCGGAGGGAAAAGAGCTTATGGCCGGCGATACGTTAATCAGTGCCACAAAATGTCCTACCACAAAAGGCCGCGGGCGAAACCACCACAAATTAATCAGTGATAATAAAAAATAAAACCCGGCCGCCGACAGCAAGGAGGCGGTTAATTCTCTTAAACTACCCTTACGTAAAATTAAGGATTTATATAAAAATCCCACGACTAAACCCCAAATTAAAATAGTGGACATAAAAACGGCCAAACCAGGCGCCACTAAACCCTGGTTAAAAAGATTGTACCATTGAATCGATAATAAATAATCCACAGTCATAAAATTATTTTTGGCAATGCTGACAATAATGTGTGCCCCGGCCGGCAATTCGCGTTTTACTGATTAAGCGGCCGCAGCGCAGACAAGGCTCATTCTGACGACCATAAACCAAACGGCGTTCCCAATATGTGCCACGGCGTCCCCGGCCGTCCACGTAACTGTTAAAAGACGTACCGCGAGCTCTTACTGCCCGGCGCAACACTGTTTTAACAGCCTGGTGTAATTTTTTTATTTCCTCCTCTAATAATTCTCCGGCACGTCGGTCTGGCTGTACACCAGCTACAAATAAACTCTCATCAGCATAAATATTACCTATACCAGCTACCACTGTCTGATCTAACAAAGCTGCCTTAATAGAACTACCCCGGCGCCGTTTTAATTTAGCCGCTAGTTGCTGAACGGTAAAATTGGGCGATAACGGCTCGGGCCCGTAATTTCGTAGCAGCTTAGGCAAATCACTGTTAAGCACCAGTAACCAATAACCAAACCGTCTGACATCATTAAAATAAAGCTTAACTTTACCAGTCAAAGTCAAGGTCACGTGAGTAAAACGATTAGGCACCTGGCTAACTCCCTTAATCGGGTGACCGCCCACCCGATCACCCGTGGGTGATACTACTACTATTTGACCGGTCATTTTTAAATGAATGGCCAAAGTATAATCGTTGCTTAAACGCAGCAATAATAGCTTACCCCGACGCTCTACCGCTTTAACCTTGGCCCCTACCAACAACTGGCGATAGATTTTGACCGGACCGCGCAAAATACCGGCCCGGGTCACTTGGCAAGAAATAATCTTTCGACCCAGCAAACAATCAGATAAATCAGCGCGTATGGTCTCCACTTCGGGCAATTCCGGCATAATAAAAAATCTAAATTTTAAATACTAATATCTCCAATAAATAACCAACGTCAAAATCCAAGTCTTAAATCAATCGGCCTGCTGGAGACAAACTATATAATATCTAATAAATTATTAGAAATTTTAGTTATTAATTTGATATTTGTCATCTAGCTGTTATCCTTATTTAAACTATTTAAAAAATTTTACAGCAAGCTCTGCCCAGTCATTTCCTTAGGCTTGGGTAAATTTAAAATATGCAAAATGGTCGGCGCCACATCTGCTAATAAACCACAGGGAATTAATTGACTTAAATCATCAACCACTGGTTGTCCGCTGATAGCCTTATGTTCCAAAGCGTGGCTAGCCACAATAAATGGAACCGGCGAAGTGGAATGTTCTTTGTCAACCGCGCCGGTTTGTAGATTTATCAACTCTTCGGCATTGCCATGATCAGCTGTTATCAACACCGTTCCGTTAAATTCTAAGGTATTAGCTACTACCTCGCCCAAACACTGATCTAACGTTTCTATAGCTTTAATAGTGGCCGGCAGATTACCGGTGTGAGCTACCATATCGGCGTTAGCGTAATTAATAACTGTAAAATCATAATACCCGCGACGAATTTCCTGTAAAAAACGATCCGTGATACCACGCGCCGACATCTGGGGCTTTTGGTCATAAGAAGAAACACGGGGCGAAGGAATAAGCACGTGCTCTTCCCCCGGATAAACTTGCTCCCGTCCGCCATTAAAAAAATAAGTAACATGAGCGTACTTTTCTGTTTCGGCTAAATGTAACTGCCTAAGCCCCGCCGCCGACAGCAAAGCCGCCAAAGGGTGCTCTACTTGTTCAGCCGGAAAAGCCACCTCTACAGGTAAATTCTTGTCGTACTCAGTCATAGTAACTACCAACAAATTGTTAAAACGCTTAACAGGGAACTTATCAAAACCAGGTACAGTTAAGGCTTGGGTTAACTGTCGGGCACGATCAGATCTAAAATTAAAAAAAATTAAAGCATCATTGTCGGCTAGCAAACCAACCGGTTGATCTTGCTGCCTAATTACCGTTGGTACTATTTCCTCGTCATAAACTCTGGCTTGATAAGAACTCTTTATAGCTTCACTCGCAGTGGCAGCCGGTTTACCTTGACCATTAACGATTGCCTCATAAGCGGCCTGCGTGCGCTCCCAGTGTTTATCCCGATCCATAGCATAAAAACGCCCCATTAAACTTGCTAAACGACCGCATTTTATTTTTTTCATTTTATTTTCCAAATCCTTTAAAAAACCCTGTCCGGAATTAAAAGCCGTATCTCGACCATCTAAAATAGCATGCACCACCACGCGATTTAAACCCTGAGCAACCGCTAAATCCAGCAAAGCATACAAATGATCAATCGAACTATGCACGCCGCCTGAACTAACCAAACCCAACAAATGCAATTGGCTATTATGAGCCTTCACCTGTTCAATGGCACGCATCAAATGCTGATTAACAAAAAAAGACTTGTCAATGATACTATGATTAATCCGGGGCAAATCCTGATATAAAATTCGACCAGCGCCAATAGTTAAATGTCCCACTTCACTGTTGCCCATTTCCCCCCAAGGCAACCCTACCGCTTCCCCCGAAGCCTGCAAAACGCAAGTTGGATAAGTAGTAATTAATCTCTTAAACACCGGGGTATTAGCCTGAGTAATAGCGTTACCTGGACTAGGCGGCGCCACGCCCCAACCATCCAAAATAACTAAAACTATTGGCTGCCAAATTTTTCCTTCTGACATAAATGCTACCTAAATAAACCACGACAAGTCATTTCTTTGGGTTTATCAACTCCTAACAAATCCAAAATTGTCGGCGCCACATCGCCCAGCACCCCACGACTTCTCCTAAAAGAGCGGCCACGACTGTCTGATTGATACAACAAACAAGGCACTGGATTTACCGAATGCTCCGTGTCCACTTCGCCGGTTTTTTCATTAATTACTTCTTCCACATTACCGTGGTCTCCCACTAACATCAAACCACCTTGTTGACGCACAACCTCTCGGCCAATTTTAATTAAACATTTATCCACAATTTCCATGGTTTTAACACAAGCGGCCTTGTTACCAGTATGACCTATCATATCGGGGTTAGCCAAATTAAAAACCACAAAATCGTAACGTTTGCTACGCAAAGCCTGACAAACCGCTTTAGTAATAGACGGAGCGGCCATGGCTGGGGTTTGATCATAAGACGGTACATTAGGCGAAGGAAAAACCAACCTATCCTCGCCCGCTATTGGATGATCATAACCGCCGTTAAAAAAATAAGTAACGTGGGCAAATTTTTCCGTCTCAGCCACATACAACTGTTTATACTGATGCAAAGCCATAGTTAAAGTGCCTTTAATTTTAGGGCTGGGATAAGCAGTCAAAGTATTACCCAAATCTGGTCCAAAATCAGTTAAAGCCACAAAACACAAATTCTTTAACACCTTACGACGAATAAAGGAACCTTTATTTATCTGCTCAAACCGCCGCTGCACAAACGGCTTAGTTAATTGTCTAGCCCTGTCCGAACGTAAATTAAAAAATATTACTGCGTCATTGTCTTTTATTAAACCGCTGCCCCGTCCGTCATTTTTAATATAGGTCGGTTTAATAAACTCATCAGTTTCACCTCGGTTATAGGCGTGTCGTATAGCATCTTCGGCCGATTTGTCAGATAAACCCTGACCCAAGGTAAGTAGATTATATGTCTGCTCAGTATGCGACCAATTCTTTTTACGATCCATGGCGTACAAACGACCAGTAATAGTGGCTATTATCTCGCCGTTTTTAAAGTTTTTTCGCACTTCGCTGACAAATTTTAAGGCATCGTACCTTGGTGAATCGCGACCATCTGTAAAAAAATGAATAAATATTTTTTTAAACTTAGCCCGCTCGGCCATTTTTAATAAAGCCATAAAATGATCGGGCGAAGAATGACCACTATTATAATTAGATAATAATCCCATCAAATGCAAAGCTGAATGGTATTTTTTAGCGTGCTGAATAGCGGCCAACAAAGCCTTGTTATGGAAAAAACTACCGTTATGTATGGCGTGAGAAATAATAACTGAGTCTTGATCCACTATCCGGCCGGCGCCAATATTCATATGGCCAGCTTCGGAATTACCGTCTTGTCCTCTAGGCAAACCGACTGAACTGCCCGCCGCTGCCAATAAGGCCGACGGATAATTCTTGGCCAATTGTTTAAGAAAAGGCGTTCGGGCAATCAACAATGGATTATCCTTGCTTTTATGGGGCGCCACGCCCCAGCCATCTAAAATACCCAAGACAAAAGGCAAAACCGGTTTATTATTTTTTAAATTCACGATAGTCATAATAATTAAATCTTATTTAACTGCTCTTCAATAGCCATTAAACGATTATATTTAGCCACCCTTTCCCCTCGCGACGGCGCGCCAGCTTTCAAAAAGTCCGCTTGCACGCCGACAGCTAAATCAACGATAAAATCATCAAGCGTTTCACCAGAACGGTGCGACACTATAACTCCATAACCAGCTGATTGCGCCTGTTTAATTGTACGCAAAGTTTCAGTTACCGTACCGATTTGATTAGGTTTAACTAAAATAGTATTAGCGACCTTAAGTTTAATTCCCTGATTTAGCCGCTCCAAGTTGGTGACAAACAAATCATCTCCCACTAAACGCACCCGCTGACCCAACTGTTCGGTCATTAATTGCCAACCAGACCAATCATCCTCAGCCAAACCGTCTTCAACAGACATCAAATCAAATTGTTCAATTAATCCCTTATAAAATTCCACTAACTGAACCGCATTTAAATTTTTACCTTGTAAATTATAACTGCCAGCCTTGTAGAATTCCGAAGCCGCGGCGTCTATAGCCAAACCAACAGACTGATTATCGTAGCCTGATTGCTTAATTGACTGAGTTAAAAATTGTAAAACCTGTTCAACAGAATTCACCTCCGGCGCATAACCACCTTCATTTCCCACATTGACAGACCAACCAGCCTGCTGCAACAATTTTCCTAAATTATGAAAAATTTCCGCGCCAGCGCGCACCGATTCTTTAATTGAATAAACACCTTTGACAATCCGCCGCGGTACGACCATAAACTCCTGAATATTTAAAGAATTGTCCGCATGACGACCGCCATTTAAAATATTCATCATCGGTACCGGTTTAACCTGATGTACTGATGTATGAGAAAAAATTTGTGCTATATAACTATACAAAGGCAACTTATTTACCAAAGCTCCAGCGCGATACACAGCCAAAGAAACGCCCACTATCGCATTGGCGCCTAAATTACCTTTATTAGAAGTGGCGTCTAAATTAATCAACAGCTCATCCAATTTATCTAAATTTTTTATAACCCGACCTTTTAAACAATCATTAATTTGTTCATTAACGTGTGCTACCGCCCGACTAACACCCAAACCCTGATAACGTTCCTGATCGCCATCGCGCAACTCCGCAGCTTCATGACTACCAGTGGAAGCGCCGCTGGGCACAGCAGCTTTAACTAAACTACCATCCGAAACTAACAACTCTACTTCAACCGTCGGATTACCTCGTGAATCTAAAATTTCTCTAGCTTGCAATTGTCTAATAGTTTTATCAAACATAAAATTATTTTTTTAACTTTCTTAAAGAAGGATTATATCCCAACGCTTCTAGGCCGGGCAAAACGGCACCGCTTAAAAATTCCAACAAAGCGCCGCCAGCGGTAGAAATATGATCCAAGGTAAATTTATACTTATGCAAAAAAGCAGCCGTTTCTCCTCCGCCGGCTAGCACGTAAGACTTGCCCTTGGCTTGAGAATGCATCAACCAAGCCAACGACTTGCTGCCATGCGACCATTTAGGTTCTTCTATTAAACCCAAAGGTCCTCCCCAAAATATAGTTTTGGCCAACTTAAGCCAGGCGGCATAACAACCAACCGTATTGGGACCAATATCCACAATTATGTCCTGCTTGGTTATCTCTTTGATTTGTTTCCACTGCGCTTGCTTAGTCTTAAGCGACGTGCGACATATTATAACATCACTGGGTAAAATTATTTTTTTAGCAAACCGTTTAAGCAACCGCCGAGCAGAGGCTAATTCTGTTTGATCATATAAAGATTTACCAATTGGTTGTCGCCGAGCAAACAAAAAAGTATTGGCCACCTCGCCACCAGTCAAAACAGCCGAGCAACGTTTAACTAATTTAGCTATAACCGGCAACTTATCTGCCACCTTAGCCCCACCAATTACTGCCACCACCGGCGGTTTGCCTTGTTGTCTTATCTGCTCTAAAGCGCGTACTTCTTCAGCTAAATAAAACCCGGCATAAGATGGCAAATACTTGGTAATCGCTACCAAGGACGCTGCCGCTCGATGACACACAGAAAAAGCTTCATTTACAAAAATATCACCCAACTCACCTAATTTACGACCCAATTCAAGACTATTATCCTCTTCACCTTTTATAAAACGTATATTTTCCAACAATACTGGGCCGGACACAGCTGCCCGACGAATAATCTGAGTTCCTTGAGTTAAAGCTAATACCTTAACTGGTTGGCGCAATAATCTTCCCAAAGCATAACCTATAGGTTTAAGTGATAACTCGGGCGTAATTTTACCGGGTTTAGGCCGCCCCAAATGACCCACTAATATTAAATGAGCTCCTTTGTTTAACAGCCAACGCAAAGTCGGCAAAGCTGCGACTAAACGACTATCGTCTAAAACTTTTTTAGCTTGTAAAGGCACATTAACGTCCAAACGGACCATGACATATTGTCCTTTTAAGAGCGGCGCCTGAGAAATAAGTTTAAGTGACATACTTTAATATTATAGAGCATCTTAGCCCAAAAACGAATAAGGCCCTCCTAAGCGATCTTTGCCTTACACTAATTTTTTCACCGGCCGGCGCCGGCTTGATACAGAGTGCCAAACAAACCAACGTTAAAACCAGCCGGTTTTATGATAGTTTGTGTATAAAGCAATTAGCAGATTTAACGCGCCCTACCCTAGCTTTAGGTTTTAAGCGACTACTCTTTAAATTACTTCTTTTAAAAAATACCAATCTTTTCAAGATTACACCTATTACACAAAGGACAGGGTGGTCTAAGAATGCGCGCTGCACGCCCTTGTAGGCTAGGCAAATGTAAGAATAGAGAAGGCGCTATAGCGGCGTGATATAAATACAAACACTAAGCTTTAGCCGACTCCAAGAATATAAATTAACTTTGGCAGTTTAATAATGTCAATGAAAAACCAAATTTAATAAAACTAAATAACTTTCTCGGCTAATTCCACCAACCGATTGGAATACCCCCATTCGTTATCATACCAACCTACGATTTTAACCATATTACCCCCTACCACTTGAGTTAATGATAAATCAACTGTCACCGAAGCCGGATTGCCAATAAAATCCGAAGACACCAAAGGTTGATCAGTCACTTGTAAAATGCCTTTATAACGCTTGCTATGAGCCGCCTTTTTAAGGGCCGAATTTACCTTAGCTTTAGTTAAATCTTTGGTTTTAAGCAAAAAAGTAAAATCAGATAACGATACGCAAATTGTTGGCACGCGAATAGCTAAACCGTCAAACAAACCACGCAATTTAGGTATAACTTCCGTGGTGGCAATAGCGGCGCCGGTGGTGGTGGGAACAATATTTTGCGCAGCGGCACGGGCGCGGCGTAAATCTTTGTGTAATGAAGGCGGAGGACCATCCACCAAATTCTGTTCCGCCGTATAAGAATGAATAGTAGTCATCATGGCTTTTTGCACGCCAAATTCGTCCACCATTACCTGAGCAATCGGACTAATACAATTGGTAGTACAGGAAGCGTTGGATATTATTTTATCTTCCATTTTTTCTAAATCGCTTACGCCCAAAATAACCGTTGGCACTTCCCCGCCCTTAGAGGGTGCCGATAGTATCACCTTAGTAGCTCCAGCTTTAAGGTGCATGGCCGCATCAATCTTTTTAGTAAACCGGCCAGTACATTCTAATACGGCTTGCACACCCAACTTTTGCCAGGGTAAACGTAATGGATCTTTTTCCGCTATGACCTGGTACTTTATCCCATCAACTAGCAAATGCTTGTCATCAAACGATACTTCTTTGTCATACACGCCGTAAACCGTGTCATATTTTAATAAATGAGCCAGCACATCGGTAGTCATTAAATCGTTAATCGCCACCACTTTTAGTCCTGGTTTGGTTAAGGCGATTTTAAAAGCCGCCCGACCGATTCTGCCAAAACCGTTAATAGCAATTTTAATGACTGAAGATTGTTTGCTAACCATAATGTTAATCATTAAAAAATAAGCAACTTTATTATAGCTTTTTCATAATAAAAAAAGAAGATCTTGGCCAGTCTTAATTAACTTAAAATAAATAATCATGTGGGCCTGTCTTTATTTAAAAACTTCTAATACACCCGCCAAAGGCCTGCTGTGTTAATCTTTTTATCCTTGTTGGTATTACTGACAGTTTTGTAATTAATCGTCACAGCAAATTATTATTGTTATCACTGACAAGCACCCCCTCCTAAAAACAAACTGCTTGATATTATTTATGACATTATTTGAACTACTTTCATTACTGTTGGTACCGTTAAACAAACTTCCAGAGTTGTTATTGATGTTCTGAACCACGGCTTCATTGTTAGTATTATTATTCAACCTATTATTCTGTGCCAGATTATAAGATACTTGGTTACAATTAATTGTTTGTCATTCTGATTGATTATAAAAAAAGCGCCTCAACTATCTTTTTAGATTGAAATATTGCTTTGTTTTTTTACTTCTCTAAAAGTAAACTAAAAACCTAACTCTTAAATTGTAAAACTCAAATGATGCCCCAAATTTTAAATTTCCACAAATCATAAACTGAAATTTATTTAAAATCTAAAATTTTGGATTTACAATTTTGTTTTTAATCACCTTATAACTAAAAACAAAACTATAACTTATAAACACTTATAAAAGAATAACCAACCCGCTCTACGGTCTAACCAAAGTTCCTCCTCGGCGCGCCCTTAAACAATCAATCAGCCTTTTGTCGCTGCCCCATTTACAAACTAAAACCGGAATTTTATTCTGACGGCAAATAACAAAAGCTTCCTTGTCCATTACTTTAAGATTAAGTTTAATTGCCTCATCTATACTTAGTTCAGAAAATTTATGGGCTGACTGGTATTGCTGGGGATCCTTATTATAAACGCCGTCCACCGGACCGAGTTTAACCAAGATATCCGCCTTAATCATAACTGCTTGCTGCGCCGCGGCCGTGTCGGTAGTAAAAAATGGTTTACCCGTGCCGCCGGCAAATATTACTACCTCACCACGTTGCAAAGCAGCGCGCGCCTTTAACTTGTTAATCGATTCGGCATATTCCAATTCACTGCCCACAAAAGTTTGTAACCGAACTTTTATATGTAAATTCAACAAAGCCTGACGTAAAGCCAAAGCGTTAAGCAATGTGGCGGTAATGCCTATATAATCGGCTGTTTTTGGTTCAAAACCACGACCCTGGTTGCGTTTACGCCACCAATTACCAGCGCCCATTACTATACCCAAATTCAGTCCTCTGCCTTTTATTTGTTTAATAAGACGAGCGGCTTGACGCAACTTGGCTGGATCAATCCCCTGACCAACAGCACCCAAAGCTTCGCCGGATAATTTTAACAATACACGTTGGTATCTTAATTTAGTCATAAAAATAAAAGCGGTAAATACTTATAGTTTCTACCGCTTTTCTAACATAATAATAAAATAAATTACTTAACAGCTGAACAACTAGCCGCTCCACTCAGTTCAAACCGAGCAAATCGTTTAATCTTAATATTTTCCCCTGTCTGAGTAATGGTTTGGGTAATAATATCAGCCACCTTTTGCTTATCATCCCTAAAAAATGGCTGATTCAACAAACAAACTTCCTGATAAAACTTTTGCAGTTTGCCAGCTATTATTTTTTCCACCATATCACCAGTTTTACCTTCGGCTTTTAACTGCTCCAAATAAACATTCTTCTCGCGTTCCACTATGTCCTGCGGCACATCCTCGGGCGCCAAATACAAAGGGTTGGTAGCAGTAACTTGCATGGCAATATCGTGCGCCAAATTTTTAAATTGATCAGTCCGGGCTACAAAATCAGTTTCACAAGCCACTTCCACTAACGCACCTACACGACCACCGGAGTGAATATAAGATTCCACCAAACCCTGCCCGGTGGCGCGCTCGCCTCTAGCCTGAGCAACTTTGGCTCCTTTGGCCCGCAATAAATCCACCGCCGCTTCAAAATTCCCTTTGGCTTCGGTTAAAGCCTTTTTAGCGTCCATCATGCCGGCACCGGTGGCCTGGCGTAATTTTTGTACGTCTTGAGCGCTAATCATAGTTTTATAAATTAATTATTAAATTATCCTCCTAAAATTATCAAATTATCGTTTAACGAATAGCTGGTACGGAATTCTTTAAAGCTTCGGCCTTACCGTCAATAATCGCTTCAGCCGCCAAATTAACTAATAGCTTAATAGAATTAAGAGCATCATCGTTAGCTGGAATTACATAATCCACCAAAGTGGGATTAGTATTAGTATCCACCAAAGCAATCACCGGCACCTTTACCTTATGAGCCTCGCGAATGGCATTTTTACCCTCACGCGTACCAACCAAAAAAATTGCCTGCGGTAAACGCTTCATAGTGCGAATGCCACTAACCGTGGCCTCTAATTTGTTAAAATCTCGCTCTCTTTCCAACTGTTCCTTTTTGGAATATTTTTCCCAAGCGCCACTAACCTTTTCCTGCTCCAGTTTTTCCAAACGGCTAATTAACTTGGAGATAACTGGAAAATTAGTAAACACGCCACCCAACCAGCGTTCCACTATATAAGGCATACCCGTACTTAAAGCGGCCTGCCGCACTACTTCGTTGGCTTGTTTTTTTAGACTAACAAACAAAACTGTACCACCGTTAGCCGCCACCAGCTGCAAAACCTTAAAAGCCTGCTCCAACTGCTTGCTGGTTTTTTCTAAATCTAAAATATGAATGTCGTGCCGCACTGTATAAATATAATCACGCATCTTGGGGTGCCACTTGGACTTTTGGTGGCCAAAGTGTACGCCCGCCTTGAGCATTTCCAGAAGTGATGGTATTTTAGGCATAAAAAAATTACTCCCTTTACCCCCTTGGCCTATTTGCCAAAGAGCTACTGCTTATAACTTTATGAGGTTGATAAATCCCGCGCTAAGCTGGACAAGGAATCAACCAGTTACAAGCATGAATGATTAAGTCCCTACACTATAAACGGAAAATCTACCCTTGTCAAGCCTTTTGACCTTAATTACTTAATATCAACCTGTTTAATTTAATTAATGATTAATGATCTTATAACAACTTATAACAATTTTCTTAATAATCTTGCCAAAAAATAAAATAACTGCTATAGTTATTTTCGCTATGAAATCAGATATTCATCCAACTTATTATCCCCAAGCTAAAGTAGTTTGCGCTTGCGGCAATACTTTCACGACCGGGTCCACTGTGGCGGAAATTCATGTGGAAATATGTTCAGCTTGTCATCCTTTCTTTACCGGCAAACAAAAAGTTTTGGACAGCGCCGGACGAGTTGATCGCTTTAAAAAGCGGACCGAACGGACTCAGGCAACCACCGCCAAAAAGATCAAAGGTAAAACAGCCAAACAAGCTGCTTAACTATTTACCTAAACCCTACCGCGACATTGTTTAATCTAAGGTAGGGTTTTTGTTATCTAAAAATAATGTTATAAAATGTAACCATATGGATTTTTCTATCGC
>Ga0272446_1004748_pt1 | contig 15730 bp, 13 predicted proteins | sample YNPCB0061_FD_194587 | JGI IMG/M metagenome (GOLD analysis project Ga0272446, IMG submission 194587) | Hot spring microbial mat communities from Yellowstone National Park, WY, United States - YNP-CB-006-1 | ecosystem: Environmental > Aquatic > Thermal springs > Hot (42-90C) > Sediment | place... | reverse complement strand
TCGCCGCTATCGCCAGGTGAATGCCGGCGCGCCGGAGAAAGCCGACTTCTACGACGGCCTGGAGGCGATTGTGCTGGCGGCCCAACGTTGGGTTGCGCGCCATGCGGAGGCGGCGCGCGCGCTGGCCGATCAGGCCAAAGCGACCGGCGTTGTGCTCGGCGTGGACGGGCAGCCCTTGCCGGCGGAATACCTGCCGGTCTTCGTCGAAAACTTCGAGCGCATGGCTGAGGTCAACGCCAAACTGGTCAATGACCCGCCTCAAACCTTCCTGGAGGCCTGCCAGTGGATTGCGTGGTACCAGATGCTGGCGCGCATGTACAACGGCAGCGGTTCGCTGGGCCGGCTTGATATGCTGCTCGAGCCGTTCTACGCGCGCGATCGCGCCGCCGGCCGCCTGACCGATGAGGAAGCCATCTTTCACATCGCCTGCATCTACTTGAAGGAGACCGGCTACATCCAGATTGGCGGCCCCGATGAGAGCGGGCGCGAAGTGACCAGCCCGGTCTCGTATCTGATTCTCGAGGCGGCCCGCCGGCTCAACATCCCGGTCAACCTGGGCGTGGCGGTGGGCGAGACGGTGCCCGATGACCTGATTCGCAAGGCTGTGGAAGTGCAATTCGAGAACAAGAACGGCGTGCCCAAGTTCCTGGGCGTGGATGTCTGCGCGCGCGACTTTGCGAAAAATGGCTACCCGCTCAGCCTGGGGTACGCTCGCGCGTATGCCGGCTGCCACTGGAACGGGATTCCCGGACGCGAGTTCACGCTCAACGACTGCTGCAAAGTCAACCTGGTGGCCGTGTTCGAGGTGGCGCTGAAGGACATGATGGCCGCGGCCGCGCGCGGCGAGGTCGTGCCCGGCACAGCCGAGTTGTACCGCCGGTTCGAGCGGCATTTGCGCCGCAGTGTCGAGGCGATTGCCGCCGGCTACGACTTTCACTTTGACCACATGACAGAGGTGTTCCCGGAACTGGCGCTGGATTTGTGTTGCCATGGCACGATCGAAAAGGGCCTGGATGCTTCTGGCGGCGGGGTCGAGTTTTACAACTGGTGCGTCGATGGCGCCGGCCTGGCGACGGTCGCCGATTCCTTCGCCGCGCTCGAACAGCGCGTGGAGCGCGAGCGACGTCTGACCTGGGATGAGATGTGGCGCTATCTGGAGAACGACTATGCCGGGCCGGATGGCGAGCGGGTGCGGCTGATGATGCGCAACATCCCGCGCTTTGGCAGCGGCGGCTCGCTGGCCGACGACTATGCTGTGCGCATTTCGCAGATGTTCACCCGCGTCGTCAAATCGATTCGCACGCCGAAGCATGGCCATCCGCTGATCCCCGGTTTGTTCTCATGGGCGTCGCAGATCATCATGGGGCAGGGCATCGGCGCCACGCCGAATGGCCGGCGGGCCAATGGGCCGATCTCGCATGGCTGCAACCCCGACCCCGGCTTCCGCAAGGATGGCGCCCCGACAGCCCTGGCCGTGGCGACTGCGCAGGTGCAATCGGGGTATGGCAACACGGCGCCGCTCCAACTCGACATGGACCCCATGATCTCGAAGGAAGAGGGCGGCGTGGACAAGGTGCTGACGCTGATCAAGACGCACTTTGCGCTGGGCGGCACGCAAATCAACCTGAATGTGATGGACAAGAACAAAGTGCTCGAAGCGCATCGAGATCCGCGCAAGTATCCAGATCTGATCGTGCGGGTGACTGGCTTCAGCGCCTACTTCGCCAGCCTGTCGCCCGAATTCCGGCAGCAGGTGGTGGACCGCATCGTGTCGGAGGGATAACCGCTCGGTGATCTGCATCAAGGCGCTGAGTGCGGAATCCTGAGCCGCAGAGGAATGCCTCCGACCGGCGGCCTGCATTGAGAGACGAAGGTGAAATGACGGACGCGCTCCGCCCTTTCACTTGCTCAGCCCGGATCATTGTCCGGGCTGAGCCTATCCCGGACATGACATGAACACGATTCATATGCCCGACGCGCAACACAATCTCCACTACACCAGCCCGGCCACAAAATGGAGCGAAGCCCTGCCGCTGGGCAATGGTATGCTCGGCGCGCTGGTGTGGGGCGATGGCCGCCCGCTCACTCTCTCGCTCGATCGCGCAGATTTGTGGGACCTGCGGCCGGCGCCTGAGTTTCATTCGCCTGAATACACCTACGCGCGGATGGTCGAATGGCATCGCGCCGGCCGGCACGACGATCTGATCCGCCTGTACGAGGCGCCCTACAACCGTCCCGCGCCGACCAGGATTCCCGCCGGCCGCATTCACCTGACGTTCCCCGCCGGCGCCGGGTTCGCTTCGGCCGCGCTCAGCCTGCGCGATGCTGTGGCCGGCGTGCAGTTGAGCAACGGCGCAACGGTGCGTGTCTTCATGCACGCCACCGATCCGGTCGGTCTCATTCGCGTGGAGGGTGTTGTGCCCGAAGTGTCGCTGGTCGCGCCGGCCTTTGGTGGCGCGGTGGGCGAGGCGGCGGCGGGCGGCCGTACCGGTGATCTGGCTCAACTGGGTTACCCGGCGCCGGAGCAGACAGCCGGCCCCACGTGGCGGGCATTTATCCAGCAGGGCGCGGAAGGGTTCCGGTTCGCGGTGTATGTCGCCTGGCGCGACGCCGGCGGCGCATGGGAGGCAGCCTGGAGCATCGCCAGCAGTTTCGAGGGCGACGATCCGCCTGCCATTGCCCGCGCGCGGGTGAATGCTGCTCTTGAAGCCGGGTTCGATGTCAAGTTTAGTTCTCATGCGGCATGGTGGCGCGCGTACTGGGCGCAATCAGCAGTGCAATTACCCAACCCCATCATCGAGCGGCAGTGGTATCTGGAGCAGTACAAGTTCGGCGCGGCCAGCCGGCGCGGCGCTCCGCCCATTACCCTGCAAGGGCCGTGGACAGCCGATGATGGCAGCCTGCCCCCATGGAAGGGCGACTATCACCACGACCTCAACACGCAATTGAGCTATTGGCCCTGCTACAGCGGCAACCGTCTGGAGGAGGGGTTGAGTTATCTGGACTGGTTGTGGGAGACGCGCCCGGCCTGTTTCGACTGGACGCGCCGCTTCTTCGGGTTGCCGGGCTTGAACGTGCCGATGACTGCCGACCTGAACAACAATCAGATCGGCGGGTGGCGGCAATACACGCACTCGCCGACAACAGCCGCCTGGCTGGCGCAGCACTTCTATCTGCACTGGAAATACAGCGCCGACCCGGACTTCCTGCGTCAGCGCGCCTATCCCTATCTGCGCGACGCCAGCGTGTTCATCGAGGCGATCAGCGCGCAACGCGATGCGCAAGGCTATCGCACCCTGCCGCTCAGCGCTTCGCCGGAGATCAACGACAACCGGCCTTCGGCCTGGTTCGACACCTTGACCAACTACGATCTGGCGCTCATGCGCTGGCTGTTGGGGGCGACAGCGGAACTGGCGGCTGAAGTGGGGCTGGCCGGCGAGGCGGCGCACTGGCGCGGCGTGCTGGGCGAATTGCCCGACTTCGCGCGCGGTGAGGATGGCCGGCTGTTGGTCACGCGGGACTATCCGTTGCCGGAATCACATCGTCACCTCTCGCACCTGATGGCGATTCATCCGCTCGGACTGATCGACTGGGAAGACGGCGCTGCCGCGCAGCAAACCATTCGCGCGTCTCTGGACGAGCTGGAGCGTGTGGGCACGAGTCTATGGTGCGGCTACAGTTTTGCCTGGCTGGCGAGTCAGGCCGCGCGGGCGCGTGACGGGGATAAGGCGGAGAAGGCGCTGGAGATTTTCGCCACGGCTTTCACGCTGCGCAACAGCTTTCACTGCAACGGCGACCAGTCGGGGCGGGGCTACTCGCAATTCACATACGACCCGTTCACGCTGGAAGGCAACTTCGCCGCGGCCGCCGGCGTTCAAGAGATGCTGCTGCAAAGCCATCGCGGCGTCATCCGTCTGTTCCCGGCCGTGCCCGATGCCTGGCGCGACGTGTCATTCACCACGCTGCGGGCCGAGGGGGCGTTCCTGGTTTCGGCGCAGCGCGCAGGAGGCCGGGTGACGTGGGTCGAGGTTGTGGCCGAGCGCGGCGGGGTGTGCCGGCTGGCCGCGCCGTTTGGCGGTGAGGCGGATGCAATCCGCGAGGTCACGCTGCAGCTTCAGCCGGGGGAGCGGCGCGTCTTGCGCGCCGGCTGATTTCGGCGCTGCTGATGAGGGCCAGGAAATCGCTCGCCGTTGAAGTGGATCAGGTGCGAAGGCGCATCGGCGACCCACACTTCCGTTTCTCAGGCGATCTCAGCCAGATAACGGCCCATGATGGCGCGGTTTGGGAAAGCTGTCATTCGGTCAGGGCTTCCAGTCTGGCGTCGATTTGTTCTTGTGTGAGGGCCTCTTGCTGCATGGCCCAATGACCCAGCGCGATCAGGGCGGCGCGCGAGGGATACTTCATCAGCCTGAGATCGGTGGCGTTGACCTGTGTGTGCCCGTTGAAGCGCCGAAAATACGCATCGACAGCGGTTGTGTTGAGGAAAACAGCCAGCCCGCGCGCCAGCGGTTCAGGTAAGCCGCGTTTGGCGTTGTGGAAAACGTTGAGTAGGGTGTAGTACCATGCTGGCGCCATGCACACTCACAACAAACCCCTCTCCGGCAATCCCATCCTGCGCCGGCTTGGCGTGTGCGACCCGCACGTGCGCATCTTCAACGATCGCGCCTGGTTGTACGCCACACACGACAAATCGCCCGACAGCGCCACCTTCGTCATGGAAGACTGGTGGGTCTGGTCGTCGCCCGATCTGGTGAACTGGACGCACGAATGCACGTTGCGGCCCGAAGACACCTACATCGGCCCCGGCTTCACCTCGTGCTGGGCCACCGACGCCGCCGAGCGCAACGGCAAATACTACTGGTACTTTTCCGAGGCCAATCGCAGCACCGGCGTGGTGGTGGGTGAAACGCCGGCCGGCCCGTGGCGCGATCCATTGGGCCGGCCCCTCGTCAGCCCCGACGACGCTCCCGCCGGCGCCTACGACCCCGGCGTGTTCATCGACGACGATGGAACCCCGTACCTCGTCTTCGGCGTGTGGGACTATTACATCGCCCGGCTGAACGAGGACATGATCTCGCTGGCCGAGACCCCGCGCCGCATTACCGTCCACAACCCCGAAGGGCCGTATGGCAAAGGCAAGCTCGACGACAAACCCTACCTGCACAAGCGCGCCGGCGTCTACTACCTCTCGTGGGGCTGCTATTACGGCATGTCCGATCGCGTGTACGGCCCGTATGTGTGCCGAGGCTCGGTGATCCAGGAAGCCTGGGTGGATGAGCCGTTGCGTTACACGCACGCCGCGCTCACCTATGACCGGCATGGCTCGTTCTTCGAGTGGCGCGGCCAGTGGTACTACATCTGCAACGACATGAGCCAGACGCGCAGCGAGTTCTTCCGCGAGTCGTCCATCGGCTATGTCTTCTACCGCGACAACGGCGAGATCGAGCCGGTGCGCCTGACGACCGCCGGCGTGGCTTTGCCGTGAATGAAGGCCGGCCTGACCATCACTGGCCGGCCCAAAACGCATTCAGCGCCTGAGTCGTTTCGCTTAACCTCTCGAAGTGGGGCAGGCCGCGCGTCGGCCAGATGCGCACTGCGCGCCACTGCGCATTGCGCTCCAGCACGCGCGGCAGCAACTCGAAGCTGGTGAAGGCGTCTTCGTCGTACAAGGCCAGCGTCGGTGTGGGCAGCCTCTCGTACAGGCGAGAGGCCGCGTCGCGCGTGAACAACTTGCCGCTGACGAAGTAGAGCGGCGCGTGATGCGCGCCGATCTGGTGGCTGGTGAGATAGCCATACTCGACCAGCTCCTCGTCCACCGGGCCGGCGAAGCTCTGTTGCAGAAACCAGCGGATGCTCTTGCGCGTGACCAGCAGATCGAAGAAAGCCTGCCCCCACAGCGGGTAAGAGAACGCCCTGTAAACAATGTCGCTCACGCCGCTGTCGTTGGCGCGTTGCGTGGCGCGACCGGTGTTGCGCGCGCGCAATCCGCTGGGCGAGATCAGGGTCAGCGACGCAAACAGCTCTGGGTGCGCCAGCGCCGCCGCTGCGGCGAACTCGCTGCTGAGCGACAGGGCCACGACATCCGCCGGCGCCTTCACTTCGCGTTGCAGAAACTCGGTGATGGCGTCCTGATAGAGCTGCGCCGAATAGACCCGGTTTGATCGCTCCGAGAACCCAAACCCCGGCAGTTCGAGCGCGAACACAGGCCGTTGACCCTGGTAGTGATGAAAGAGCGGGCGCGCCTCATACGCAGATGCAGCGGCGTTGATGGCGTGCAGCAAGACCAGAGGCCGGCCAGCGCCTGATCGGTCGGCGTAGAAGTTCAACATGCCGCAGGTTGCGCTGGACAGCAACTGCCGGGGCGCGTTGACTGCGTTGGGCAGGGGCAGGCAGTGATCGATGACTTTGCGGCTGTAGGCGATCCAGCCGGCGGCTGCGGCGATGCCTGCAAACTGGATCAGCGCAACGCCGTTCCACAGGCCGGAGGCGCTTTTGCGTTTGTGTAGATGGTTTGATTGTGTCATCGCAGAGCGTGCGCGTATAAGCCTGCGCGCATATCAGGCCAATACTCCATAGTCTTCCAGTCGCACCCGGCTTGAATCCACGCCGCGCACGGCGCCGGCAATCAATTCGTTCTCCTCTTCCGGCAACTGGTCGGCCTGGCGCGACAGGCGCTCCAGCCAGCCCAGTTCGGTGTCGGGAATCATGAGTTTGCCGCCGGCATGGGCGGCGCGCAGCGCGGCGAGCGCGGCCTGCGCGGCGCGCCGGGTGCGCCGATAAGGTGTTGGCTCGGCGACAATTTGCCCGGCGATGTCAATCACCACATCCGGCCGCAACACCCAGGCTTGCGGATCGAGCCGCGCGTCGGATTCCACCAGGCAATCGCGCAGGTTCAGCGCGGCGGTACGGCCCCGCGCCGAGGCGCAGTTCAGCATCCGCGCAGCATAGGCCAGTTGCTCGACGGAGACCGCCGGCGCCATACCGCCCAGCAGCTTCACGTTCTGAATCGACTCGTTGCTGAGCAGGTCGGCGGCCGCGCGCGCGATATTGCCAAACGGCGTCGGGAACGCGACGGCAGCTTCGGCGGCGGCAACCGAGATCGGGCAGCCGGTGATCGCTTTGATGTACGGCCCTTCGTAGGCCGCGTCTTTGCCCGGCCCGGTGGCGCCGCGCTCATAGGCGACCAGGCCGCGCGCGACGGTCATCACGCGCACCACCGCCGCCCAGACCTTCGGGATGTATCGCTGGTGGGCGAGCATCATGGCTGTGTTGCCGAAGCCTCCGGCGCCGTCGCTGGCCGTGATCGCGCCGTGTTTCCCGGTTGCCATGACGATGCCATCCCACAGGCTTGCCATGTCGCGGCACGCCAGCACGCCAATGGCGAAGGCGGCCATGTTCAAATCGCCATACAACAGGGCTTCGTCGCACACTTCCTTGCCGCCGGTTGATTCGATGGACAGCATATCGGCGCCGGCGACGGCGCACAGTTCAAACGACCGCATCATGCGGTCCCACATTTCGCCATCGTGCAGTTTTGGCGGGCGTCTGTAGGCGCGGATGTCGTTGGGGGTCACCCGCAGAGCGCATGTCAATCCGTCAGCTCTGGCGTATTTATCGAGCGTGGCGCGCAGGATGGCAGTGATGTCGGCGCCCCAGTCCGGCTCGATTGTCAGGGGCGGCAGTAGCTCGAATTCGACAACCAGTCCGGGAACCTGCAGTTCGACGGCGCGCGCGCAGACGGCTTCGATCATGCCGGCATATTGCGATTGCACATCGGGCATAGTCTCGGCGGTGATCTCCATCGGCGGCAGCGTGAAGTTGATCTCCGGGTAGACCGTGCCGCCGCCGATCACCAGGCCGTTGCCGACGCGCACCGGGCGCGGCGCGTGGCCGAAGACGAGTTCATCTGCGTTGTGGATGGCAAGGGCGCTGTAGCGCGCCCCGGTGCGCTTGGTCATAGTATTCAGAATTTCCCTTTGCGAGTCCATCGGGCGATCCTGGCAATGATAGCATCAGCTTCTTCCACGGAAGCCGCGCTGGTCTGCAACATGATGCCTTCCGGGTTCAGGTTGGCCATGAAATGATCGATCTCATGCGCTTCGACGACAATGTGCGCGTTCTTGCCGGCGTTCTGAATCTTTTGGAAAACGTGCATCCAGCGCGAGGCTGGTTTTGCGCCGTCGCCATAGACAAACTGGATGGCGTCGAGTTTGGGGATGTCAAGCAGCATGTCGAGGTGGCGCAGCGCGCCGGGGCCGTCGAGATGGTAGATCGACCGGTCGAGCCAGGCGATCTCGGCCAGCAGCTCGGGCAGGAAGAACTCCTCGAACATCTCGGTCGAGATCATGATCGAGAAGTCGTTGGATGGAATGTAGTAGCGCCCGCCATCGACGAACAAGTGCGTCCAACTGGTGCAGATCGTCTGGCCGGCGTCCCGGATAACCTGATGGTTGAGTTTGAAGAAGTCGAAGAAGGCCGGATAGATATGATGCATGAGCGCATGCACCTGCTCCGGCGATTCGACCAGGTCGATGCACAACTGCTGCGGGTCGCGGAACGAGGCCGCCAGATCGCCGCCGGGGTGGATGTCGGTGACGCCGACCAGGAACTTGCCGCGGCCCACCTCCAGCGCGCGGCGTGTCATGTCGAGCAGGCAGCGCAGATAGGGGTTGTCTGGATCGATCCTGAGTTTCGGGATATCAGCCCAAGTGCGCAAGATCGGCTCGGACCAGGATGAGTCTTCGGTGAAGTTCAGCTCGGCGCCATAGCAGGCGGTCAGAATTTCGGGGCCGAGGTTGGGCATGTAGATGGGCAGGCTCTCGCCGGCCCAATAGGTGTTGGCCGCGTGTATGGCGGCGCACGCCACTTGATAGTCGATGTCCATCCATCGCTCGCGCAGCGTGGCGTGCGTCTTGCTCGGCCAGGGCTGAGCGTCAGGCCTGGGCGCGGTCAGCAGAATGGTGGCGCGGTCGATGATCTCGCCCTCCCACCAGGCGGCCATGCGTTCGACGACCTTGTCGGCGTCGGGTTTATATTCGAGCGCCAGGGGCGTTGTCGAATGAGATGTGGATGTGGTCATGGTCATGGCGCTGATTGTAGGCGCTTTTGCCATCTTTCACCCCATCACCTCCGCTCCCCCGCTGCTCCGCTCCCCCGCTCCCACTCACGCCGGCTCATATCTGCCAAACACCTTGCCGGCCTCGTACATGGCCTGGAAGTGGCGGATGGGCGTCTCCGGCGCGCAGTTGTTGCCGTCGTGCAGAATGAAGCGCCCCCCGCGCATGACGCCGGACTCGCACAGCCGGCGCACGGCGGCGCGGATCGCCTCCTCGGATCCGTGCTTCAGCAAGTGCGGCGCGATGTTGCCGATCAACGTCGCCCCCTCTCCCAGTTCCTCGCGCGCCCGGCCCATATCGGTGGGGAAGCCGAGGTCGAATGTCTGGATGTTCAGTTCCTCCTGAAGCAGTTTGAGGTGGCGCTGCACGCGGCCGCACAGGTGGATGCTGTTCGGCCCGCCCTGTGAGAACTCGGCCAGCAGCCGCTTGTGATAGGGCATGACAAACTCCTTGTACATGTCGGTCGAGAGGAGTTCGATGCTGTCGTCGGCGAAGAACCAGCCGGGGCTGGGGTAGCTGCCGCCAAGGCGAGTCATCACGGCTTTCATGCGCCGGATCGTGGCGTCGGTGATGAAGCCGAGCAGGTCGTGCACGAACTGTGGATCGTCGTAGAAGTCCCAGGCCAGCGCGCCGGCGTCGCGCAGGCTGCAGGCAACGGTGAGCGGGCCGTCCGTGCCGGCCCCAAAGAAACTGCACGGCCCGACCGGAATGCTCTCGAAGTCAGTCGTTTTGCGCTTTTCTTCGAGGTATTCGTAGTGCTCGATGGCGCGCGACAGGGCCGGCCCGCCCAGCGGGTCAGGCGGCGTCATCTCATATAGCTTGCGTTTCTCGTCGCGCAGAATCGGCTCGACGAACGGCATGTCGCCGTGCGGGTAATAGAGCGGACAGCCAAACCAGGCGGCTTCGTCGCAGTTCTGATAGCCGACGTAGATGCCGTTCCACTGGCTGGGATAGCCCATCTCGGCGTCCTGGGGCACGTTGAAGCGCACCCACTTTTGAAACGCCAGATCGACCGTCCAGCGCACATCGGGGTTTTCGAAGTAGTCCTGCCAGTCATAGCCCCACACGTTCAGTTCCGCGTTCTGCACGATCATGCGCGGGTTCATGGAAAAGGTGACCGGCGCGCGCGTGGGCCGGCCCGCGCTGTAAGCAGCCCAGACCTGCGCGACTTCTTCGTTGTGGCGCGCGAAATCAACCGGCTGGGTGAGCAAATAGTCAGACATAGCGGCGCTCTCCTGTGTGTGCCGGCATTATCGGGCGATGACCGGGACAGCACAACCGGCGCGTTGGCGCAGTTATTTATCGGCAAATTCCCGGCCTTTCCTCATCGGGCGCCAAGCATGGCGCACTACAGTTATCGTTTGGACACATGAACAAACCAGCACACACCGAACATGACATTCATCCGTTGATCCGGGCGCGCTGGAGCCCGCGCGCATTCGATTCGCGCCCCATCGACGCCGGCCAAATGCTGAGCCTGTTCGAGGCGGCCAGATGGTCGCCTTCTGGCGGCAACAATCAGCCCTGGGCGTTTGTGCTGTTCCTGGCCGATGGGTCGGAGCAGCGCCGGCAGATTGAAGACGCGCTCACCGGCAACAACCGTGAGTGGGCGCCGCGCGCGCCGGCGCTCATTCTGGCGGTGGCGTTGCCGCACCCGCGCGTGGGCAAAATCGGCCCCTACTCTTATTACGACCTGGGGCAAGCGGTGGCTCAACTGACGATTCAGGCCACCAGCATGGGCTTGTTTGTTCACCAGATGGCCGGCTTTGAGGCAGATAAAGCTCGCCAGGCTGCCGCCTTACCTGATGACTGCGAGCCAATGGTGGTGATTGCCATTGGCCACTATGGCGATGTCAACAGCCTGTCCGAGACGCTGCGCGAGCGCGAGGCGGCCCCGCGCGTCCGCAAGCCGATTTCAGAATTTGTGTTTCAAGGCCAGTGGGGCCGGCCCATTCAGGCATCGGCGCTGTCGGGCTGATGGGTTTGCGCCGGCGCGGCGCGCTTGATAATTGCGGCCAGGCGACCGGCGAACAAGCAGCGCCTGCCCAGCCGGCGCGTTGAGTGTGAGAGATGTAGGGCAAGCCGCTGGCTTGCTCTGTCACACAGCGATGAAGGTGAGTTTAAGCCGGCTTGTCGTCCCCTGTCCGCAGTTCGCAGTCAAAGGTGACCGCCACATCTGGCGACAATGACGATCGCACCGAGCAATATTTGTTCAGCGACAGATCGATGGCGCGCTCGAGTTGCAGGCTGTCGATGCCGGCAGCCTCGACCTCGAAATGCAAATGAATCTTCTGGAACGTCCATGGCGCTTCTGCGGCCTGCTCGCCGCTCACGCGCACGACCAGTTTGTTCAGCGTGGCCCGGCGCTTCCTGATGATCTCCACCACATCCACGTTGGCGCAGGCGGCCACTGCGATCAGCAGCAGGTCGGATGGCTTGACGCCAATGCTGTTCTCGCCCGGCTTTGAGATGACAAGGCTGTGGCCGGTGCTGTCCACGCCGATGTAGGTCTGTTCGTTCAGCCAGATGACTTCTGCTTTTGCCATGTGTTTCCTTGCCCTGTTAGATGCGATGCGGGCCGCGAGGTGACACCATCCGCCCAGCGTGGCTATTCTTTGACGAGGTGCGCATCCTCCGGCAGCACGATGGCCGGCGCCGTCGGGTCGAAGCACACGAACTCAAAGTAGCGCAGCGGGCCGGGGCCGGGGTTGACAATGCGATGCTGGTGCGAGGCCGGCACGTGCTGGTAGTCGTTCGGCCCCATCACGCCCCGCAGCCGTTCGATCTGTATGGATGCCTGGCCCTCCAGCACGTAGATCATCTTCTCGCGCTTGTCCAGCGCCTCGACCTCGGTCGCGCCGCCGGGCGGCAGTGTGCGCACGTTCACGCTGATGCGCTCGTCCGACGGCATCGGTTCGTCGCGGAAGGCGTTTGCGACCGGCGCCAGCCCTTCAAACGCATCGGGCGCAAAGTCTTTGTATTGCCAGCGGTTGTGCTTGTGGTTCGGCGTGACCAGCACGTACAGACAGACCGTCTCGTCGCCCACCAGCCAGTAGTTGTGGTATTTGTTCGGGGGCATGAACAGCAGATCGCCCGGCCCCACGCGCTGCTTGCTGTGCCCGACCTGAATGTCCATCTGGCCGGCGGCGATGTAGATGATTTCGGAGGCGTCCTTGTGCGCGTGCGGCAGCGGCCCCAGCGGGTCATTGATGAACCAGTTTGCGTCCGGCGTCCACACGAGCGCGCGCGACCGAATGCGCTCTGTCCAGATCAGCGGTTGCTTCATCCACTCTTTGTAATCAGGAATAATCATGCTTTCTCCATCTGGCCATTGAGTCATTGGGTGATTGAGAGATTGAGTCATTGAGAGATTGAGTCATTGGGTCAATGCCTGAATCGTCAATCGTCAATCGCTCAATCGTCAATCATTCAATCCGGCAGCGTGACCGGCAGCTTTGCCATCAGCCCGCCATCGACGAGGTAGGATGCGCCGGTGAGCGCGCTGGCATCGTCGCTGCACAGGAACAACACCAGCTTTGCCACATCCTGCGCCGTGATAACCCGGCCGATCGGATGCATCCGGCCCCAGGAGGCGATGACGCCTTCAACGTCATCGGGGTTGAAGTCGCGCGCGGCATTGCGCAGCATGGGCGTGTCAACCGAGCCGGGCAGGATGGCGTTTACGCGGATGTTCTCGTGGGCGTGATCCTGGGCGACTGCTTTGACCATGGCCAGTGTGGCGGCTTTGCTGGCTGCGTAGATGGCTACGGTGGTTTGGGTGGCAAGCGCCTGCACTGACGAGGTGCATACAATCGCCCCACCGCCGCGCCGGCGCATCGCCGGGATGGCGTATTTACACATCCAGACGTGCCCCTTGAAGTTGACGCCCATCTCACGCTCGTAGTGCTCCTCGGTGACGTTCTCGATCAGGCTGTACATCACGATGCCGGCGTTGCTGAACAGGATGTCCAGCCCGCCGTGTTGCTCAACCGCTGTGTTCACTGCGCGCTCGGCGTCCGCCATCTGAGTCACGTCGGTGCGCACAAATGTCGCGCGTGGCAGTGAACGGGCCAGCGCCTCGCCTTCGCCGGCGTCGATATCGGCGATGACGACCGCTGCGCCTTCGGCGCTGAACGCTTCCACGGTTGCCCGGCCAATCCCTTTCGCGCCGCCGGTCACCAGCGCCACTTTTCCTTCAAATCGCCTGCTCATCTCAACCCTCAACCCTTCACAGTCCACTCTCCTTCAAACGCGCCGGCGCTGAGTTGTGTCGTGATTGACTCACCGGCTTCGAGCTTCAACCAATCGCCGCGCGCGATGGACGCCGGGGCGTCTTGATCATATCGGGTGGTCCAGGGTTCGAGTGCGACGGCATAGGCCCGGCCCCACCAGGGGGCGTCTTGTGAACTATAGCGCTCCTGCCAGTACCACACCTGTTTGAACAGCGCGCCATCCCACGACACGCCAAACCCGACGTTGTGCGGCGCGCTCCGAATGGCATACCAGGCGTGCGGGCCAAAACCGGATAGATAAGCCAGGTCCGCGTAGGGTGGGGCGGATTCGGGCGGAATAATGCTGGCGTCGTCCATCTTGCCGTTCACGTCCTGGGCCAGCGGCCAGTCAAAGGCAACACCCGGCTTGAAGCGCCGCTGCGCCGGCATCATTGGGTCGGCCCACATCGTCGTCGCGTTGGTGGCGATGATTGCGCCATCGCGCAGGAACGGCAGCCCGAAAGCAATGTGATGTCCCCACATCAGATCGAGGGGGGTTTTGGATTCATTCGTCAGGCGCTCGTCGATGCGCAGGATCGGGGAGTTGGCTTCCAGCGTGAGCGTTTTTTCGATCAGCGCCGGCACGCGCAATGGCCGCGCCCACAATCTGACCGACACGCGCGCCGGCCCTTGTTCGATCAGCGCATGGCGCCACGGTGTGAGCGACACTTCGCCGTGCTGGCCCAGCGACGCGCCGCGATACACGAACGCGGGGCTGTTGGGCAGAATCTCCTGCCAGCCGCCGTAGTAGTAGTCCTCGAACTGGTTGGCCGTGTCGCGCATCTGCGCGAAGTCGCGCTGTGGATTGCGAATGCCGATCGGCAGCCGACACAGGAAGTCCACATCGCGCGGCTTGTAGCGAAATTCGAAGATGTCGCTGCCCCGTCCGGCCAGCACACCGATCCTGACCAGATCATTCTCCAGCCAGATCACATCCATGCCCCTGTACGTCCACTCGTCGGAAATCGTGCAAATGCCTGTTCCAAATGGCCGTGTCATGTTTGCCTGCCCTGAGTGAAGTTGAACCGAATGTACCACAGGCCGGCGGTATAATATCGCCTATCCCCCCAGGGGGGATTGCGCTGCGCTTCTGCCTGATGAAAGATGAGGCGCAGCAGTGTGAGATCGAATCATTGAGGAGTGGGCAGATATGGAGAAAACAGTTCAAGTGCCGAATATCGGCTGCAATGGGTGTGTGCGCACGATTCAGAATGAGGTGTCGCAAGTGCCCGGCGTCATGTCCGTGAAGGGCGACCCTTCCAGCAAACAGGTGACGATCGTGTGGGACGAGGCCGGCGGCGCCACCTGGGAGGCCATCCGCGCCAAACTGATCGAGATCGATTACCCGCCGGCGGAGTGAGGGCCGCTTCGACAGGCTCACCGCCCGGCTCACCGACTGGAGCGGAACCGTCAATCGTCAATCGTCAATCGTCAATCGTCAATCCTTCTGATGTCGAGCACAGACAGTTTGAAACACATTGAGTTGCCGATCGTTGGCATGACGTGCGCCAACTGCGCCAACACGGTCGAGCGCGCGTTGAAGAAGACGGCCGGCGTGGACGCGGCGGCGGTCAATTTCGCCAGCGAGCGGGCCAGCGTTCAGTTCGACCCGGCTCAGGTGTCGCCGGCGCAACTGATCGAGCGCGTGCGTCAGGCCGGCTACGATGTGACGCTGGCGCACGCCGAGTTGCCGATCCTGGGCATGACCTGCGCCAACTGCGCCAACACGGTCGAGCGAACGCTCAAGCGACTGCCGGGCGTTCATTCGGCGGGGGTCAACTATGCCAGCGAACGCGCGTCGGTGAATTACGTGCCCGGCGCGGCCAGCATCGCCGAGATGATCGCGGCTGTGCGCAAGGCCGGCTACGACGTGGCGACGACAGCCGGCGCGTCTCAGGATGCGGCAGACGACGCGGAGGCCAGGGCGCGCGAAGCCGAGATCGAAGGCCGGCGCAAGCGGGTCATCGTCGGTCTGTTGTTCGCGGCGCCGGCGTTTGTCTTGAGCATGAGCCGCGACTTCGGCCTGCTAAATGCGCTGCTCGGCGTCAGCGCGATGGATGCCATGCACGGCTCTCCAGTGAATGCGGTCGTGAACTGGCTGTTGTTTGCTTTGGCGTTGCCGGTGCAGGCCTATGTGGGCTGGCCCTATTACGCGCACGGCTATAAGTCATTGCGCAACGGCTCAGCCAACATGGACGTGCTTGTCGCGCTCGGTTCGAGTGTGGCCTTCGTTTACTCGGTGGCAGTGACGGTCGGTTTGACGCATGGTCATGTGTACTTCGAGACCGCAGCGGTGATTCTGGCGCTCATCACCGTCGGCAAATATCTGGAATCCAGAGCCAA
>Ga0272446_1004747_pt1 | contig 15738 bp, 13 predicted proteins | sample YNPCB0061_FD_194587 | JGI IMG/M metagenome (GOLD analysis project Ga0272446, IMG submission 194587) | Hot spring microbial mat communities from Yellowstone National Park, WY, United States - YNP-CB-006-1 | ecosystem: Environmental > Aquatic > Thermal springs > Hot (42-90C) > Sediment | place... | reverse complement strand
CCTTCGAACCGGTGCAGGGGATGGCCCTCTTTTTTCTTGGATAGGCGGCCTGCAGGGGCTTTCGCATCTCCGGCTTCTCCGAAGAGAAGAACCTGTTGAAAGGATTCCGAAAGCGAACGGTACGGTTGATAGATGTCGGCATGATATCGTGCTGCAAGGGATTCGAGCATGTCGATGAAATCGAGCCGGAAGGCATCTTCCCAAACGGCAATGGCACCTTCCCTCAGGGACAATTCCGGATTGGGTACGATCAAGTCCGGGTCGAAAGAGGATGTGGCGCCGAGTCCGGAGCATGTCGGGCAGGCACCCGTCGGTGCATTGAAGGAAAATGTGGCAGGGGTAATCGTCGGGGCCTGGATGCCGCATTGGTCACAGACGGCCTTTTCCGAAAAGCGCATGCGCTCCCCGAGGCCGGGCTGAAGGACGACCGTTCCACCGCTTAGGGAAAGCGCCATTTCGAGGGAGTCGGCCAGCCGGTTATGAATTCCCTCCTTCAATACCATACGATCGACGACGATATCGAGCGTTGTTCGATCAGACGGATACCGATGAAGCAGCTCTTCAAGCTCTATGAGGCTGTCGTCGATCATCGCTCGCGAAAAGCCTTGTCGGATCAGTTTCTTGATCGTCTCCTGACGGGCTGCGGGCAGGGGATCTAAGGGAATCGGGGCCAGCACCGAGAAGCGGCTTCCCGCCGGCAGTTCGAGTACGACATCGAGCATTTCGTCGATGCTTTGCGACCGAATGGGCCGGTTGCAGACGGGGCAGCGGATCTGACCGATACGGGCGAACAGCAGCCGCAGGTAATCGTAAATTTCCGTGATGGTACCGACCGTTGAGCGGGGGTTGTGGCCCGTATTTTTTTGGTCGATGGCGATGGCCGGGGAGAGTCCTTCGATGCGGTCCACCTGTGGCTTTTCCATCCGCTCGAGAAACTGCCGGGCATAGGTGGAAAGGGACTCGACATAGCGCCTCTGGCCTTCGGCATAGAGGGTGTCGAAGGCCAAAGAGGATTTTCCGGATCCGGAGATGCCGGTGATGACGACGATCCGGTTTTTGGGCAGGTCCAGATCGACCGCTTTCAAGTTGTGCTGCCTTGCACCACGGATGCGAATCTCATCTGCTGTCATGGGCAGGGGTCCGTTTGCGTAACTTCAGTTCCTTGGTAAACGATAATGATCGAAATCGAGAGATATCGGAAGCTATGAAGAGATCAGCCGGTCGACGAAGCGTTCGTGCAATTTGTCGATAAGCGCTCAGTTGACCAAGATCATTGCCAAAATAGCGCAGCTTGTCCATGGGCATATTTCGGGGGCGTTTCATGGAGATGACCGATATGATCATCCCTATCAATGGGTTAAACCCGGTTCGAAATTTTGGTTTGGAATTCGATCGGCTCATCCATATGCGATTTGACTCCTCGGGCGCTCTTGGGTAAAACCCTCGGCAACTTCTGACGAGGCCTTTCACCGTTGGAACCTTTCGGTCACCTCGGTCACCCGATCGAAGCGACAGGGTGGCTTGGTTACGGTAGGTCTCAGACCATCGTCCTGCAGTTGCCGACATATGTCCGGCTCTTGCGTCGTTGCCTTCTTTGCTGTCCGGCAGACAGGCGTCGCACCTTCTTCCGATCCTTGTGGAATCCGCTGCAAGGATGCATCACGGTGTTTTGGATAAACGACTATCAAACTCTGAAGGTGGATCATTCATGGAAATCGTTTGGAATCAAGTCAAATCGGCTTTGAAAGAACGAGTCAGTGAATCGAGCTATCGTATGTGGCTTGAACCGGTTTCGTTTATCCGGAGTGAGAAGGATGTCATCTACCTGTCCACCCCGAACATCTTCTCGAGAAAACGGCTTCAGGAGCATTTCGGTCAGTTGGTTCAAACCGAATGGCAGGCAGCCCTGGGAAAGGCCTGTAGGATCGTTTTCGAGATCATCAGCCCCCAGAGGCCATCCAAACCCTCCGATCTTCCCGAACCGCAGCTGGTTCTTCCGGATGCTGCAACGCTGAATACCAGCGGCCGGATGCTTCGAAAGGAGTTCACGTTTGATGAGTTCGTGGTCGGGGGAAACAACGAATTCGCCTTTTCCGCTTCTTTGGCGATGGCCACCCGCAAGAAGAACCCGGACAACGCCTTGCTCCTGATCTCGAAAACGGGCCTAGGCAAAAGCCATCTGACGCAGGCTGTCGGCAATCACATTTTGAATGAACGGCCCGAAGAGCGGATATATTACATTTCTGCGGAGGATTTTTCCAACGAAATGGTATATTCCATGCGAAACGACAGTGTCGACCAGTTCAAGAAGAAATACCGCTATGGATGTGATGTGCTGCTTTTGGACGACATTCATTATTTGACTGGAAAAGAGCGTACCCAGATCGAGCTGGCGATGACCCTGGATTCCTTGGTCAATTCCGGGAAAAGGATCATTTTTTCGAGTTGTTGTCTGCCGATGGAAATTCCGAAGTTGAACGATACCTTGAGAAGCCGACTTTCCGGTAGCATCATTTCGCCGATTGAACCGCCGAATTTTCGGACACGGTTGCGCATTGTCCAGAAGAAGGCCGCAACAAAAGGCTTGGAGGTTCCGGAAGATGTGGCCCGCTATTTGGCAAGCGAGCTGACCGAAGACATCCGGCAGCTGGAAAGCGGCCTCATGGGGGTGGCCGCAAGGGCTTCTCTCGTACGCACCCCCATCGATGTAGGGTTGGCGGAAAGTGTGATCCGCAATATCGCCCGCAGACAGAAACGGATCACGATCGATATCATCAAGAAGCTGGTCTGCAAGGAATTCAATGTCTCCCTGCAGGATTTGCTGTCTCCCTCCCGTAGACAGGCGGTTGTCCGGCCTCGTCAGATTGCCATGTACCTTTCTCGCAAGTATACCGATTCTCCGCTTCAAACCATTGGAAAAAGCTTCAACCGGTACCATGCGACGGCCATGCATGCCATTACCCTCGTCGAAAAGTCGTTGAAGGAAAATCGGGCGCTGTTCAACCAGGTGGAAGTCCTGAGCCACAAACTGGAAACGGGTGAGTTCTAAATCCTGCCTGCCTTGCGGCTCGGATCGGGCGAACAAACCAGGTGTTTGTTCAGGCGATACATAGCGGCGACAAACAGGATTTCATGCAGGAGATGCCGGAATGAAATGGTGCGCAGCCCGGGTTGAAATCGATTCCCGGAATCCTCAAGCGGATATGGATACCGTCTCCGACGTGTTTCTGGAGTTGGGCCTTTCCGGAGTCGTCTTGGATGATCCCGGGCTGCAGCCTCAGGAAGGGTGGGGGGAGGATGCCGTCCAACGACCGGAGCGGTATGCCGTTACCGGATATTTCCCGATGACGGATACCCTGAGCCGACAACAGCAGCGCCTGCACGATCTGCTGGCGGAACGAATGCAGGATGGGGAACCCGGCCGGTCGTATCGGATCGATTATGCCTTCATCGAAGAGGAAGACTGGGCAGAGGCTTGGAAAAGTTTTTTTCATCCGATCCGGGTTTCGGATCGTTTCGTCGTGAAACCGACCTGGCGGGACTATGCGGCTGCAGCCGATGAAATCGTCCTCGAAATCGATCCTGGGATGGCGTTCGGCACCGGCATGCACCCGACGACGGTTTTATGTATCCGTGCGCTCGAGGCAGTCGTTCGACCGGGCATGTCGGTGTTGGATGTCGGAACGGGGTCGGGAATTTTGGCCCTGACCGCTGCAACATTGGGGGCATCCCGGATTGTGGGGGTGGACCTGGATCCCATTGCGGCAGCCATTGCCCACAGAAATCTCAGGCTGAACGGTGTAACAGGCGATTCGATGATGGTCGCCGGCCGGCTCGTTGAAAGCATCCGGATGCAGGCCGATGTCGTTGTGGCCAATATCCTGACGGAGGTGGTGTTGTCCCTTTCCCAGACGGTAGGGGAGGTCATGGCTCCTGCAGGGGTTCTGATCTGTTCGGGAATCGTCGAGTCCAAGGCCCCGATGGTGATCCGGGCGCTTGCGGACAGGGGATTTCAACACATCGATCAGGCGATGCTGGAGGGGTGGGTGTGTATCCGGGGGGTAAAGGCGTGAGGCCGGCTCCGAGCAGCTCCCGCTGCCGCAACGAACGGCGTATCCATCTTCAGGTTCAGGCCCATCGATGACCACTTCCCTTGTGGAAACGGATTGTTCCGAACCTTCCATCGATTGTTCTGTATCCTCATCGTGTCATCCATCCTATGAGTGCTGATCCATCGGCTTCCCCCAAGTCCACCCGGTTTTCTCTGGCCAAGTATCCATTGGCCAAGGAATTGCTGGAACGACTGGTGATGCCGGCCATACTCCTTGTCGCCACGTTTTTCTTCGGCACTGTCGGGTTTCTCTTGATAGGGCAGGGGCAATGGAGTTTCTTCGATTGTGCCTACATGACCAGCATTACCTTGACGACTGTCGGCTATGGAGAAGTCCTGACGGGCATGAATTCGGGCAGCCGGATGTTTGCCATGGTCGTGATGTGGGTGGGGATGGGGGTGACGCTTTATGCCGTATCGACGATTACGGCCTTTCTCGTTGAACGGAACCTTGGACGTATCCTGAAGGAGCGAAGAATGGGAAAACGCATCGATGTGTTGCAGAACCATATCATTGTCTGTGGAGCCGGAAAGACCGGATACAATGTCATCAAAGAGCTTCATACAACCCATCGTCCTTGTGTCGTCATCGATGGAAATCAGGATCGTCTCCAATGGCTTCTGGGACATTTTGGACATCTGCTCTTTCTTCATGGAGATGCTACGGAAGAAGAAATCCTCTTGCGGGCAGGGATTCAACGGGCAGAAGGCATCGTGGCCACGCTCAACGAGGACAGTCACAATCTTCTGATTACGGTACAGGCGCGTTTTGTCAACCCACAGATCAAGATCGTCGCACGCTGTAACGAGAAAAGTCTCGAAGACAAATTCTTTCGGGCCGGGGCGAATACCATCGTCAATCCCGCTCTCATCGGCGGTATGCGTATGGCCAGCGAGATGATCCGACCCCACGTGGTCACGTTTCTGGATAGGATGTTGCGGGGAAAAGACCAGTCCATCCGCGTGGAGGAAGTGACGATCGGGAAGAATTCGACTTGGGCAGGCGCATCCCTTGCCGAGATAGATGTTCAAGGGCATACCGGGCTGATCCCCTTCGCATTGAAACACCCGGACCAGGAAGATTTCCGCTACAATCCTTCGAAGGAAGAGGTCCTGCAGCCTGGAACGGTCATGATTGTGATCGGCAACCCAACCCAGCTCGCGACGCTTCGGCAATTTTGTTCCGGATACCCATCCGTCCCAGGATGATACATCCCTCTATGGCGAGTTCCGTGCTTCGGGGTCGTACGTCTTGAAGGCCTATCCTTCGGCGTGGGGCGGGCAAAAATCGAGGGTTCCGTTCAGGCTATCCTACGGGTTGAGAGCCCCCTTTGCAACGGGGGCTCTCGGGGGGAGTGGGCAACAATTCAATCGGTTTGGTTCGGGAACAACTTACTGCGCCATTCTGGCTTCGATTTCGGCAAGTTTTGCTTCGATCACCCTTTGGCTGGTTTCGCCGATTGCCGATGCCTTGGCCCGCTTGAGCATGTCCTTCGCTTTGAGGAGGCTGCCCGGCGTTCCCTTTTCGACGAGCACCTCCGCCCGATACAGGTCGGCCATATGACCCAAGCCCTTCAGGCGTAGATCGACGGCATTTTTCAAGTCGTCGTTGATGGCATAGGGGGCGGCTTCCCGTACCAGGGATTTGATCTTCCCGACATCCAGGTCGCCGGGCTGTTCGATGACGAGATCGGCCTTATTGAGATAGTAACGACAAATGAAGGGGAAAACCTCGGCTTTGGAGAGAGCCGCATTCGGTCGAATGCATCCTGGCTGCATATCGGGCAGGCTGACAAGAAGCTTGTATCCCATCGGGGCAAATCGACCCTGCCAGATTTCGATCCCTTTGCCGGATTCCTTGACGACGTATTTGCACATGTTGGAGGTGCTGACGCCGATCAACAGCAACAGAATCGCTGCAATGCAGGCTGCGAGGAGCTTGATGGACTTGTCCATGGGATCCTCCTGTTTGGGTGTTGGGGTGTCACATTTTGCCGTATAGGTGACCGTTACAGATGCGGCCGCCTGGGCACGCTGTTGAGCCATGGCCGCAAGCTCTGCCTTGGCTTGCTCTTCGGCCTTTCGCTTCTTTTCGGCTTCTTCCGCGGCGATCCGTTCGGCTTCCCGACGTTCGGCCTCGGCCTTTTCTTTGGCGATGCGCTCCGCCTCGAGTCGTTGTGCTTCCGCCTTTTCCCTTGCGAGTCGCTCGGCTTCGGCTTTTTCTTTGGCGATTCGTTCGGCTTCGAGTCGCTCGGCTTCGGCTTTTTCACGGGCAATCCGTTCGGCTTCCCGACGTTCGGCCTCGGCCTTTTCTTTGGCGATGCGCTCCGCCTCGAGTCGTTGTGCTTCCGCCTTTTCCCTTGCGAGTCGCTCGGCTTCGGCTTTTTTACGGGCGATCCGCTCCGCTTCGATCCGTTCAGCCTCCGCCTTCAGGAATGCCGCTTCCTCTTCCTTCCAGCGAAAGTTCCTGAAGAGAACGCGATCTCGTTCCGAATCCCTCGGACTTTCTTCTTGAGGAGCAAGAGATTTTTCGGAGACAGCAAAAGCAGTTACCGGCCGATACGGAGACTCGAATACCTGAAACAAAATTTCTTCCCGGGTCCGCGGTCGCTTTGGCTCGGGTGCCGCTGCCTGCCCACCCCCACCTTCAGCAACAGGAGGCAATGGTTCGGCCGAAGTCACTGCCGATGGAACGGTGGTTTCGGATGGGGAAACTTCCGCCCCCACTTCCGGCTTGGCCTGGCTCTTGGATTTGGTTTTGGGTGTGCTTTCCTTCTTCTTGGATGGGGCCTTCTTTTTTGAACTGGTTTTGGTCATCGGTTACCTCTTCGTTTTGGCGTCGGTTGGCACGGTTACATTTCTCCGGCAAAGGGATTGAACCTTCTTTCCCTGCCGATAGTGGTTTCCGGCCCATGGCCGCAGTAGACCGTTACATGGTCGCCCAGTGGAAAAAGCCGTTTCTGGATGGATCGAATGAGGGTGTCGTAATCGCCTCCAGGGAAATCCGTTCTTCCGATCGAACCTGCAAACAGTGTATCGCCCACAAAAACGACATCCGGGGTATAAAAGGATACACCGCCGGGGGTATGACCAGGGGTGTGGATCACCTGAAGTCGAATGTCGCCGACCGAGAGGATATCGCCGTCCTGAAGAAGTTTATCGGGCTGCGGGGAGTCTTCTGCACTCAACCCGAACTGGGCTGCCGTCTGCCGAAGAAAGGAGAGCATCGGCCGATCGGCTGCATGAATCATCAAGGGGGCGTTGGTTGCCTCCCGGATCTTCTTGTTGGCGCCCACATGATCGAAATGACCGTGGGTATTCAGAATGCATTCGACGCTTAACTGGAGTGTCGCAAGCTTCATCAGAATTTTGGCCGATTCGGCGCCGGGATCGATGACCGCCGCTTTCCGGGTTCGTTCACATCCAAGGATAAAACAATTGGCCATGATCGGGCCGACGACAAGGGATTCGATGATCACGGTGCCCTCCAGGAAACGGTTACCGGCTTTTCAACAGTTGAGGTTTCGGATGGTTCTCGAAGACTTTCTTGCCTTTTTCGATTTCCTCTTCGCAGAGCTCGAAGTTGACCAGCTCCTTCGAAAAATATTTCTCGTAAGAACTCAAATCGAGAAGACCATGCCCGCTCCAGTTGAAAAGGATCACCTTTTCTTTCCCTTCTTCCCGTGCGCGGACGGCTTCTTCGACGACACAGGCCAAGGCATGGGTCGTTTCGGGAGCCGGAATGATGCCTTCCGTTCGAGCGGTCAGAAGGCCGGCCTCGTAGGCTGCCAGCTGTTGCACGGCTCTGGGGGTGATGATGCCTTCAGCGGCAAGCTGGCTGACCGTTGGCGCCATGCCGTGGTAACGCAGGCCGCCTGCATGAAAGGGCGGGGGAACGAAGGCATGCCCCAGGCTGTGCATGGGCAGCAGCGGGGTATATCGGGCCGTGTCGCCGTGGTCGTAGACGAACGGCGCCTTGGTGAGGGTGGGGCAGGCAGCCGGTTCGACAGGATAGATGGCGATCTCCTTGCCGTTGATCTTGTCGAGAACGAACGGGAAGGCGAGGCCCGCAAAATTGCTTCCACCGCCGACGCACCCGATGATGACATCGGGGTATTCGCCGATCTTGGCCAGCTGGGCCTTGGCTTCCAAGCCGATGACCGTCTGATGCAGCATGACATGGTTGAGAACACTTCCCAGAGAGTATCGGGTCTGGCCGGTCGTATCCGAAACGGCTGCTTCGATGGCTTCGCTGATGGCAATGCCGAGGCTGCCCGGCGTGTTCGGATCGCGCTCGAGGGCGGCTCGTCCGGCCTGGGTTTCCATGCTTGGGCTGGCGATGCAGGTTCCCCCCCATACTTCCATCATGGATTTGCGATAGGGTTTCTGGTCGAAGGAAACCCGGACCATGTAGACCTTGCATTCCAGCCCGAACTGGCAGCAGGCGAAGGAAAGCGCCGATCCCCACTGCCCGGCTCCGGTTTCTGTGACCATCTTGCGGATGCCGAAGACCTTGTTGTAATAAGCCTGAGCGACGGCCGTGTTGGGTTTGTGGCTTCCAGGCGGGCTGACGCTTTCGTTTTTGAAGTATATCCGTGCCGGCGTCTTGAGGGCTTTTTCCAGAAAGAGCGCCCGCACGAGAGGCGTGGGGCGCCAAATGCGGTAGACATCGAGAACGGGTTCCGGGATATCGATCCAGCGATCCGTGCAGACTTCCTGCTCGATCAAGTTCATGGGGAAAACGGGGGCGAGGTCTTCGGGACGAATGGGGGTTCCATCCGGTTTCAAGGGGGGATTGAGTCGGATATCGGCCAGGATGTTGTACCACTGGCGGGGGAGTTCGGTTTCGCTCAGTTCGATTTTGTGTTGCATGGCGGTTTTCCTATCGTTGTGACGGGGTAGCGGATTTGGCCGGTTTTGCGATCTGCTCTACGATCTTACGGCGACGGGGTTTTCTTTCGGAGGATTCCTCAAGGGAATCGTTCTGTGCCGTTTCGCTTGCTGTCGGCGGTTTTCGTTTCATCGGCATATCGGCGATTCGGAGAAGCTCCTCCAGGGGTTTGAGCGCTGGGTCTTCGATTCGCTGAAGCATATCTTCCGGAATTTCGATCCAGGAATGCGGCTCGGATTCCATCTGGATCCGCATGCTGTCGAGGATGCCGTTGATGAAGGCTCCCGATTCCTCGGTGCCATACATTTTCCCCAGATCGACCGCCTCGTTGATCGAGACCGTATGCGGGATATCGGGTCTGCAGCACATTTCGAAGACAGCCATCCGAAGGATGTTCCGGTCCACACTCGCCATTCGATGGATTTTCCAATGACTCGAAAACCGTTCGATGACGGCGTCAATCTGGGGGCGCAGATAATAGACCCCTCGGGTGAGCAACAGGAAAAACGGAAGATTCGTTTCCGATACCCGAAAATTGCTGCAGAAGGATCTCAGCCGAAGTTCCGTTTCGGTGACGAGATCCTTGGTTTGGGGCATGTTCCGTTGCTGCCATTCCAGAAAATACAGGGCCTGCAGGGCAAGCTCCCGTGATTTTCGGCGCGTTCCCATGATCGTTTACGCCCCGGCGGTTGCGGTTGGACCGATCATCTGCATGAGATTGGCCATTTCGATGGCTGCTACGGCCGCGCTCCACCCCTTGTTTCCAGCCTTTGTTCCGGCTCGTTCCACGGCCTGTTCGATGGTATCCGTGGTCAGAACACCGAAGATCACGGGAACACCGCTTTCGAGTCCGACCATGGCGATTCCCTTGCTGACTTCGGCTGCGACATAATCAAAATGGGGTGTGGAGCCGCGGATCACGGCCCCCAGGCAGATGACGGCATCATACTTCCTCGAGAAGGCGAGCGTCTTGGCGACCAAGGGGATTTCGAAGGCTCCGGGGACCTTCACGACGGTGATGTCGCTTTCGTCCGCTCCGGAACGGGTGAGTGCATCGATGGCCCCGGAAACCAGCCGTTCCGTGATGAAGTCGTTGAATCGTCCGGCGACCAGTGCGAATTTCCTGCCTTCCGCCAGCAGGTTGGCTTCGATGATGCGAGGCATGAAACATCCTTTCGTGAAGTCGTGCAAATCGGCTCAGGGCAGATTATCGAAGTGCAGCGTGTGCCCCATCCGGTTCTTCTTGCATTCCAGGTAGCAGCGATTGTATTCGTTCGGTGGAATTTCGATGGGGACCTGCTCGACGATGCTCAGGCCGTATCCCTGCAAGCCGATCATTTTCTTGGGGTTGTTTGTGATCAGGCGCATCTTCCGCACCCCGAGATCCACCAGAACTTGGGCGCCGATCCCGTAATTGCGCAAATCCGGCTGAAATCCCAGCTCGAGGTTGGCATCCACGGTGTCCAACCCTTGGTCCTGAAGCACGTAGGCCTTCAGCTTGTTGACGAGGCCGATCCCCCGGCCTTCCTGCCGAATATAGAGAAGCACACCGCAGCCTTCCTTTTCGATCAGCTTCATCGCTTCGTGCAACTGATCTCCGCAGTCACACCGAAGGGAGCCGAAAATATCTCCGGTCAAGCACTCCGAATGCACTCGAACAAGAATCGGTTTCCGGGGATCGATTTCCCCTTTGACCAGAGCGATATGCTGCATGTGATCGACGTCGTTTTCGTAGACGATGATCCGAAAATCGCCTGCATAGGATGTGGGAATGGTGGCTTCCACTTCCCGGTGAACGAAAGACTCGGTCCGCATGCGGTATTCGATCAGGTCGGCAATGGTGCAAATGCCGATGTTGTGAGTTTCGCTGAACCGCTCGAGTGCCGGCATTCGGGCCATCGTTCCGTCTTCATCCATGATTTCGCAGATGACTCCGGCTGGTTTCAGACCTGCCAGCCGGGCCAAGTCGACGGATCCTTCGGTTTGACCGGCTCGGACAATGACGCCGCCTTTTCGAGCCCTGAGCGGAAATACGTGGCCTGGGCTGACGAGATCGCTCGGTTTGGCGTTGTCTGCGATGGCGGTCAGAATGGTGGTCGCCCGGTCGGCAGCCGAAATGCCGGTGGTGACCCCTCGAGCCGCCTCGATCGATACCGTAAATCCGGTGTTGAATGGACTTCGATTGTCCTTGACCATCATCGGAAGCCCCAAACTGTCGATTTTTTCACCGGTCATCGACAGGCAGATCAGTCCCCTGCCGTATTTTGCCATGAAATTGATGACTTCCGGGGTGACTTTCTCGGCTGCGATGGTCAAGTCCCCTTCGTTTTCCCGGTCTTCGTCATCGACCAAAATGACCATCCGGCCTTCCCGAATGTGCTGAATTGCTTCTTCTGTCGTTAGTTTGGCCAAGTTGTCTACTCCAGTAATGTAAGATCGTCCCGTAGGGACGAGTATGTGTCGTTGTGTGGATCGTGTGCGTGCTATATTGAGGAGTCAGAAGTCAGGGGTCAGAAGTCAGAAGAAAAGCGGGTGAACCCTATTGTTCCGCCATAAGCATTGATGATTCCTGATGCCCTTGCAAAGCGCCGGAAGGCAACCCGCTTCGTCATTCCGACTGTTGCAGGAGATGCCCATCCGACCTTACACCGCGTTTCATGAAAGCCAACGGATTTCCCGATCATAAAAACAGGAGTCATCCGCATTTCTTCTGTCTTCTGTCTTCTGTCTTATGACTCCTTCTCCCTGCCTTCCTATCGCAAAAACCCGCTTTTCGCCAAAACATCCATCCCGATCCCCTCCTTTGGCCGGAGGCTGCCGGATCGGGTCAGAAGTCGTTCGACATATTTCCCAATGATATCGGTTTCGATGTTGACGGTGGTGCCCACCGGTTTTTCAGCGAGGATCGTCACATCGGCCGTATGGGGAATGAGGCTCACCTCCACCTCGCCTTCCCGAACCTGGTTCACCGTCAGACTGATCCCGTCGATGGCGATCGATCCTTTTTCGACGATGTATTTTGACAACGATGGATCGATCGAAAAGGCCATCAACAAGGCATTGCCGCGGCGCCGAACGCTGCGAATCCTGCCGACGGTATCCACATGCCCGGAGACAAGGTGGCCGCCGATTCTGTCGGAAAGCCGCAATGCCCTTTCCAGATGAACCCGGTCGCCGATCCGCAACATGCCGAGCGTTGAGCGGGAGAGCGTTTCCGGGGAAATGTCCGCCTGAAATAGCGACGGTTTTCCGACTTCCAGATGGGTGGCCGTCAGGCAAACGCCGTTGACGGCGATGCTGTCGCCGATCCGGCTGTCGGAAAGATCGAGATCGGTGCGAATGACGACGGATTTGCCTTCCGAGCCGCTTGGCCGAAGAGCCGAAACCGTTCCGAGGCCTTCAACGATGCCCGTGAACATGTCGGTATCCCGTGATCATGACATCCTGTTCGACCATTTCCGCATGAACATCACACAGCGTGAGGCAATCGGCCATCCACTGCGCACCGGCGCCTGCGCAAATCGGCACGCCGTCATTGCCCTGCAGCAGCTTCGGTGCGAAAAAAGCGACGAACTTGTGGAACGCCTTGCTTCGCACAAAGGAGCCGATGACCCGGCTTCCGCCTTCCACCAGCAGGCTCGTGATGCGACGATCGGCCAGCAGCTTCAACAGCTCATGCAAGTCTATTCGATTTTGATCGATCGGGCAAGGGATGATCTCCACATTTTTGGATGCAATTTGTCTGACCCGCTCCGGATCGGCATCCGCTCCCACGATGATCCACGTCGGTCCGGCATCCTGGTGGTGCAGGATGGCTGAGGTCGGATCGATGCGAAGACGGGTATCCAGCACGATGCGGATGGGATGTTTCGGTGGACCGGAAAGTTCGTTCGGATCGATCCGGGTGGTCAGCAGGGGGTTGTCCTTCAGGACCGTATCGACACCCACCACGATCGCATCTGTTGCATGGCGCATGCGATGCACGATCCGCCGGGAGGATTCCGAGCTGATCCATTTGGCATCGCCGGTACGGGTGGCGATCTGTCCATCGAGGGTGGCTGCAACCTTGAGGGTGACAAAGGGTTGCCCCACCGTGACATAGGTGACGAACGCCTCGTTGAGGCGAAGGGCCTCGGCTTCGAGCACCCCTGCGGTCACCTGAACCCCGCAGGATTGAAGGCGCTCCGCCCCGCCGCCGGCTACATGGGGGTTGGGATCCTTCATGGCCATGACGACATGGGAAATACCCGCCGCAAGAACGGCCTCGGTGCAGGGGGGGGTCTTGCCTCTGTGGTTGCAGGGCTCGAGGGTGACATACAGGGTGGCCCCCCTGGCCCGCTCTCCGGCGTCTTTCAGGGCGTTGACCTCTGCATGCGGCTTTCCATAGGCTTCATGCCATCCCCGCCCGACGATTTCGCCGTCCTTGACGACGAGCGCACCCACCATTGGATTGGGAGAGGTATATCCCCATCCGTTTCGAGCCAGGTCGAGGGCGATTCGCATGTAGTGTTCGTGATTCATGGCTGCCGGGTCTCCGAAGCCTGCCTGCTCGACAGAACGGACTTCAATTCTTCTACGAAATCGTTGACATCCTTGAATTCCCGATACACGGAAGCGAAACGGACATACGCCACTTCATCCAAGTCATGCAGGATGGCCATGACTCGTTCACCGATGACCGACGAAGGGATTTCCTTGCTGCCGCTCTCCTGAAGATCCCGCTCCAGTCCATCGATGCACGCATCGATGGTTTCCATGCTGATGTTACGCTTTTCACAGGCCTTGATCATGCCGGAGCGAATCTTTTCCCGGAGAAAGAGTTCTCTTCTGCCGTCCTTCTTGACGATCATCATGGGAACGTCTTCGATCGACTCGAAGGTGTTGAACCGCCTGCCGCAATGAATGCACTCCCGTCGTCTGCGGATGGAATCGCCTTCGCGGCTCAACCGGGAATCGATCACCCGGGTGTCGAGCATGCCGCAATAGGGACATTTCATCGGCCTTCCTCCGGATCATGGCACGGAATCTGCCGGGTTTCGATGCCGGCTTCGGCAAGAAGGGCGCGAGACAGTTCGTCCGGATAGCCGTCCTCGTAGTAAATGGCTTCGATACCGGCGTTGATGAGCATCTTGGAGCAGATGGCGCATGGAAAATTCGTGCAGAAAAGGCTCGCCCCTCGAATGCAGATGCCGTAGAGCGCGGCCTGGATGATGGCGTTCTGCTCGGCATGAATCCCCCGGCACAGTTCGTGGCGCTGGCCGGAGGCGATCTGTAGGCTCTCACGAAGACATCCCCGCTCGAGGCAATGGGTCAAACCGCTGGGAGCGCCGTTGTAGCCCGTGGTCAGAATCCGGTTCTCCTTGACCAGGACGGCGCCGACGGCTCTGCGCGTGCAGGTGGAACGTCTGGCCACCAGCCGGGCGATATCCATGAAATACGATTCCCAGGAGGGTCTGTCTATCGTTTGCCGCATAGTTACCGTTGGATGGGGAAGGCGTTGCAAAGCGCATGCACTTCGGATCGAATTCGATGCTGCAGGGATTCGTCGTTCGGATGGCGCAGGACATCGACGATCCAGCGGGCGATGCGTTCCATTTCCGGTTCCTTCATGCCCCGGGAGGTGACCGCCGGCGTTCCGATGCGAATGCCGCTGGTGACATGCGGGCTTCGGGTTTCGAACGGAACGGCGTTCTTGTTGACCGTGATGCCGCTCTTGCCAAGGGCGTGCTCGGCTTCCTTGCCGGTGATGCCGAGTCGGGTCAGATCGGCCAGCATCATGTGGTTGTCCGTGCCGCCGGATACCAGATCGATGCCTTCGCTGAGAAGACACTGGGCGAGTCTTGCGGCATTGGCGACGATTTGTCGCTGGTATTCCCGGAAAGCGGGCTGAAGGGCTTCCTGAAAAGCGACGGCTTTGGCTGCGATGACGTGCATGAGCGGCCCTCCCTGGATTCCCGGGAAAATCTGTCGGTTGAGGATATCGGCGCATTCCTTTCCAGAGACGATCAGTCCCCCTCTTGGGCCTCTGAGGGTCTTATGGGTGGTCGAGGTGACGACATCGGCGTGCGGGATCGGGGAGGGGTGAAGGCCTGCAGCGATCAGGCCGGCGATGTGGGCCATGTCGACCATCAGGACGGCGCCGACCGATCGGGCGATGGCGGCGAATCGATCGAAATGGATCGTTCGGGCATAAGCGCTTGCCCCGGCGATGATCATGCGGGGCCGATGTTCTTTCGCCAAGGCTTCGACCTGGTCGTAGTCGATGCATCCGGTTTTCGGGTGAACCCCATAGGGGATGATCCGGAAGAGTCTTCCCGAGAAACTGACCGGGCTTCCGTGGGTCAGATGACCGCCATGGGCGAGATTCATGCTGAGGATGGCGTCACCGGGATTGAGGTAGGCGAAGAGAACGGCCATGTTGGCTTGTGAGCCGGAATGGGCCTGGACGTTTGCGTAGCAGGCTCCGAACAGGGTTTTTGCCCGCTCGATGGCGAGCGTTTCAACGATGTCCACGACCTCACATCCACCGTAATAGCGTTTTCCGGGGTATCCTTCCGCATACTTGTTGGTGAGGACACTTCCCTGAGCGGCCCGTACGGCCCTGCTGACGATGTTTTCCGATGCGATCAGTTCGAGGGTTTGTTCCTGACGCCGAAATTCCTGCGAAATGGCGTTTGCGATTTCCGGATCTGTTGTTTCAAGGGATTGGGGATCGAACATCCTGGTTGCCTGACGT
>Ga0272446_1004746_pt1 | contig 15738 bp, 27 predicted proteins | sample YNPCB0061_FD_194587 | JGI IMG/M metagenome (GOLD analysis project Ga0272446, IMG submission 194587) | Hot spring microbial mat communities from Yellowstone National Park, WY, United States - YNP-CB-006-1 | ecosystem: Environmental > Aquatic > Thermal springs > Hot (42-90C) > Sediment | place... | reverse complement strand
TTCGAGGTCCTGTCGGTCTCGGCGCCGAAGACGGCGGAGGAGATCGCGGCGCTGAGGGCCGCGAAGGCCGCACGCACGGGCGGCGAGACGCCGGCCGAGACGGCCCCGGCGACGAACAGCGAAGAGAGCGCGTTCTGATCGTCCAGGGGCGGGCCCCGCGCCCGCCCCTCCTGCCTTCGAGGCAACCCTTCCGACCGAAAGACGCGACCCCATGAGCACCTTCTATCCGAACGCCATCGGCACCATGCGTGCGCTGCTGGCCCAGAACGACGGCGCCTTCATCGGCCACGACAGCGGCCTTCTCTACCACTTCCCCGGATGCACGATGAGCGACGTGCGCGCCATCTGCGAGCGCGGCATCGCCGACGGCGTCGTCGCTGGCTACGGCCATCGGCCGAACGGCCCCCGATCCCACCGCCTCGTCGCCGTCGCCGCGGCGAACGGTCCCGGCCTCTCCGGCTTCCGCCCCGGCTTCAACACCCTCGCGGACAACGCGACCTGCTACGTCGCGCTGCATCCCGACCACGAGGGCCGCGCTGTCGTCGCCAAGTTCGGGCGCTCCAACGACATCGACAACCGGCGTCACGCCCTCTTCCCGCACAGCCAGCGGCTCCTGCCCTCGGAGGAGGTGTTCACCCTCGACAGCCCGAACGCCAGCCAGGCCGAACAGATCCTGCGCCTGGCCTTCTCGGCGCTCACCGTCGGCGGCGAGAACCGCCAGATCCGCGAGTATGTCCGCGCTCCCCGCTTCCGCGGCGCCATCGGTCGCAACCTCGGGCAGAGCGCCCGCGACCTGACGTTCGCCCTGCTGGTCGAGGCCACCAAGTCCGCCGTCGCCCAGCTCGCCGACCTCGACACCATCGACCGCCACGATCCGGCGCAGCGCGCGATCATCGCCAACCGGATCGTCGCCAACCTTCGGCTGCGGTTCAACGTCAAGACCGTCCGCATGGACAACGGCCAGCTCTCCTTCGCCCGCTGATCCCCAACCACCCCAAGACCAAGGCCTGACCGCCGACGGCCCGGGACCTTCAACGCCCGGGCCGCACGGCGACCTGGACCTGAACCCCAACCGCAACACCGTCCCGAAAGGACCCCTCTCCGATGACCGAGCAGACCCGCAAGGAAGACCGCAAGTACAACATCGTCGGCACCGCGACGAAGATCACGATCGTCGAGGCCGGCCAGGGCCGCTTCGCCCGCCTGACCATCGACCGCGGCGCGAAGGGCACGCTGTCGGCGAAGCTGCGCGACAAGGCGCTGGTGAAGTTCGAGGCCGCCGGCTTCGGCGAGGGCTCCTCGGTCGACTTCTACGGCTTCTACAGCAAGAGCACCTGGACGGGCACGGACGGCAAGCTGCGCAAGTCGGACCTGTTCGAGGTCCTGTCGGTCTCGGCGCCGAAGACGGCGGAGGAGATCGCGGCGCTGAGGGCCGCGAAGGCCGCACGCACGGGCGGCGAGACGCCGGCCGAGACGGCCCCGGCGACGAACAGCGAAGAGATCCCGTTCTGATCGCCCGGGGGCGGGCCCCGCGCCCGCCCCTTCCGTCTCCAAATCCGTCCGGCGAGCGCCCCCGTCGGGCGCGTGGAGCCGACGGAGGCGTGGCAGAGACCCCCGGCGGCTCCGGCCGCCGGGGAGTCCGCCGTCCACCTCTTCCCTTCTTCCTCCATCCGCAGATCAGCGCAGCGACGGGGCGCCGCCTCCCGGCGACGACGCCCCCGCCGCATTCCAGGAGACAGATTCCATGCCCGTCCGCCAACTGATCGTCGCCCTCCTCGTCGGGATCTCCATGATCGGCTGGCTCGGCTGGATCTCCCCGACCCACCGGACCCTGATGGTCCAGGATCCGGCCACGCGCGCCTGGCACGCCGTCGCCCATCTGCCGGCCGCCGCGTGCGCCGTCGAGGCCGAGACCATCTCCACCCTGCGCCCGCGCGTCTCCACGCGCTGCGACTGACCGGAAAAGGACGCCCCGCCATGGCTGGCTGCACCATCTACGCCTTCGGGCCCTACAGCAAGGCCCTCGACGGCCTCACCGACGACCACGGCTTCGAGGGCGTCCCCGAGGGACATCCTGTCCTCGTCGAGATCGCCTACGCCCCCACCCGCGGCCAGGCCGAGGCGCTCGCCGAGGTCCTCGGCCTTCAGACCGCCTCGCGCGCCGGCTGGACGGCGCCGGCCAGGATCATCTCCTTCCTCGAGCAGGCCCTCGAGGACATCCTCCCTCACGACGCCGAGGACATCGCCCGCGACGTCGAGATCCTCGCCAACGCCGGGATGACCTTGGCCTACCGGCCTGAGTAGCCCCGATGCGCCTCCGGATCCGCCCCGACGTCGGCCGCGGCCAAGGGGTCCCGGAGGCCTCCTGGCCCGCGCCCCTCTGGCTCGGGCTCCTCGCCGCCCTCGGCCTGCCCCACGACCCCCACAGCCCCGTCCCGGGGATCCTCGAGGGGCCGGCCCTCGACCGCCTCGCCGACGCCCTCGACGGCCCCCAGGGCCTGCGCGCCGGGCCGCTCGCCTCCCACCTCGGCGCCCTCGCCGAGGTCGTCGCCGCCGCCCGCGCCCGCGGCGTCCCGCTCGCTTGGGACCACCAGATCCGCAGCCTCGCCGATCCCTGATCCGGGAGACCGGCCACCCCCGGGCGACGCCCGGCCCCCCCCTCGCAGAGGAGACGCGCCTTGCTTCCCTCCCCCCGACGCCTCCTCGACAGCCTCGAGACCGACGGCGCACTGCGCGTCGGCCTCCTCGCCGGCGGCGCCCTCGCTCTCGAGCACCTCGGCGAGGGCGACCTCCTCCTGCTCTCCCGGCCCGCCGCGCGCTGCCTCGCCGGCCTCCTCGACGCCCTCCCTCCACAGGGGGCCTTCGCCCTGCCCGACGGCAGCCGCCTGGCTGCCGAGGGGCCGGATCTCCGTCTCTCCCAAGGCGGCTATGCCCTCGTGTTCCTCCGCCGCGAGGCCCGGGACCTGGCGGCGGCGATCGCCGAGATGGACGCGCTGGCCGACGATCTCGAAATCACCTGACCCCGCTTTCGGAGGCCCGACCGCCCTCCCATCTCCGGGGGACGCGGATCCCCGGCCGCGTCCCCCGGACACCCCCCCCGATCCAGGAGCCATGCGCGATGTCCCCTGTCCCCTATGTCCAGGTCGACTTCCGCCCCGCCTACGCCCTGCTGCACACCTCCCACGGCGACGTGCGCCTGCCGCGCGACCTCGCTCCGGCCGTCGCCGACGTCCTGCTCGGCCGCGACGCCCCCGCCTGCCAGCGCGTCCACCTCTCCGAGCGCGACCTCCGCGTCTCCTGGCCCGCCGCCTCGATGACCCTGCCCGCCGTCCAGGCCCCGCTCCTCGCCCACATGCTGCGCAACTGGGCCGCCGCCTGAGGCGGCCCTCCTCCCCTCCTTCCCCGAGCCTTCCGATGATCCCCTTGCCCCAGGCCGTCCCCGCCGGCTCGGCCGGGGCGCTCACCCTCTCCGACGTCCGCCTGCCCGACGGCACCGCCCGCCTCGCCCTCGCCGACCCCTTCGGCGCCGTCGTCCTCGTCCCCGAAGGCGCCCACGCCTTCCTCGCCGCCCTCTGCCAGGCCGCCGCCCACGGGATCCCCGGGCTCGACGCCTACGTCCTGCCCGAGGACACCGTCTGCGAGTGCGCCCCGCAGATCCGCGGCGTGCGGATCCGCCAGCCCGGCGGCGAACTCCTCGTCTCCTGGCAGGACTTGATGCCTCTTGCCCAGGCCCTCGACGCGCGCGCCTTCCTGCCTTAGACGAAAGACGGGCGCCGACGGGCGCGCGGCCCAGGCCGCGCCCGACGGCGTTCCCAGAAAAGGACATCCCCGCATGACCGTCCAGACCCGCGTCCTCTCCCAGGCCGAGGCCGGCCCGCTCCGCGCCGCCCTTTCCGTGGCCTCCTGGCCCGCCCCCGCCCTCGTCTCCCTCGAGGACACCCGCCTCGGCGAGATCCTCGTCGTCGGCCTCTCCGCCGCCCCCTTTCTCGCCGCCCGCCTCGAGACCTTCGCCGACGGCGCCGACGCGCCCGCGGCTCCCATCCCGCTGGGCGACTGGCTCGTCCTCAAGGGCCGCTATCCCACGATCCTGCACGTCTCCCAGCGCGGCTGCGCGCTGAACTTCGACCGCGGCCTCGCGCGCCTGGCCGTCGGCCTCCTGCGCCGCCTTCTCGCCGAGGCCAAGACGCGCCCCTTGGGCGACCTCGTCGCCGCCCGGGACCAGCGGGCGTGATCGCGCTCCCGCAGGTCCTCGGCCAGGCCGCCGCCGGCACCTTCCAGGCCGTTCTGATGCGCACGCCAGAGGGCCTGCGCATCCACCTCCAGGACGCCCGCTCCGGACAGGACGCCTGGCTCTCCCCCGAAGGCGCTCGGACGCTTGCCGGCGTCCTCGCCCTCCATCCCTTCTTCCTCTCCGCCGTCGCCCTCGGCGACCAGGCCTACGCCTGCCCCTCCCCCGTCGAGGTCCAGGTCCGCCAGGACGGCCTCGCCGTCCCCATCCCGGCGCACTGCGTCCATCCGGTGCGCCATCTTCTCGAAGATCTCGAGCGTACCTGCTCCCTCTTCGACGCTCCCTGACCCCAAGGACGGCCCCCGCCCGCCGACGACGGGGGCCCTCCTCCGACACGAACATCCGCAGAAGGACGACCGCGATGAAGAAGCCCTTCCCGAAGCGCGACCAGGATCGCCGCCCCGCCCCGCCGGCGCGCCTCGACCGCCGCGTCGTCGTCATCGACCGCGCCCGCCACGAGATCGGCGGCGAGACGCGCGTCGTCGACGCGGTGAAGATCGCCCTGGTGGACCTCAACGCCCACCGCGAGGTCGAGGTCTCCTACGCGCTGCGCCTTGAGGGCTTCACCGGCGCCGCCTTCGCGAAGAAGCACGAGGTCGTCAAGGCCCTGAAGGAAGGCGACCTCTCCTCCTTCCTGAAGGACCTGGCCCCGATCCCCGAGGCCACCCCGGCGGCGGCCCCGGCCGAGGAGCCCGTCGGCGACCTCATGGAACGTCTGGTCGCCCAGATCGACCAGATCCTCGCCGAAGACGAGCCGACCCGCGGCGCGTGATCCCTCTCGACGCCTGAGCCTCCAGCGGGGGCGCGGAAGGCGCGCCCCCCGACAGGCTCTCCAAGCGATGCGCCTCCCCCTCCTCGCCGCCGTCCTGGCGGCCCTGCTCTCCGCCGGACAGGCCGCCCTCCTCGCCGACCACACCGTCCGGATCCTCCTCGATCTCCTCCTGCGGATCTCCCATCTGTTCGCCGACGCCCTCCCCAGGTGCTGATCCCGGCAGAAGGACCGGACGCTCCGGTTGCGCCGGCCCCCGCCCCAATGCGGGGCCGACGCCCCCCAGACGACGAGACGAGAAGGACGACGACGATGGCACAGACCCGCTTTCCCCGCAAGGCCCGCGACGAGAACGCCCGCGCCCTCTTCCAGCGCGCCGGCAACGCCTCGGTCGCCATCGCGGTCGACACCCGCCCCAAAGCCCACCGCGACCGCACGCGCTACACCCGCAAGGGCCGCGACGCCCGCCGCCTCGACTGACACGGATCCGCCACAATCCCCGCCCAGATCCCTTCCGCCACCAAGACGGCCCCGGGCCGCGCCCTACGGGGCGCGCGCGACCCGGCGCCCAGAGATCCAGAGGAACCTCCCCCATGACCCGCTTCGCCCGCCTGATGCGCACCTTCGCCCTCCTCGGCGCCGTCCTCGCCGGCGGTGCCGTCGCCTGCGCGCCCACCAGCCCCTACGGCCTCCAGACCGGCGGCAGTCTGCTCGGCACCAACGGCGGCGGCTTCTCCGACATGGGCCAGCGCGAGACCTTCGGTGCCCTGCTCGGCGCCACCGCCGGCGTCGTCGCCGGCGCCCAGTATGGCCGCCACGGCTCCAACGAGCGCTACGCCGCGATGGCGCTCGGCGCGCTCGCCGGCGGCCTGCTCGGCCAGCAGGTCGGCCAGGGCCTGGACCGCGCCGCCCAGGCGAACCGCGCGATGGCCTTCCAGCGCATGATGGCCACCGGCGCTCCGCAGCAGTGGCAAGGCCAGACCACCCAGGGCGACTTCGTCCAGGGCGGCTTCCAGCCCATCCAGCAGCATCAGAACGGCTGCCGCACCTACACCCAGACCATCGTCGTCGGCGGCCGCCCGCAGCAGGCCATGGGCACCGCCTGCCCGAACATCGACGGCACCTGGCGCATCGTCCGGTGACCCCAAGGGACGGGCCCCACCCGCCCCGAACCGCCCTCCCTCCTTCTCCCGTCGCCTCCGTCTCCTCCTCTCCAACCTCCGGGGCCCGCCGCCAGGCGGGCCCCTTCTTCTTCGTCTACTCCCTCCCTTCCCGATCGGCGGGGGGCCCGGAGGCGACCCCGCCGACCGTGACCGAGGAGGATCTCCCCCCTGCCGACGCGCCTCGCCATCGTCTCCGACGGGCCGCCCTCCTTCTCCCCCCACCGGATCCGCCAGGCACGCCTGACGATCTGCGGCCGGTGCGCCAAGGGTCCTGGCACCGGCGTCCCCGCGCCCGCCGTCCTCTAGGCGTCGTCGCCTGGCGTGGCGACGACCCGGGCGCCGTCCGCCCAGTCGGCGGACGCCTGACCGCCCACGAGATCCTCGCCGCCGTCGAGGACGCCCAGGGATCCCGGGCCCTGGGCGTCCTTCGGACCAACCACGGGCTCTACCCTCTCTGGATCCTCCCTCCCCTAGATTCGCAAGGACACGCGATGACCCGCTCCGAGACCCTCCGTCCCAACCCCTTCCATATCTCCCTCGGCCGGATCGTCGAGATCACCCCCTCCATCCCCGAGCGCTGCGTCCGCGTCCTCGTCTCCTCGGTCACCAACCCGAAGATCCGTCTCATCTTCCGCGGCGAGGACGTCCGCGCCACCCTCGAGATGAAGGTCGGACAGACCCTCTCCCTCCCCCGCGAGACCCTGCTGCGCGCCCTCGCGTGAAAAGAGGGCGCGCCTCGCCCTTCCCTCGCGGCGGGAGGTGCCTAGATGCTCTCGCACGCTACGCGCCGGTGGTGGAACCGGTAGACACGCAAGCTTGAGGTGCTTGTGGGGGAAACCCCTTGGAGGTTCGAGTCCTCTCCGGCGCACCATCTTCCCTCGGGCCGCTAGCTCAGCGGGAGAGCGCTACCTTGACACGGTAGAGGTCACTGGTTCAATCCCAGTGCGGCCCACCACCTCCCCCCTCCCAACCCCGCTCCCTACGCCCCGTCGCCGCCCCCGCCGGCGCGCGATCCCGCGCGCCTCCTCCCAGATCCCCCGCATGCTCGACCTCGGAACCCGCGCCGGCTTCGAGCCGGATCTCGGCCGCGCCCTCGCCGCCGACCTCCTCGCCTCCCTGCCCGTGCGCGCCGGCGCGCTCGCCGCCGCCCTCGCGGCGGTCGCGGCCGACGACGACGAGGCCGTCCTGCCGTCCTGCAACCCGTTCCGCGGCTGGCGCGACGACGCCGGCGTCCATGCCGCCCTGCTGGGCAGCCTCCACGGACTCGCCGCCCTCGATCCGCCCCAGACGCTCCTCGACGCGATCGCGATCCGTCTTGACGTCTTCGCCTCGGCCACCGTCTCCGCGCCCTGCGACCGCTCCCTGGAAGGCTGGCGGACCGAGATCCGCGCCGCCGCCGCCCTGCTGCGCGCACGCGGCAGCCGCGGCACCCGACAGGCCGGAATGGTCCTCCTGGCCCGGATCCTGACGGCGCTCTGGGACTGACCGACGCGCCGACCCACACCGGCACGACCAAGGCCCCCAGGGAGATCTCCGATGATCCTCGCCCTTCCGCTCCTCCTCACGCTCGCCCTCTCTCCGGCGGCCGAGGCAAAGATCGATGTCAAGGCCGATATCGTGCTGGAGCCCAAGGTCGAAATCCTGCCCGACGGTCGAAGCCGTCGCTAGGGACCCCGGGTCTTCCTCGCGCCCCTGATGCCCGTCGTCGTCGAGATCGCCCACATGCTCGTCGAGATCCGCGGCGAGGACATGACCATCGCTGAGACTCGTCCACATCCTGGATCTCCGGCCTCTCCCTGCGCGCCGCCCCGGAGTTCGACCACGGCGTCTGGACGTCCCGCGCCGTCCCCTCCGAGGCGAGCCGGCGCTGGCGGGACCCGGACTTGCTCGACCCTGACGGGCTCCTCTTCGCCGCCTGCCTCGACGGGCGATTCGGGCGCGACGGACGCCGTCTGCCCGTCTGAGCCCGCACATCTCGAAGAGGGAAGACGCAGCCCGGGCCGCCGCCCCGCCAGACGCGGGCGGACGGCCCCAGACACGACACGCAGAAGACCCAGATTGCCCTTCTCTTCTGCCTCCTCCTCCGCCGTCTCGGGGTCCCGGCCGACGAGCCTTTCGAGGCCCCGGAGGAGCAGGTCCTCGGCCGCCGTGCCCTCCTCGGCTTGCAGGTCCGCGGATGAGATCAGGTTCGAACGCGTCTTCGCCCTCGTCACGACACTCGCCGCCGCCGGCCTGTGCGGACACGTCCTCCTCGGTGGCGGAACTGGTAGACGCGCGGGCTTGAGGCGCCTCTGGCCGCAAGGTCGTGGAGGCTCGAGGCCTCTCTAGCCCACCAACTCCCTTTTCCAGGGCCGCGTCGGGTCCCATCTGCCTTCCCGCCCAAGTTCGGGGCCGTAGCTCAGCTGGGAGAGCGCCGCAATGGCATTGCGGAGGTCAGGGGTTCGAACCCCCTCGGCTCCACCATCCTTCCCTCCTCCGACGCGCCCCTCCTGCAGCCCTTCCCAGTGCCGCCGGCGCGTCCGCCTCCTCCCCATGCGGGCGATGGAGCGGTCGGGGACGCGGCGTCGCCCGCGTCCCCAGCCGGTTCCGGGACCCTTGTGTCCCAACCGCCTTCGACCCCACCTCCTCCGCCGAGGACGCGGCCTTGCCTCAGCGAGACCGGACGGATCACCGCCGGGGCCGACCCCCATCGGAGCGTAGCGCAGCCTGGTAGCGCACCAGTCTGGGGGACTGGGGGTCGTGGGTTCAAATCCCGCCGCTCCGACCATCTTCATCCCCAAGCGCGGCCCTCGCCCCTCCCCGGGCGATCCGCATCGTCCCCCGCCGTTTCTCTCTCTCCTCTCCGTTGTCCTTCTCTCCCACCTTGTTCCCCGGGGCCCACGGCCCCGGGGATCCTTTTCGGGATTATAACCCAAACAAAGGGAACGATGGCCTGAGATGGGCTTCTTCCCTGGGGTTCCCGACGGCGCTGCCGGACCGGCGGAGACGTCAGCCGAATCGCCGGGAGATCGTCCTCGCAGGCCGATCCCCGCCCGCTCAACCTTTGTTTGGGTTATAAGTCCGATCCTTTTCGTCCACGCCGGCGGTGGACCCCCACGACCGCCGCGGGCGTCCCAGGAGACCAAGACGAGGGCGGCGCCGAGCTCCGCGCCCTCCAGGACCTGCTCGGCCACGCCAGCCTCTCGACCGCCCAGCGCTACACGGCGGTGGACGCGGCCCGGATGATGGCCGTGTGGCGGAAGGCCCACCCGCGGGCGCGACCTGCAGGGCGGGAGCCGGTGATCGGGGCTGCCCGCGATTGCGGAGGCGCCCTGGTGTCACTATCTTCACGGCGTCGGGCGAGGATGCCCCGCGAGGAGGTTCCGATGATCAACCGCAAGTGGCCGCCCGTCTGACGATCCCGTCGCGGTGATCCCACCGGGGCGGAGCCGGTCTGCGCCCTCAGTCCCTCCCTCTTTCGTGCTGACTATTCCCCGATTTCCTCGGGAAGCGACGCCGGCTCGCCTGCAACCTCGGCGAGCGCGGTCAACGCCCTGCGTGCCGCCGGGATATCGTCCGCCGTCCTCCGGTCGGTGATGTGGGCGTAGGGCGCGTTCTGCCGGGCGCGCTCGAGCGCGTGGAACGCGGGCGGGCCGAGCACGTTGTAGGCCAGGGTCATGAACGCGTCGGTCTCGTAGAAGCTGACGACGTGACGCACGGCCTCCGCCGGCAAGAGCCCGAGCGCCTCCTGGTTGCCGACATAGACCGGATAGTCGGGCGGCACCGGCACGATGAAGGGCTTGTGCCAGACCGGGCGCTTCGCGAGGTCTGCCATCGCCGCAGGCCCCGCCCCGTCGAGCGTGGCCCGGGCGTTGACCAGGATCTCGGCGGCCTCTTCTTCCAAGATCTGGAGGGGCTCGCCGACGCCGGCTTCTGGCTGCGCGCCTACGCGGTCCCTGTCTCCGCCGCCTTCCACAACGGCCTACAGGCCGCCTTCCGCCGCGCACGCGGCCGGCTCCTCCAGGATCTCGCCTTGGCCTGAGCCGCCCTTCCTTCTCCGACCGCACCGCCAAGACGCCGCCCGGGGGCTCCTCCCCGCGAAGCCCCCGGCTGACCGCACAAGGACGAACCCGAGATGATCCACCACAACATCCTCCCCGCCTGGCGCGCCGTTGCCGAAGGGCTCGACCCCGAGGTCGTCCGTCCGCTCCTCGAGGTCTACGACCAGGGCCGCTGGACCAACCTCCAGCTCTCTCCCCGCACGCCGCCCGACGTCGTGCCGACCGAGGATGGCGCGGTCTTGCACCTGCGCTTCGACGCGGACTGGTTCTGCGACATCCATGGCCGCAAGACCGGCGCGACCTTCCGCACCGCCGTCGTCTACCTCCACGGCACCCCCGATGCCTGGAGCCTCGTCAAGATCGAGCCGCTCCAGCCGCCGGCTGACCACCGCCCCGCCTGACCCCACGCCCCGATCCGTGGCCCTGGAGAGCCCCATGACCGCCCACCTCGCCGATGCGACCGGGGCTTCTACGCCGTCAAGATGGTCCACTCCGAGCACGCCCCGGCGGACGAGGACGTAGACCTTCTCCCCGCCTGAAAGATCCCTTCCTTCACCGACCATCGACCGACCGCCTTCGGCCCGGGACCTTCAATGCCCGGGCCGCACGGCGACCTGGACCTGAACCCCAACCGCAACACCGTCCCGAAAGGACCCCTCTCCGATGACCGAGCAGACCCGCAAGGAAGACCGCAAGTACAACATCGTCGGCACCGCGACGAAGATCACGATCGTCGAGGCCGGCCAGGGCCGCTTCGCCCGCCTGACCATCGACCGCGGCGCGAAGGGCACGCTGTCGGCGAAGCTGCGCGACAAGGCGCTGGTGAAGTTCGAGGCCGCCGGCTTCGGCGAGGGCTCCTCGGTCGACTTCTACGGCTTCTACAGCAAGAGCACCTGGACGGGCACGGACGGCAAGATGCGCACGTCGAAGCTGTTCGAGGTCCTGTCGGTCTCGGCGCCGAAGACGGCGGAGGAGATCGCGGCGCTGAGGGCCGCGAAGGCCGCGCGCACGGGCGGCGAGACGCCGGCCGAGACGGCCCCGGCGACGAACAGCGAAGAGATCCCGTTCTGATCGCCCGGGGGGCGGGCCCCGCGCCCGCCCCTTCTGCTCCTCTTCCCGATCCGGGAGAACACCAGGAACCAGAATGTCGCTCTCGCCATCCTCGTTCTTCTCCCCGCTCTCTTCTTCCTGCTCGTCCTCGCCGGCATCGAACTCCTCCAGCGCCGCTAGGCGTACGCGGGCCCGTCCATGGAGGCCCCGAAGAGAGACGACGCCGTCGGGACCGGCCTGCCTTCTGACGAAGGCCGGCCCCGACCGGCGCAGAGAGAAGAGAAGGACACCGAGATGAGCCAGACCCTCGCTCCCGTCGAAGGCCGCCTGCAGGACGTCGTCGTGGCGCCGGGCGCGATCTACCACGTCATCCTCACCCTGGCCGACGGCGCCGAGAAGATCCTCCGCGTCTCCCCCGAGGTGGGCGAGGCGCTGTTCCACCGCCCCCGCGGCGAGCGCCACCTGCTCCAGCCCTTCGCCGGCTGAGCCCTCCACCCCTCCCTTCCAACCCTGGGGCCCAGACGGCCCCGGGGCGTTCCCCGCTCTTGGAGAAGCCAGATGCACATCCCCCTCCTCCTCCTCGCTCTCCTCGCCCTCGCCCCGGCCGCCCGCGCCGAGGTCGGGGTTCGCGAGATCGGCCCCACTGGCGCCCCTCGCGTCGAGGTCTTCCTCTCCCTCTCCTGCCCCCACTGCGCGCGCTTCGAGACCGAGACGCTGCCGGCGCTGGTGCGCGCGGCCGAGCAGGGGCGCATGCGCCTGGTCGTCATCGACCTGCCGATGAGTCTGGCCGGCTTCGCCGCCTCGGCCGCCCTGGCCTGCGTCCCCGACGCCCAGCGCCCGGCCGTCCGGACCCGCCTGCTTGCCTCCCAGCAGGCCTGGAGCCGCGCCACCGATCCGATGGCCGCGGTGCGCGCCGAGGCCGCCGCCGCCGGGGTCCCCGAGACCCAGACGCGCCGCTGCCAGGAGGACCAGGCGCTCCGCCAGGCCTTCCGCGACCGGATGGCCCAGGCCCAGGCCCGCGGCGTCTCCCAGGTCCCCGCCATCGCCTCCGCCGGGCAGGTCCGCCTCGGCTTCCGCGGCCCTCAGGATGCCTTGGCCAGCACCCGCTGACCCCATCATCCGGCGCCGTCCCCAAGGGCGGCGTCTTCTTCCCCATCCCTTCCGGGGCCCGGGGTTCCGGAGCGTCCCCAGGCCCCGGAAGATTCCAGATGCTCCCCCTGCTCGTCGCCCCGCTTCTGGTTCCCCTGCCCGCCTTCGCCGACCACGGCGGGCACCAGGGGCCGGCCAACTGGGTCCTCTTCTCGGTCGCCGTCGTCGCCCTCCTCCTGGTGCGGCGGATCCGCCGCCGCTGAGCCCTGCCCCAGATCCTTTCCCCGCCCCGGGATCCGGGGCGGGCGTTTCCCTTGAGAGGACACCGCCGATGTTCCCCGCGATCCGCCATCTCGACGACGTCCGGCCCGCCCTCGAGGGGCATGGCGAGTTCTATGTCATGGACAAGGGCGGCCACTGGGCCATCGACTACGTCTTCCAGGGGCGCGACACCTTCCGCCCAAACCCCGCGCACGGGGAGAAGGCCGAGGCCTTCGCCCGCCTGCGCCGGGAGTGCCGCGGCCTCAAGTTCCACCGCGACGGGCGCCTGATGGCGCGTCCGTTCCACAAGTTCTTCAACCTCTTCGAGACCGAGGAGACGCAGCCCCACGCGCTGCCGCTCGCTGAGGCGCTCGCCGTCGAGAAGCTCGACGGCTCCATGATCCACCCCGCCCTCCTGCCGGAGGACGGCCTCGTCCTGATGACGATGCAGTGGCGCTCCCCCATCGCCCGGCAGGCCGAGGCCCATGCCCTCGTCCCGGGCAAGGGCTACGAGGACCTCTGCCGGACCCTCCTCGCGCAGGGGCTCCTGCCCGTCTTCGAATGGTGCTCCCTTCAGCATCGCATCATCATCGCCCATCCGGAGGACCGCCTTGTCCTCCTCGCCGTCCGCCACCAGACCGAAGGGCACTACCTGCCCAACGCCGAGGTCGAAGCCCTCGCCCGGGCCCATGGGGTCCCGGCCGTCCAGGCCGAGCCCCTGCCCTCCGACTTCGACGCCTGGCTCGCCGGGATCCGGGCCCTGCCTGCCTCCCAGGAAGGCGCCGTCCTGCTGCTCCCCTCTGGGGAGCGGGTGAAGATCAAGGGTGAGGCCTACACCCGGGCCCACCAGGCGGCGGAGATGCTCGGACGCGAGGGATGGGTCCTCGAGATCGTCCTCGGCAAGACCGAGGACGACGTCCTGCCCCTGCTCCCCCTGGGGCCCCGGGAGGCCCTGCGCGCCTTCGCCGCCCAGGTCCGCGCCGGCCTCCTCCAGACCGCCCGACGCCTCGAGGCCCGGGCCGCCGCCCTTCTCGCCGAGGCGGGCGGGGACCGCAAGGTCCTCGCCACCCTGGTGGCCAAGGAGCCCGGCGACGACCGGCCCTTCCTCTTCCAGGCCGCCGGGACCCCAGGCTCGGTCCTCGAGCGTCTGCTTCGAGACGCCCAGAAGAAGCGCCTCACGGAGGAGCGGATCGAAGAGATCCGACCCTGGTGGGGCGGGGCACGCTGGACGCCGCCTGCGCCCTGAGAGGGCAAGGACGGCCATGCCGCGGCGGGGCGCATGGCGTGCGCGCCCCGCCGCATCCCCAGAGGAGAGACCGATGACCTCCATCGCCGCCGACCAGGCAGCCCGCCTCGCCGACTGCGCCGCCGAGGACTGGCCCCGTCTCGTCCAGGCCGCCGCCCTCGCGGAGGCCCGCGTGCTCTCCGGACGCCGCGACGACGACGCCGGCCACGCCCGATGGCTCCTCGGCCAGGCCTACCTCGCCGCCTGCCGTCGCGAAGGCCTCCTGGCCGCCGCCTGCCTTCGCCAGGGCCTGCGCGCCTCCACTGCCGTCCCCGAGGTTCCGGTCGTCCTGCCGCTGGCGGCTTGAGAGGGTCCCGGTCCCCATCTCCGGGGGACAGGGCCTCCCTGTCCCCCGGCCTCTCCATTCCCGCCTCCAGGACCCCCGCCTCCCATGACGATTCAGATCTCCACCTCCGCCTGGCAGGACGCCCCAGCCCCCGCCGACCGTCCTCTCCTGGCCATCGGCGACGTCCATGGACGCCTCGACCTCCTGCACGTCATCCACCGGCACCTCGAGGCGGAGGTCCTTCCCGATGCCCGCGCCCACGGAACCCCGCTCGTCGCCCATCTCGGCGACTACATCGATCGTGGCCCCGACAGCCTCGGCTGCCTCTTGGCCGCCGACGCCTTCGCCCCGGAGGCCTGCGAGACCCTGCTGCTGCCGGGCAACCATGAGCAGATGGCCCTCGACGCCCTGGACGGGCGGGAGGGCATCGACCTGTGGCTGATGAACGGCGGCACCTCCGCCCTCGCCGGGATGGATCCCGACGCGTTCGCCGAGGCCGCCCGGGGCCCCCTCGCCCGCCTCGAGGGCCGATGGCTCCTCTCCCACGCCGGGGTTCCGCGTCGGACAACGCCGGCCGAGGTCCCCGCGATGGACTGGCGCGGCACTCCCCACCGGGAGGACGACCATCCGCTCTGGGTGCGCGACGCCTTCCTCGGCCGCGGCCAGACCTACCCCTGCGGCACCGCCGTCCTCCACGGGCATACCATCGCTCGCGACGTGGAGGTCAAGCCCTGGCGGGTGGGCATCGACCTCGGCGCCTACCGCACCGGCCGGCTGTGCCTGGCCGAGATCCGGGAGGACAGGATCCGCTTCCACATCGCCACCTCCCCCCCGCGACCGACCGACGTCCTCCCCTCCAGGGCAGGCGGACACGACGACCGGCGTCCGGCGGCGCCCCTTCGGGCGCGCGTCGCCGGCGCCCCGAGAATGGCGGAGACGTCGAACGCGTTGCCGGGAGATCGGCCTCGCAGGCCGATCTCCGCCCGCTCAACCTTTGTTTGGGTTATCATCCCGTTCGCCTTCGCCGCCCTGCTCACCGGCGCCCTCGTCTGGATCGACCCCACCACGCTCCGAGGCGCGACCGGCGACCAGGCCGGCCCCCTCGGCGTCCTCTGGCTGATCGTCTTCGGCGTCGCCCTTCGGGAGGGCGTCCGGATGCCCTGGATCGTCCGGGACGCGATGGACTTCGGCGGCCTGCGTCCGAACGCCCGGGCCTGAAGACGTCGCCCCATCTTCTCCGCGCCAGGAGGCGCCTCATGCCCATCGAGACCGAACGCAAGTTCCTGATCCGTCCCCAAGACATCGCTCGCTTCGTCCCCTCCTCCGCCGACCGGGTCGAGATCGAGCAGGCCTACATCGTCGCCGGTCCGGAAGGCGCCCTGCGCGTCCGGCGCAAGCGCAGCCCCGGCCAGGACGTCTTCCTGCTCACCTGCAAGGGGCCGAAGACGGAAGGGAGCGCCGAGGAGATCGAGTTCCCCATCTCGTGGAACCGCTATTCGACCCTCGC
>Ga0272446_1004745_pt1 | contig 15739 bp, 11 predicted proteins | sample YNPCB0061_FD_194587 | JGI IMG/M metagenome (GOLD analysis project Ga0272446, IMG submission 194587) | Hot spring microbial mat communities from Yellowstone National Park, WY, United States - YNP-CB-006-1 | ecosystem: Environmental > Aquatic > Thermal springs > Hot (42-90C) > Sediment | place... | reverse complement strand
CTAAATAAAATAATTTATTAGCGCAAGTTTGCCAGTTTTTGTCGCTATGACCTAAAAAATCAGCCAATTTTTTATAATCTTTTTTATGATTAAAATCGCCTTGAATATAAACAAGGCGATTTAAAAACAAATTTAGTTTATCTTCCGCAACATTTCTTTTTTCTAATGAAAAATTTTTATCAATTATTTCTTTAACGCTTTTTTTGAATTCTTCATTAGATAAATCTTTTCTTGAAAATCCAACCAAAATAAAATTTTCAGGCAGTAAATTTTTTAAATATAAATTAAATATTGCCGGAATAAGTTTGCGATTAAATAAATCTCCGGTTGCTCCAAATACAACAAAAGCTATTGGCAAATTATTTTTATCCATAATTAAATTTACTAAATTTATTTTATATTTAAAAGTTCAGATAAAGCTTCCTTATCAAAACCAATAACAATTTGTCCATCAATATCAATAACAGGCACTCCGAGCTGACCTGATTTATAAATCATTTCTGCAACTGCTTTTTCATCTGTTGAAACATCTTTTTCTTCATAACTAATATTATGTTCTTTAAAAAAAGCTTTAGCCATTTGGCAATATGGACAGCTTGGCGTTGTATAAATTATAACTTTTTGCATATTTTTATTTTATATTTACGACCTTTTTGTTTTTTAATGATATTAATTTTAACACATCTTTAATTATTTTTTTATTTAAATTAATTTGATAGCATATCATTTTATTTTGTTTTTGAGGAATAATTAAACCAGCAAGTTCCAAAATTTTTAAATGCTGCGAAACAGCAGGAATTGATATATTTAAAATATAAGCTAAATCACTAACACATAAATCTTTGTAATTAGCTAATAAATAAAATATTTGAAATCTATTTTTATCTCCCAAAACATTAAAAATTAAAGGAAAAATGCTTTTCTTGTTTTTTATGCTTGTTTTTATTTTATTTAACTTATCTTTTGAAAGCATATTTAATCATTTAAGCAAATAATTAAAAAAAGTCAAGACCGTAAAAGAATAAAGTTTGGCGTCGGTCCACCCCAAACCCTAATGTAGTTTGTTTAGAAATATGAGAAATCTTTATTTCTAAATTATGAAAAATTCAAAATTCAAACCTCAAAATTCAAAATTTAGGATGCTCAGCAAAAATTTCTGAAAGAAATTTTTGCTGAGCTACAATCATTTTGCATTTTGCATTTTGAATTTTGAATTTTTGTTATCATTTATTACTCACAAAAAAGCTTTTTAGTGTTTTTAAAATAATGGCTAAATCTAAAATAATTGAGCGATTTTTTATGTAATAAATATCATATTGTAATTTTTCATAAGTATCTTCAATAGAAGCTCCGTATTTATAATTAATTTGAGCCCAACCAGTTATGCCGGGTTTAATTAAGTGTCTTATATTATAATAAGGAATTTTTTGTTCTAAAACAGAAACAAATTCGGGTCTTTCTGGTCTTGGACCAACAAAAGAAATTTCTCCTTTTAAAACATTAATTAATTGCGGTAATTCATCTAAATGTGTTTTTGCTAAAATTCTACCAATAAATGTAAATCTTGGATCATAATCTCCAGAAGCTTTCCATTTAGGACCGTCTTTTTCAGCATCTTGGCGCATTGTTCTAAATTTATAAAGGACAAATGTTTGATTGTTTTTTCCAACGCGAACTTGTTTATAAATAGCTGGTCCTTTTGATGTTAATTTAATAAGTAAAGCTATAAAAATTTTAAGAGGTAAAAGAAGTAAAAATAAAAATAATGCAAAAACAAATTCTAAACCGTTTTTTAATTTATCATAAAATTTTTCATGCTCTATAATTTTTTCCAAAAACCAAGATTCATTAATTTCTCTTAATGGAATTTTTTTAAAAACAATTTCATAAAAATAAGGCAAATCATAAACTAATACTCCTGATAGTAAAAGTTCATAAAATATTTTTGAAAAATCAGATTCTTTTTTAAAAGACAAAGGTACTACTATAAAATCAATATTATTTTTAGTAATAAAATTTTTCCAAGAAGATAAATCTTTTAATTCTTTTGGTATTTCGTCTATTTTCCAAAAAAAGCTTATTTCATATCCTAATTGTTCATTTTGTTTTAAAAAAGTAATAATTTCTGAAGAAGAATCTTCGTTGCTAATAAGTAAGATTTTTGATTTAGGAAATTTATGAGCTAAAAATTTATTAAAATATCTTTTCCAAAAAAAATCTAAAATAATAAAAATTCCTGAAAAAATAAATAAATTTGTTCTTGGACTAATGCCAACAAATGGAGAAAAATAAAATAAAGCTATGGCTAAAAATATATTTATAAAATAAGAAGTTGATAATGTTTTAAAAAAATCAATTGTATTACGCAATCTTTTTTTATCATAAATTCCAGCAATATAAAAAATTAAAATCCATAAAATTAAAATAACAGTAAAAGGATTTAAATGATCCGGAAAAGTTTTTGTCCAAAAATCTCCATAACGTAAAATTAAAGTTAAAATTAATGATAAATAAAATATTAAAATATCTCCTAAAATTAATATAAATATACTCATTTTATTTTTAAATAAATTTGGCTTAAATTGGTTTTAATTTCGGCAATTTCAGATTTTAATTTAATTGTTTTGTCATAAACAAAACCATTATGCATATAACTATAAAGTAAAATATAAAATATTATAAAAAATAAACCAAAGCTTGTTCCTATAATTAATTTTAATCTATTTTCATTTATTTCATAAATTCTACTAAAATTTAAAAAGTGATTGCGCGCGTTTAATTTTATTTCATTATGAAATGGTTTATCAAAAAATAAAATATAAAAATAATTTAAAGTATAGCGCCAAGCTGTTTTAAAAACTCCTTCTTTTTTTAATCTTCTGCCAGATGCATAAATTGGTAATTTAAAAGTAAATTTTACATCGCCAATTTTATGTAATCTTTTTGCAATATCAGTATCTTCTCCCCAAAATAAAATATTTGTGTTAAATCCGCCGATTTTTAAAAGAGCTTCGCGGCGCACAATAAAATTTCCGCCTTGCAGCATAGAACCAATATTTAAAATATGTTTATTAATTAAATAAGTTAAATACGCTATAAAATAAAATATTTTTTCGCTAATTAATGTTTTTTTATCTAAATCATAATAAATTTGAGGTCCGGATAAAGCCACTAAATTTTTATTTTTATCAAATTCTTCAATTACGGTTTTAATCCATTTATCAGTTAAAATTGTATCAGCGTCAATATTTGCAATAAGCTCTCCCCTGCTTTTTAAAAATCCTGCTTGTCTAGCAAATGTTAATCCTTGTCTTTTTTCATCTACAATTAAAACATTTTTAAAATTAGAAACTATATCTTTGGTTTTATCAGAAGAATTATTATTTACAACAATAACTTCTGCTGAAATTTTTTCTTTTTCAATTGCATTTAAAACAGAATTTAAACATTTGCTTATAAAATTTTCTTCATTATAAGCTGGAATAACAAATGAAATTTTTATATTTTCTTTATTGCTCATTTTTTTAAAAATTATTTATAGTCGCAATATCATCTTCAAATCCAGCTGCATTTTGTAAAACTTTTTGAGCATAAACATTTGTGCAAACATAGCGATTCCAACGCGAACCACAATAATATTTAGCAGCAGCAACTCTTTCATTTGAGGTTGCTCCAGCGTCTTTTAAATAAAGAGCCGCAGCAACAAAAGCATCAGCATTATTCCATGGCGAAGCCGGATTATTTCCTGTTATTTGTGAAACTTGATTTTCATAAATTTTCCAAGTAGATGGTATAAATTGAGCCGGTCCCATTGCTCCACCATAAGGACCATCAGCATTAGGACAAGAAACAGGGGTTGTATCAGGATTTAATCCGAGTTTAGAAACAATATCTAAAAATATTGAATGATCTTTGGGATTCATAGCTGTTTTATAATTACATCTGCCAACATTTCGGCCTAATGCTGATTCACGGTCTAAAATCGCCAAAATAAAAGCAGGACGAACCCCGGTTGCTTTTGAAGCTAATTTAGCATATTCATAAGCTTGTTCAAAAGTCATTTCACCACCGCCCAAAAGTTCAAATAATCTGTTTCTTATTTTTGCGGCTTCCTCTTTTGTTTTTTGAAGTAGTGTTTGATATTTAGATTCTTGTCCTTTAGTTATTGTTAAAAGATAATCTTTTTGTTTTTTAATTTCATCTGTTTGAGTTTTTTGAGCCAATTGATAAGCGCGCAATGTTTCGGTATCTGCTTTAGCCAAAGCGTATTGTGTTTTTTGATCTTCTAATTTATTTTTTAAATCTTTAATTTGATTAATTGTTATTCTTAAATTATCCTGTAAAACAACAGTATTATTTAAATCATTAAAAAAATCTGATAATTTTGGATTTTTTAAAAAGATTTCAAGCAATGTTTGATTATCATTAGTATAAAGTTTTTTTAATAATTCTATTAAAGCCTCTTGTCTTTGATTGATTGTTTTTTCTGTAATATCAATTTGATTTTCGGTTTCATTAATTTTTTGATTTAATTGATTTAAACTTAAATTAATAGCTTGAATTTCTAAATTTAATTTTGCAATTTTAGCATTTAAACTATTAATTTCATTTTTTAAAGTTTTTCCTTGTTTTTGATAACTTTTAATTTGACTTTCATAATCCGCCATTTGTTTTTCAAGTTCTTGAAGTTGAGCTTCAAGAGCTTGACGTTCTTCATTCTTATTATCATTTGCAGCTAAAATAGAGATAGTTGGAGCAGTAACTGATCCTAAAACAAAAAACCAAATAGACCACAAAACAAATATTTTTTGAATTAAAGAAGTTAAAGGAATATGATATATTTTTTTAAAACTAAGATTAATAAAATTAGAATTTTTTTGATCAAATTCGTGTTTTGATTTTATATCTAAAAGTTTTTTAACTTTCATTGTCTTTGAAGAAAAAGAATTATTTCTCTTCGGTTTCTGCTTCTTTTTCTTTAGAACGTTCTAATTTCTTTTCTTCTGTTTCAACTTTTACTGCACTAATATCAATAGGTTCAGATGGAGCTTCTTCTTTTGGAAGACTAACTGTTGCTATAACTGTTTCAGGATCAACTAAAATTTTAACATTTTTAGGAATAGATAAATCTTTAACGTATATACTTTGATCAAGTTCTTTTATTTGAGAAATATCAACAGAAATATTATGAGGTAAATCTTTTGGTAAAGCTTCTATTTCAATTTCAAGCATTGATTTATTTAAAATTCCTCCATAATTTTTAACAGCTGGAGATTCGCCAATAAATTCCAAAGGAATATGTGTTTTAATTTTTTCATCCATTCTTACGCGATAAAAATCTATATGAATAATATCATCTGTTAAATAATCTTTTTGAATATCGTGAATTAAAACAGGAATTTCTTCTTTTTTATTTTTATCAGAAATTACAATATTAATAATTGAGCTTTCTCCTGCTTCTTTAAAAACATTTTTAAAATCCCTGCTTTTAATAGCTAAATGCATATTTTCTATGCCTTTGCCGTAAAGTTCAGCAGGAATTAAACCTTGGCGTCTTAAATCTTTAACGCGCCTTCCTTTTTCATTTCTAATTTGAACTTCTAAATTCATATTGTTATTATAAACGATTTAATTAAAAAAATCAAAGGTTTTAGTAAAAAAATAAAAAATTAAATTAAAATTAAAATAAATTTTTAATATCTTTAAAAGTAATAAAAATGATTAAAAGCAAAAGCAAGGCAAATCCAATGCCATTAATAATACTTTCAATTTTATAAGAAATAGGACTGCCTTTTATTTTTTCAATTAAAATAAAAAGAAGCCGTCCGCCATCTAAAGCAGGAAAAGGCATTAAATTAATAAAAGCTAAACTAACAGAAATAATTCCAAATAAATTTAAAAGATAAATTAAACTTACGTCTCCAATTTTTTTGGAAAAGCCTATAATTCCAACAGGACCCATAACTCCTTCTATAAGTCCTTTACCTTGAATTAAGTTTTTTATTAAACTATAAAAACCAATTGCATTCATTTTAATTATTTCAATTGAAGTACTGAGTCCTTTAATTAAAGCTTCATCTGGCCTTTCTTTTTTAATTTCTCCTCCGGAAAAAGCAATACCTGCAAAGCCTTTTCCATCTTTTAATTCTGGAGTTAAATTAACTGTAATTTTTTCTTTTCCTCTTTGAATATTTAAAGTTATTTCTTTGTTTGGATTTGAAGAAATATAATTTCTTAAATCATTTTCATTTGAAAAATTTAAAATTAAATCTCCTTCTAAAATTCCTGCGCGACTTGCCGCTGAATTAGGTATAACTTTTCCAATAATAATTGAAAAAGGTTGACCAATCATAAAAACTAAAGAAATTAAAATCCATCCAACAATAAAATTTACTAAAACACCCGCAACTGTTACTAAAGCTTTATTCCTTGGCTTTTGATAATAAAAAAGTCGTTTTTTATCTTCTTCTTTAATTTCTTTATTTAAATCATCATTTGGTTTATCTGTTTCTCCAGCAATTCTAACAAAACCACCAAAAGGTAAAAGATTAATACTATAAATAGTTTCTCCTTTGCGTTTACCCCAAATTCTTGGAGGAAGTCCAAATCCAAATTCTTCAATTTTCATATTAAATTTGCGCGCCATAAAAAAATGTCCAGCCTCGTGCGCTAAAACTAAAAATGAAAATCCTAAAAAAACAAAAACAAAAGTAAGCATTAAATTATAATAACAAATTTAAAGATTAAAAGTCAAAACCATAATCCGAATAATACGAATTAGAAACCATAATGCGAATGACGCGAATTTGCGTGAATACGGCGAATGATAACGCGAATGAAAATAAACTCAAAACTCTCCTCGCGAGTTATCCCGAAGCATCGGGAGACGAAGCAATCTTTTTGAATAAATTATGAATTATGAATTAAGAATTATGGATAATAAATAATTCAAAATTCAAAATGCAAAATGCAACCCCGTACCAGAGCATAGCTCGGTACGGGGTTGCCCCGAACCTCGATGTGGTTCGGAGTAAAACTTAGGATGCTCAGCAAAAATTTCTTTCAGAAATTTTTGCTGAGCTACAATCATTTTGACTTTTGAATTTTGAGTTTTGAATTTTTGTAAATGTTTATAATTTCGATCATTTAAAATTGATTCAAAATTCAAAATTTTTGTTATCTGTTAGTAGTTAGCTGTTGGTAGTTGGCTTCGCCGTTAGTTGTTGGCGGTTGGCTCTGCTGATTCCATCTTAAGTTCTTCAAACGCTTCTTTAAAATTTTTATTTTGGTTATGGAAAATATAACTTCCTGAGACTGCTATTTCTGCTCCTGCTTCTTTGATTTTTTTAACAATTTCAGGATTAATTCCACCGTCAACTTCAATAATCGCGTTTGGTTTTAATTCTTTTAATTGTTTTATTTTATTTAAAGCAGGCCATAAAAATTTTTGTCCTGATGGTCCGGGAAAAACAGCAAGGATTTGAAAATAATTAAATTTTTCTAAAAATGGCTTAATTTCTTCTAATGCAGTTTCAACGCAAATTGCCATCATAATTTCAGCATTATATTTTTCTTTGAATGCTAAAATTTTTGAAATTGTTTCTTCTATATTTTGTTTTGTTTTAATAGTTTCCCAATGAAAAATAATACGTTTTGCTCCGGCTTTTAACCAATCTTCAATAACTTCTTCTGGATTTTCAACCATTAAATGTACTTCTAAATTTAATTTAGTTAAAAAATTTTTCCATTTTAAAGGATTATTCCATGTTTTATTAAAAGTAAAAACACCATCAGCAACATCCAAATGAACCCAGTCTGAAATTTCTTCTATCTTTTTAATCTTTTCCAAAACGCACTCATCATCTTTAAAATGGCAATTTATAACAGGAATTATTATCATTAAGTTTATTATAACACAAAAAATTTAAATTCAAAAGTCAAAAGTCTCCGCCAGAGGCGCCTGCCTGCCGGCAGGCAGGGATCCTCCTTCGGAGGAAAAAGTTAAAACTTTAATTATTGTAGTCATTGCGAGCTCTCCCGAAACATCGGGAGGGCGAAGCAATCTCTTTAAATTAATTATGAATAAAAACTCAAAACTCAAAATTCAAAATTCAAAATTCATCTTTACCTTGTTTTATTTTTTTAAAATATTATAATAATAATATGGCGGCGGAGCCAACCATTAACAACCAACAAATAACAACAAACGGCGGAGCCAACAGTCAATCAACAACAAACAACTACAAACAGTTGTTAGTTAGAAGTTGTAGGTTAGTAGTCGCCTCCCGCCAGTCCTTCACCCTCATAGAAATCCTTGTAACAGTAGCTTTAATAGCAGTCCTTGCTGTAGCAGTAATTTTATCTTTAAACCCCTCTGAACTTATAAAACAAGCAAGAGACTCTCAAAGAATGACTGATATAAATAATTTAACCAGAGCTATAAACTTATATATAGGAGACACAGGAGGATCTGGTTTTTACGGCACATCATCTGTAGTTTATGTATCTATACCAGACACAACCTCAACATGCGCAAATTTAGGACTACCTCCTCTTTCATCAGGATGGTCATATAAATGTGCATCATCTTCAACTCTTCAAAAAACAGATGGTACTGGCTGGATACCAATAGATTTTAGAAAGCAATCATTTGGTAAAACCCTATCTAAACTCCCTATTGACCCCATAAACCAAACATCTACAGGAAACTACTATACTTATACCTATAATCAACAAACAGGAAAATATGAAATCAACACAAGATTTGAATCTACAAAAAGACAAGAATTAGCCTTATCTGACGGAGGAGACAATAGTAATGTCTATGAACAAGGACAAAGCCTTTCATTAATGCCTAATTCTATTTACCCAACAAATTCTAATGTTTGGTTGAAGACATTTGGAGGAATATATAATGATTATATTACTTCTATCCAACAAACTTCAGATGGAGGATATATTATTGGAGGATATACTGATAGTTTTACCACTATTTTTACCACAGGAAACTTCGACGCTTTAATTGTCAAACTTGATTCTTCAGGAAATATATCCTGGTCAAAAACAATTGGAGGAACAAATATTGATGATGTTTATTCTATCCAACAAACTTCAGACGGAGGATATATTATTGGAGGAGATACTACTAGTTTTGGCGCAGGAAATAATGATCTTTTAATTGTTAAACTTGATTCTTCAGGAAATATATCGTGGTTAAAAACAATTGGAGGAACAAATGATGATTATATTTCTTCTATCCAACAAACTTCAGACGGAGGATATATTATTGGAGCAAGTACTGCTAGTTTTGGCGCAGGAAGCTACGACGCTTTTATTGTCAAACTTGATTCTTCAGGAAATATATCCTGGTCAAAAACAATTGGAGGAACAAATAATGATTCTATTTCTTCTATTCAACAAACTTCAGACGGAGGATATATTATTGGAGGAAGTACTGCTAGTTTTGGCGCAGGAAACTACGACGCTTTTATTGTCAAACTTGATTCTTCAGGAAATATATCCTGGTCAAAAACAATTGGAGGAACAAATATTGATGATGTTTATTCTATCCAACAAACTTCAGACGGAGGATATATTGTTGGAGGATATACTAATAGTTTTGGCGCAGGAAACGACGACGCTTTAATTGTTAAACTTGATTCTTCAGGAAATATATCCTGGTCAAAAACAATTGGAGGAACAAATTATGATGATGTTTATTCTATCCAACAAACTTCAGACGGAGGATATATTATTGGAGCAAGTACTGCTAGTTTTGGCGCAGGAAACGACGACGGTTTAATTGTCAAACTTGATTCTTCAGGAAATATATCCTGGTCAAAAACAATTGGAGGAACAAATTATGATGATGTTTATTCTATCCAACAAACTTCAGACGGAGGATATATTATTGGAGCAAGTACTGCTAGTTTTGGCGCAGGAGTCGACGACGGTTTAATTATTAAACTTGATTCTTCAGGAAATTGCAGTAATTGTTCTTTTATTCAATCTGTAAATCCAACAGTTACATTAGTGTCTCCAACAGTTACATCTCCATCTCCAACAATTACATCTATAACTCCAACAGTTAATTCTCCATCTCCAACAGTCAAACTTCCAAATCTAATAGTAAATACTTATTGTCCGCAATAATACACAAATTTCAATCAATTTCTAATTTTTTCATAAGAGGAAGAAACTTGCGTTTTTGAACTTTGAGTTTTGAGCTTATTTTATCCTATTTCTTCAAAACTTTTCTCAAATATTCTCCTGTAAAACTGTTTGCTTTTCTTGCAATTTCTTCTGGTGTGCCAGCTGCTACAATTTCTCCGCCTTTAATTCCACCTTCTGGACCTAAATCAATAACCCAATCAGTTGATTTAATTACATCTAAATTATGTTCAATAACAACAACAGTATTTCCCTTATCAACTAATCTTTGTAAAACTTCAAGTAATTGATGAATATCCGCAAAATGAAGTCCTGTTGTTGGTTCATCTAATAAATAAAGAGTTTTATGTGTGTCTGGTTTGCCAAGTTCTGCTGCTAATTTAATTCTTTGAGCTTCTCCTCCTGATAAAGTTGTTGCTGATTGTCCTAATTTAATATAACCCAAACCAACTTCGTCTAAAATTTTTAATTTTTCATAAAGCCAAGGAATATCTTCAAAAAATTTAACAGCTTCTTCAACAGTCATTTCTAAAACTTCATAAATATTTTTCTTTTTCCCTGTTGTATGTGATTTATATTCAACTTCTAAAGTTTCACGATTAAAACGCTTTCCATGACAAACTTCGCATTCAACAAAAACAGTTGGCAAAAAATGCATTTCAATTGCAATGACGCCATGCCCTTCGCAATTTTCACATCTTCCTCCAGGAACATTAAAACTAAATCTTCCGGGTTTATATCCTCTGACGCGCGCGTCTTCAGTTGAAGCAAATAATTCTCTAATATAAGTCCAAGCGCCAACATAAGTTGCTGGGTTTGAACGTGGTGTTCTTCCTATTGGAGATTGATCAATATTTATTACTCTATTAATATATTCAGTTCCTAAAATATTTTTGCAAACTCCGGCTTTATAATTTGATCTATAAAATTTATTTGCTAAATTTTTATATAAAACATCATAAACTAATGTGCTTTTTCCCGATCCTGAAACTCCTGTGATTGCAACAAATTTTCCCAATGGAATATTAACATTAATATTTTTTAAATTATTTTCTTTTGCTCCAATAATTTTTAAAAACGGACCTTCTGGTTTAATTTTTCTTCTTTTTGGTATTTCAATAAATTCTTTTCCTGAAAGATAAGCTAAAGTTAATGATTTTGGATTTGGCTTTTTCAAAATATCGGGAATTGGACCAGCTGCCACAATTTCTCCACCATGAACTCCTGCGCGCGGACCAATATCAACTAAATAATCTGAAGATAAAATAGTTTCTTCATCATGTTCTACAACAATAATTGTATTTCCTAAATCTCTTAAATCATGCAATGTTTTAATTAATTTTGCGTTGTCTCTTTGATGCAATCCTATAGTTGGCTCATCTAAAATATATAAAGTGCCAACAAGACGCGATCCTATTTGCGAAGCTAATCTTATTCTTTGCGCTTCGCCTCCCGACAGGGTTCCTGCTTTTCTTTCTAATGTTAAATAATCAAGCCCAACATCAATCATAAATTTTAATCTGCTTAAAATTTCGCGCAAAGGCAATTCAGCAACTTCCATATTAATTTCTTTATTTTTATTTTTTGATAAATTGTTAAAAAATTCATATGCTTCAGATATAGACATTGAAACAATATTTGCAATGTTTTTGCCGGCAATTAAAACATTTAAACTTTCTGTTTTTAATCTTTTGCCAAGACAAACCGGACACGGTTCTTCTGACCAAATATCTTTTGTTCCTAAACCGTGACATTCAGGACAAGCTCCATAAGGACTATTAAAAGAAAAAAGACGCGGTTCAATTTCTGGAAAAGAAAAACCGTCTTCAGGGCAACTAAATTTTGCTGATAAAGCAATTTCTTTGTCTAAAATTATTTTTACAACATCATTGCCATATTTTAACGCTGTTTCAATGCTTTCAGTTATACGCAAAATATTATCTTTATCAGAAAGATCAAGACCATAAGGAATGCGATCAATTAAAATTTCAATTGTATGTTGTTTATATTTTGAAAGTTCAATTCTTTCTCTTAATGAATGAAATTTTCCATCAATACGCGCTTCTCTAAATCCTGCGTTTAAAAAGTCATAAAGCATTTGATAATATTCTCCTTTTCTACCATAAACAACAGGAGATAAAATTAAAAGATTCAGTTTTTTGGGATTATTTTTATAAATATCTAAAACAATATCAACAATTTGATCTAATGATAATTTTTTGATTTCTTTTCCGCAAATTGGACAAAACGGCTTTCCAACTCTTGAAAATAAAACTCTTAAATAATCATAAATTTCAGTAATTGTTGCTACTGTTGAACGCGGATTTGAAGAATGACTTTTTTGATCAATAGAAATTGCTGGAGAAAGACCTTCTATTTCATCAACGTCGGGTTTATCCATTTTAGATAAAAATTGACGTGCATAAGCAGACAAAGATTCAATATATCTTCTTTGGCCTTCGGCAAAAATAGTATCAAAAGCTAATGATGATTTTCCAGAACCAGAAAGCCCGGTAAAAACTATCATTTTGTTGCGTGGCAATTCCAAATTAATATTTTTTAAATTATGCTCGCGCGCTCCGCGAATAATGATTTTATCTTGCATTTTTTTATAAAAATCTTAAAAAAACCTTATACGACTTTTATATAAGGCCAGTTTTAAATTATAACATTAAACTAATTATTTTACAATAAGATTATAAATTAAAGATTATAAATTTTATTTTCCTCCAAATTTTTTATCTAATTCTTTTTTTATTTCTTCTAAAATTTCTTTTTTATTAAATTTATTATTTAAAGTTAAATATTTTTTTTACTAATTCTTTGATAAAATTTTCAAAATCGCTATTAGGAGTAGACAAAACAAATATATTATGTTTTTCATATAAATATTTTTTTACTTCATCTATAATAATGTTTTGAAGCAATTCTCTTATTTTTTTATCTGTTAAAGCCATTTGATTTCCATAAGTTTCATTTAAATGGCTTAAAATAGAATTAATTTCTTCTGTAGACATATCTCCTCCTTCGCTTAAAACTTTAAACCATTCCATTATATCTTTATCTGGAATATTTATTTTTTGTATTTCTCCTCCTAAATTTTTATTTCTAATATTTCTTTCTTTTCTCATTTTTTATATTATTGTTAATTTTTTAAAAAAAGTAAAATCAATTTTAACTTAATTTTGCGGCTTTTTCGCAAATGATTTTAACTTCGCCATCTCTTTTTGATATTTTTCCTTGCAAAATAATAGGATTATTTTCTTGCCATACTGGTAAAGTTTTTTCTAAAGTATTATTAAAAACAACAATTTCAATATTTTCTGATGATAAATCTTCTAAAGTAACAAAAATCATTGGTTGTCCGGATTTTGTTAAAATTTTTTTCATTTTTGAGATGATTCCGGCAACACGCACGATAGCATTTTCTTCTCCTGTTTTTTTAATTTCAGAAATAGGTTTTGCTCCTAATTTTAATATTTTTTCTTCATATATTTTTAATGGATGTTCAGAAATATAAAATCCTAAAAGTTCGCGTTCCCATTTTAATTTTTGATCATTAGTAGCAGGAGGAACTTCTTTTAATTTTAAAACAGGATTGATTTTAACTTGTTCAAATAAAAATCCGGCATTACCTAATCCATTGCCTTTTCTATTGTTAGAAGCAAATTTTAAAATTTCATCAATATTTTCCAAAATTTGATTTCTTTCTGTTCCTAAAGAATCTAAAGCGCCGCTTTTTGCTAAAGCTTCAATTGATTTTTTATTTAAATCTTTATCTTGAATTCTTAGCAAAAAATCAGCTAAATCTTTATATGGTCCGCGCGTTATTCTTTCTTCAATAATAACACTTGTAATATGTTCTCCAACGTTTTTAATTCCTAAAAGTCCAAAACGAATACCCTGGCCTTCTGGACTAAAATTAACAAAACTTTTATTAACATCAGGAGGAAATATTGGAATTCCTTTTTCGCGCGATTCTGAAACCAAAAATGAAATACGATCAATATCATTAACATCGGCATTTAAAAGACTTGTCATAAATTCTATAGGCCAATGTGCTCTTAAATAAGCGGTGCGATATCCAATTAAAGCATAACAAGCAGCATGCGATTTATTAAAACCATAACGAGCAAACGGAGGGAAGAGTTCCCAAATTTTTTCAGCTGTTTTTTGCGGAATTCCATTTTTAATCATTCCATTAATTAATTTTTCTTTTTGTTCATCTAAAAGAGATTTTATTTTTTTACCAATTGCTTTGCGCAAAGTATCTGCTTCTGGCAAGCTAAATCCGGCTAAATCTCTTGCAATCTGCATCATTTGTTCTTGATAAACTCCAATACCATAAGTATTTTTTAAAATAGGTTCAAGCTTTGGATGTAAATATGTTATTTTTTCTTTACCGTGTTTTCTTTTAATAAAAGAAGGAATAAGTTCCATTGGACCAGGACGATACAAAGCAACTAAAGCAATTAAATCTTCAAGTTGCGTTGGTTTTAGTTCTTTCATATATCTTCTCATTCCACCTGACTCAAATTGAAAAACTCCGGTTGTATCCCCTTTTTGAAGCAATTCATATGTTTTAGAATCATTTAAAGGAATTTCTGATATTTTAATATCAACATCATGCAATTCTTTAACAAGTCTTAAAGTATCTTCAATAATTGTTAAATTTTTAAGTCCTAAAAGATCCATTTTTAAAAGACCTAAATCTTCAATCGTGTGCATTTCAAATTGAGTAATAATTGTATTTTTATCCTGCGGAGCAAATTGCAAAGGAACATATTCTGTTAATGGCTTTTCTGAAATAACTGTTCCGCAAGCATGAACAGAAGCGTGTCGCGCAACGCCTTCTAATCTACGAGCTGCGTCTAAAAGTTTTTTAGCGTCAGGATTTTCATTGTATATTTGTTTTAATTCAGGAACTTTTTTTAAAGAATCTAAAATATTTAAATTAAAAGGAATCATTTTTGCTATTTGATCGCAAAAACTATAAGGCAAACCCATTGCTCTTCCGGCATCTCTTACAGCTGCGCGCGCTGCCATTGTTCCAAAAGTAATAATTTGCGCAACATGATCTTCTCCATATTTTTCGCGCGCATAAGCTATAACTTCATCGCGACGCGTATCAGCAAAATCAATATCAATATCAGGCATTTGAATTCTTTCAGGATTTAAAAATCTTTCAAAAAGCAAATCATAATCTAATGGATTAATATCTGTAATTCCTAAAATATAAGAAACCAAACTTCCTGCTGCTGATCCTCTTCCAGGACCAACAGAAATACCATGATTTTTAGCCCAATTTGTTAAATCTTGAACAATTAAAAAATAATCAGCAAAGCCAGTTTTTGCAATAACATTTAATTCATACTCTAAACGTTCTTTTATCTTATCTCCGATTTCCTCTGGTTTAAATCTTTTTACAATTCTTTCATTTATTAAATCTCTTAAATATTCATCTGCTGATTTTCCTTCAGGCTTTGGAAAATAAGGAAGTTTAATTTTTCCTAATTCAATTTCAATATTGCATCTTTCGGCGATTTTTAAAGTATTTTCTAAAGATTCT
>Ga0272446_1004744_pt1 | contig 15741 bp, 17 predicted proteins | sample YNPCB0061_FD_194587 | JGI IMG/M metagenome (GOLD analysis project Ga0272446, IMG submission 194587) | Hot spring microbial mat communities from Yellowstone National Park, WY, United States - YNP-CB-006-1 | ecosystem: Environmental > Aquatic > Thermal springs > Hot (42-90C) > Sediment | place... | reverse complement strand
CTGGCAGGTGTGGCAAAATCCGCAAATTCCCGAAACTGTCATGAAATTAGTCTATGAAAGTAGCGATCGCCCCAGTCTGGAACAGATCGACCAACTATTGCGCCAGCAAACAGGCAAAGGACAATCCTTACTCAGCCGCTTGCAAAGTTTTCTCACTGCCCTGCGTTCTTGATCAAATATGCTTAAATTCTGCGCTAATTTTGTTATTAAACCTGACCACAAATAAATCTTTTGTATCAATTAGGGAAAATACAAACTATACTGCCAAAGCTGATTTCTGCCTCTACAATGGGAGATAAGTATGGGGTAAAGAAAATCCCAAATGTCAGAAATGTTGAAAGTCGATATAAAACTTCACACTTCAAGACACAAGAGCCTCAAGCAGAAAATCATAGCCCCAACGTATAATGGAGCATCTCTGCCTAAGTTCTAATTGTAAATACCCCAATTTATCTAACAGTTTATTCCCCTAAAAGGCTGGTATCTCCATTAACTGTAAAATCATATAGCCTATTAGTATCGTTACCCCACTCCTACTCTTCGTAATCAATTTATCCAGTTTTAGATGCATCTTCAAAAACTTCCATAAAAGCTCAATCTGCCAACGACAACGATAAATATCCCCTATCTCTTCATTGCTAAACTCTTCTGCCGATAAATTTGTAGCTAAACAAAATTCAGTCCGACTCTCTACATCACAAAACCATATAACCCGATACCGACTATGATTTAATTCTGTCCGCATATTATTCTTTATCCGCACTACAAATAAGGTATCTGTCTCACTTAGAGCATCCAGAAACAAAACCACGATCCATAATCCCTATGCCGTTTTCGGGTATCATACCAGCAATGTAGTCGGTAAATTTAGCATCAAGCCCTTGTCTAAAATCTATGAGACATTCACTGACATATCCCTGAGTTATATTTACCCCATTTAACAGCTTAACCTGATGTTGTCCTTGCGCCCAAAATAACTTGCTGGTTAAACTCTTGTCTAAAATGAAGGTCAGCCAGATTTGGCAGAACAGGTATGAGTGCAATACAGGGTAGTCGTTCGTTGGTAGACCCTTCAAGATTTGCTTGACAATGTTAGGAAATGAGCGTACTATACTGTTACTATTTTTTAGTTTTCAGGGGTTAAATTACAAAATTTTAGCCCCTTCTTTTGTTCCTTAAACTACCTTTCAACACTTCTGATTTGCTATTATCTTAATGAAAGTTAACATTTCTGCCTCCCATATTGCTGTAGGTTAGCCATATATTGGGTGTGGAGCAACAATACTTACAGAGCATATGAACTACAGCTGTCAGCTGGTGGGTCTGGGGCTAGTGATTGGAACAGTGGCACTAGCTGTTTCTGCCGAAGCGCAAACTAGCGCAATTCTGCAACAAGTTCAGCGCACAGCACAAGAGGGGCGAGGTAGAGTCAGCGCTCACCCCTTTAGTCAAGTTAATTCCATTTCCCAACTGAATGATGTCAATCCTACGGATTGGGCGTTCACTGCTTTGCAATCTCTAGTGGAAAGGTATGGTTGTATTGCAGGCTATCCCAACCGCACCTATCGGGGACAGCAACCCATTAGCCGCTTTGAATTTGCTGGCGGTCTCAACGCTTGCCTTGACAAGATCAGCGAAATTCTGGCTTCAGGGCTGGCAGACAAAGTCAGCAAAGAGGATTTAGCCACAGCCCAAAGGCTCCAAGAAGAATTTGCCAGCGAGTTAGCCACCCTGCGGGGACGCTTGGATAGTTTGGATAGCAAAGTAGCTACTTTGGAAAGCCAGCAATTTACTACTACTACTAAGCTCTATGGTCAGGCTGTGTTTGGCTTGCAGGGCATTTTCCCACACAACTACGATATACTTCCCCGCAATGGAATCATCACTCCCATTGAAGCTAAGCGAGGTACTAACCTCACCTTTGGCTATAATCTTTCCTTGACCATGATTACCCAGTTTGATTTTTATGGAAGAAATGTCCTACTTGCTGGGTTGAGGACTGGAAATATCTCAGCTGATACTCCTTTTACCATCAACACAGCTAACTTTACCAATTTGGCTTACGAAGGGAACACTGGGAATTTTCTCCAACTGTCTGAATTATCATTTCGCAATCTAGTTACACCGAACCTTGCCCTTGTGATTGGAGCGGCTGGAATTTCACCGTCAACAATATTTCGGGGTACTAATCCCACTGAAGGGGCAGGGCAGGGACCACTTTCTACCTTTGCCCAGAGAAACCCAATTCTCTTCCTCGGTGGTACTAATACGGGAGTGGGTTTTGATTGGCAGATTGCGGAGCGAATTAGCTTGCAGGGAATTTATGCGGCAGGTAATCCCTCTATCACTACTGGCTCTGGGGGGCTATTTGGTGGAACTTACACTATGGGATTGCATCTAAATTTAGAACCTGCCAATAATCTAGTTACATCCATTTATTACCTCCATTCCTATACAGACACAGGCAATACATTTCTCACAGTTGGGGACTCGACAATTTCCGTTTTTGGTGGACTGTTTAACACCAATGCCGTTGGTGCTACCCTCGACTGGCGGTTTGCCCCGAAGGTCTCTCTGGGCACTTGGGGGGGCTATACTAACTCCTACGGCACTGGCATAGTGCGGGGTACGGTGGAAACTACTAATTGGATGGTCTATTTGAACTTCTATGATTTGTTTGGCAGAGGTAATCTAGGGGGGATTTATGTAGGTCAGCCGCCCAAAATTGTCAGTAGCAATTTGAATTTTGGCAATGTGCCGGATTTTCTGTCTTTTCTGTCAGGTATTCCTTCAACCACCCCGGGGGGGCAACCTGCTACTACTACCCATGTGGAGCTGTTTTATCGCTATCGCATTTCCGATAACATTTCTATTACTCCGGGGATTATCTTTTTGTTTAATCCATCGCACACGGCTACGGATACGATCACTATTGGCGCATTGCGGACAACTTTTTCATTTTAACTTACTTTTACCTAGGCTAATCAGGAGAAATTTTTTATGAAAATACGACTATCTAAGAATTGGCTGACTGCCCTCGGTACGGTAGTAGTGTGGTGTTTGCTTGGTTCCCAACCCGTTCAGGGACAATCTTATAGTAATTTCTCTTCGTCTAGTAATTTCTCTTCGTCCAGTGAACGCTCTTGTACTCCAGGTTACAACTGCATGGGCAGTGAGGTGATTTTGGAGAGACTGGGGTGCGATCGCTTGGTGGGGTTACTCAATGGCTGTCAACCCCGCGCTGTGCTGACAGCCCGCAGGGATGCTGACTCTTGTACTAGTCCAGACTGTTTCGTGAACAACATCGAGCGAGTTTATGCCAGTGAGCAACCAGGAGCGGTAGCGGGGTCGCTGGCTCAGGTTCAGGCTGAAATTCGCAGGGCGGAACTACTCACAGGTAGTGCAACAGCTGTGGTTTATACCTATATTTCAGGACAGGAGTTACAGCTAGTTGTTGTGCCTGCCTCAGGAAAGTTAATTCAAAAATCTGTGTTCATTCCGAGCGGCTATGCGGAAATTCGAGATACGGTGCGGCGGTTTGTGGAGGAGTTGCGCGATCCCAATTCCCAAGACTATCTTCCCTTTGCCCGCACCCTACACAGTTGGCTGATTACTCCCATTGAAGGGGATCTGCGCTCCGCCAATATCCAGACGGTGATTTTTGTAATGGATGCTCCTTTTCGGGCGATGCCAATTTCTGCTCTATATGATGGGCAGAGATTTTTGGTGCAGAAGTTTAACTTGGCGACAGTGCCTAATATGGGTGCGGTGAATTTCACCCAGCGCGATCGCCGCAGGAATACCATCTTGGCAATGGGTCTAACTGAGCCGATGCAGGGGTTTAGTGCATTGCCCAATGTGGGCTTGGAGGTACAGACCATCAGTTCTCGCATATTGCTAGGGGAAAGTTTCCTCAACCAGCAGTTCACTATCAACAATCTCAAATCTCGCCAGCAGGCGCAAAACTTTGGCATCATTCACCTTGCTACGCACGGTGAGTTTATCAGCAATACCCTTGATGGAGCTTTCTTGCAATTTTGGAATGAGCGGTTGTTTCTTAATGAAATCCGCAATCTCCAGCTAAATCAACCCCCAGTAGAAATGCTCACCCTCAGTGCCTGTGTTACGGCGGTGGGGAATAACTTGGGGCTAGGAGGGGTGGCGGTACAGTCTGGGGTAAAGAGTGTGCTTGCTTCGCTGTGGGCTGTATCCGATGCGGGAACAGTGCCTCTGATGTTGAATTTTTACAGCAAATATCCCACCAGCAAAAGTAAGGCGATCGCCCTTAGAGAAGCGCAAGTAGCCATGATTGAAGGCAAGGTGATCATCGAGAACAATACGATCAAAGGCATTCCCAACCTCGGCGACATTCCCCTAGCCAATGTGCGGGGTACGGTCAATCTCAGGCATCCCTACTTCTGGTCATCTTTCCTTTTAATTGGCAACTGGTTGTAGGGTGAGGCAGATAAACTGCAACTCTGCTAGGTCGATGAGAATTCGCTGTACTTGCTTAGCGGTCTCTTCCGAGGTCATGGGGGTACGGCTGATGGGGTTGTGGGGGAAAGTATTTTGCCACAGATTCACCAATTCGCTAAATGCCATGCCCTGCCCTTTGCCCTCAGTGAGCAAGATGTAGAGCATGAGGCTCGAGGGCGGCAGTAGGGAAATCTCTTTGGGGCTAGTAGCGCTCAAATAGGGGGACATGGGACAGGGAGCCAGACCAGAAATTGCCCGCTCCAGACCAGCTTTTACCTCGGCATCTTGCAGTTGTGGGTGAAGCCATGCTGTGGCGCTGTGCCACTCCACCTCTTGCCATTCAGCAGGACTGCGATAATTATTGCTTATATGTGGATGCCCGCAATAGAAGTCCAACAGGCGGTGCATAGGGTTGAGCAGTTCATAGAGATAGAGCAGTTCTTGGGGTGTTGCCATTGCCTGCGCCATCTGCATAAAGTCGGGGATCGCCTCGGGGCTGTCAAACAGGTCGGCAATCTGCCAGAAGGGCTGATCCACCAAGCTGATGAATTGCAGTCCGCTCTCTGCCAGCAAAGCAAACATATCCTTGACCCGAAAACCGCGATCGCCCCTGAGCAGGTGATTTGCCAAAATGCCTTCATCCCTCGGATTGTCTGACCAGCCAAACTTTTTGATCCAAGTGTGCGTATCCAAGCCATTGAACAAGTCCCGCACTGCCTGTAGGGCGGTTTCCTGCTCGCAGTCGTCCATGAACCCAAGGAACTGCATCACCTCTTGGGCTTGAAAATACACCCGCCGCTGGAGGGCATGGTGCAGGTTGGCACGGATGATGCCCCGCTCTGCTAGTACACTAGCCATCGCCCGCAAGCCCGCCACAGGATCGCTCAATAGGTACAGGGTCTCATCGCAGTTGATGTAGTCAAACTGGCGGTGCAATGTACCTAGCTCTTCCACTGGCAATACATAAAATTCCACTTCGCCAAAACCGTGATATAGCAAGCGGGATTTAGCTAATTCGATGGAAGTTTCAGAAATGTCAATGCCAACAATTTTTGCCCCCGGATTTGCCAAAGCTAGGGTCAGAGTAGTAAATCCTGAACCACAGCCTACATCGAGAATGGATTTCCCTTGAGAACTTACCACCTGCTGATCCCGCAGATAGAAGCCGTTGAGCATGTTGTAGCGAAATAGTTGGTTGCGGTTTGGTCTCTGCTCAACAGGAATTTTGGGATAGGGAGCGAAGTCAAATTGCTCTCTGATGCACTGAATGGTTGCTTCATCCATGGTGGGAAAGGTGTATGGCTGAAATATATTGTTGCACTGCTTTGGTAATTATTTCTCGCAGGTTGACATAGGGCGTTACAAAGGGGGGAGTTTTGGCGGATAGCCCCAGCAAGTCGTGGGTTACCAGCACCTGACCATCGCAGTATTTGCCCGCACCAATGCCAATGGTGGGGATGGGCAGGGTTTGGGTGATCTCTTGGGCGAGGGTGGCGGGGATGTTTTCCAACACAATGGCAAAAGCTCCCGCACTGGCGATCGCCTTGGCTTGTTCCAGAATTGCCTGTGCTGAGGTGGCATCTTTACCCTGCTGTCTGTAGCCCGTCTGGCGCACTGCCTGCGGTGTTAAACCCACATGACCCATTACAGGAATGCCCACTTCCACGAGGCGCTCGATGGTGGCGATCACTTGGGGATAGCCCCCTTCCAACTTCACCGCCTGCGCTTCCGTTTCTTTGAGAATGCGCCCCGCTGAGAGAATAGCTTGCTCGGGGGATACTTGATAAGACAGAAAGGGTAGATCGACCACCACCAAAGCATTTTTTACCCCACGGCACACCGCTTGGGCATGGTGAATGATTTGCTCGAGGGTCAGGGGCAGAGTGGTGCTATAGCCCAAGGACACCATGGCGAGGGAATCTCCCACCAACAGAAGATCAATGCCCGCACTGTCCAGAATTTCCGCAATGGTATATTCCGTGGCAGTCAAAGCGGCGATCGCTCGACCTTGGGCTTTCCACTGGCTGATCTGCGGCACGGTCAGCGGCATAATTATCTATTAGCAAAACGGATTTTCAGATAATCATCTTCCATCTTTGCCCCACAGGGTTGCAAGAGGGAAAGGGCTTGAGGCAAAACTAGGTTGCGGCGGTGGTTGCCAATGCGAATGTTCAATTCATCTCCCGTTTTGCTCAATTCTATATTCTGCTTGGGAACACCAGGGAGATAGAGGTCAAGGCGATATTGATTGTCTTCTTCTACCACACGCATCGTATTCTCTTTGTAATAGACTTGGGTGGGGTCTTCATCAGCATAGAGGGTTTCCTTCAGGCGTTCCAATGCCTGCAAACCGCACATCTCCTCAGCATAGAGAGGTACTTTTTTGATGGGCAGGGGATGAAAATCGCTGAGAATTTGTTCACAGTATTGTTGTTGCGACTTTTTCCATGCCACAAAGAAGGGGTCTTGTACGGAATCGGGAATGATGCGATTGGCAATCACTAAATCTGTTGCCACATTATACAAACTCAAGTAGGCGTGGGCACGCAGAGACTCGTTAATTACCATTCTTTCAGGATTAGTAACTAAGCGCACGGTGGTAATGGTATTGTCCGTAAGAATTTTTTCCAATGCTTCCAATTCCTGATAGAACTCATATGGTGCATCCATCACTTCCTTATTGGGCAGAGAGAAGCCAGTAATTCTCTTAAATAAGGGTTCCACCACTGGAGTAAACACCTGCGCCATGCCCTGCAAAGGCTTGTAGAATTTGCGCATATACCAGCCTGCCACCTCTGGCAGAGACAACAGACGCAGAGCTGTGCCTGTGGGCGCAGAGTCAATGATCAGCACATCATAGAATTGCTCGTCATAGTGCCGCTTCACGCGCACCAAACCAAAAATTTCATCCATTCCTGGCAGGATAGATAATTCCTCTGCTTGCACCCCATCCAGTCCCCGTGCTTGCAAGACCTCACTGATGTAGCGCTTCACCGCTCCCCAGTTTCCCTCCAATTCTCTTAAGGCATCCAATTCCGCTCCCCACAAATTAGGACGCACGGCTACGGGATCATGTCCTAGGCTAATGGCAAAGCTGTCGGCTAGGGAATGGGCGGGGTCGGTACTGAGAACTAAGGTTTTGTAGCCCAGTTCGGCACACTTCAACCCTGTGGCGGCGGCAACAGAAGTTTTGCCCACTCCGCCCTTTCCTGTCATCAAAATAATGCGCATTCTTTAATCTAGCCTTAGTTTATACCTCTATCATAGCCTAGCCTTCGGGGCATTATGGCGAGCCAGTAAGCCATGTTTTGGTGCAAAAATAAAGGCTGAGAGGAATAATAGGGTTTGCAAAACCACAATCGTGCCGCCAGTGGAGACATTGAGATGAAAGCTGATATATGTCCCCAAAATGCTGGCAAACAGGCTAACTATTACGGCAATTAGCATCATCCGATCAAAGCGATCGCACAGTAAATAGGCTGTAGCCGCAGGGGTAATCAACTGGGCAATTACTAACACAATTCCTACGGTTTGTAGTGCGGCCACAATGGTTAAAGATAGCAGAGTGAGCAGTAGATAGTATAAAAAATTAGTGGGCAAACCGATGGATTTGGCATGAATTGGATCGAAACAAAAAAGCATTAAATCCTTACGAAATAGCAAAATGCCCATGATAGTAATGACGCTAGCAATCATGGTTTGCCACAGCTCAGCATTGGGAATACCTAAAGGATTGCCAAATAAAATATGCGTCAGGGGGACAGAACTAGGAGTTTTAGAGACAAGAATTAAGCCAGCGGCAAAGAATCCAGTGAACACCAATCCAATGGCTGTATCCTCTTTGATCCGAGATTGTCGCTGGATCAGCCCGATCAAAAACACTGAACCCAGACCAAATACAAACGCCCCGATCGCATAGGGTAAGCCCAAAGCATAGGACAACACCACCCCTGGCAGAACCGAGTGAGACACTGCATCGCCCATCAATGCCCAACCTTTAAGGATCATGTAGCAGGAGAGCATGGCGCAGACTACGCCAACTAAGGCACTAACAGCGATCGCCTTGACCATAAATTCATATTGCAAGGGCTGAACCAGCCACTGCCAAAGCTCTGTAACGAACATATTTTTTATCTGTGCAGATTGCGTTTTGGTGGATAGGGAAAATCCTAACAGACTTCATTGGCGCACACCTTGCCATTTTCGTAATCCGTGATGTTGGCTAAGGTGGTATCGGCGATATTTTGCAGAGCATTGCGGGTAAAAAATGCCTGATGTCCTGTGATCAATACATTAGGAAAGGTGAGCAGACGCTGAAATACATCATCTTGGATCACCTCATTGGACAAATCCTCAAAAAACAGACCCTCTTCCTGCTCATAGACATCTAAACCTAAGTAGCCAATTTTGCCAGACTTCAAGCCCTCAATCACAGCACTGGTATCCACCAAGCCGCCCCGACTGGTGTTAATTAACATCACCCCTTGCTTCATACTTGCCACCGCTTCCGAGTTGATCAGGTGATGGGATTCGGGAGTGAGCGGGCAGTGCAGACTAATTATGTCGGACTTTGCCAGCAACTCTGCTAAGGGTACATATGCCATGCCCATACTCAAGCAATCTGGGTTCTGGTAAATGTCGTAACCTAGCAGATGACAGCCAAAACCGTGCAAAGTTTTTGCCACCAAACTGCCAATTTTCCCTGTACCGACAATGCCGACAGTACAGCCGTGCAGGTCAAAACCCAATAGCCCATCGATGGAGAAGTTCGCTTCCCTGACACGGTTGTATGCCCGATGGATTTTGCGATTCAGACAGAGGATCAGCCCGATAGTGTGTTCTGCCACCGCATAGGGGGAGTAGGCAGGTACGCGCACCACTTTTAGCCCTAATTTTTGGGCGGACTGCAGATCGATGTGATTAAAACCTGCGGAACGGGTGGCGATCAGTTCGGTGCCGCCCGCTTGCAAAATCTGCAAAGTTTCTGCGTCTAAGATGTCATTGATGAAAATACATACCGCTTTGAATCCTTCAGCTAATTTGGCGGTTTTGGCGGACAGTCGCGGCTCGAAGAAAACTAAGTCATGCCCATGCTTGGCGTTGCTGGCACTGAGAAACTGCTGATCGTAAGATTTAGTATGAAAAACCGCTACCCGCATGATCAGATTCCTCCTGATTGTTTGGTGATTCTTGAATAGAAGTGAGGGTTTTAGTCTGCATTTTCAGGCTGAAAGACACTTTGGCAAACATAAAACCTCAGTCTGCGGTGCTAGGTCTGAATGGGGCAATACTTTTTAGGATTGCATTTCCGCTAAGAGAGATTCCAACTGTTGGCGATCGGCACGATAGACTTGGGAGCAGAAATGACAGACCGCTTCCGCTCCTTCATCCTTCAGAATCATATCTCGCAGTTCGGCTTCACCCAGTATCTTGATGGCTCCTAACATCCGTTCCATCGAGCAACGGCATTGAAATCTCACTACTTTGCTGGCGGGTAGGATCACTAAATCTAGGTCGTGCAGAAATTCTTGCAGGACTGCTTCTACGGTTTTGCCCTGACTGAGCGATCGCCCGAATGCGGCAGAATCGGGAATGCGTTCGTCTATCTGGCGAATTAACCGTTCATTGGTCGCCGACTGGGGCATGACCTGTACCAAAATTCCCCCAGCCTGAGTAATTGCATCTTGCTCGAGGCATTCGCCCACAATCAGCTTGGAGAGGGTCTGCTCTGAAGATGCCAGATACCATGAGACATCGGCACCAATCTCGCCTGAGACCAGTTCCACCGTGCTGGAGTAGGGTTCGCCGTAGCCAATATCCCGCATCACCCGCAAAAAGCCACCGTAGCCAACTGCTGACCTAATATCTAGGTCGCCTTCAGCCCAGATATTATCTAACTGGGGATTGCGCACAAAGCCTCGAGCTGTGCCATCCTGTCCCGCATCGGCAAAAATCAAACCCAACTGCCCATCGCCTGAAACACGGATATTCACCCTTGCTTGCGCTTCCTTCATACTCGAAGCCAGCAGGAGGGAGGCACCCATTGCTCTGCCCAGAGCCGCTGTGGCGATCGCTGTCATGGAGTGCTTGCGCCTTGCCTCTTGCAATACCTGTGTAGTAGTAACCGCTACTACCCTGATCTCTCCATTAGCTCCTACCGCCCTAATCAAGCGATCAGCACTGGGAGGAGCTAAAGCTAAGTCAACCATTAGGAAATTACCACAGAGCGGGAACGGGTGGGGGAGGGGGGGGCAGAACTGGCTCCACTGGGGGTGGGGGGGGTGGCATCACAGGAGGACGACAGGGGTCCAAGCCTTCAGCCAAGAGGGTAGTGCAGTAAGCCGTGGGTAAGTCTCTGGTGCGAACAGTGGGATCGCTTAGAGTTTGTATATCCAACATATCCCGTATGATGCTACGGAAGGCATTGTATTGACGCATGATCACCATGTCCCGCAGTTCAAACAGGGGCGGCAGGTTAGGATCAGAGGTCAAGTCCAGCACCTTGTTTAGGGTCTGGTTATAGGTGGCGGGGAAGTTACGCGGAAAGGCATCTTGATCGGTCTGGAATGTCTCTGCCATAACTACTGCTGGGGAGAGGGTCAGCGCAGTTAGCAGAGAGGCGATTTGCCATTTACTGAGCAGTTTATGGGGCAGTTGCATAGTTTTATCCTCACAGGCACTCTGTAATAGGTTAGCAGATGTAAAGCAATTTGTGTTATCAAGTATTTGTCTGGTATGAACAGGTGTCCAGAATTTTATGACAGCTTTTTTGCGCCCTGAACTATTATCTGCGGCTGCCTATCACTTGGAGGCGATCGCACCTGAACTGATTAAGTTAGATGCCAATGAGTTCCCCTATGACCTGCCGCCAGACTTTAAGCAAAAGCTGAGTGCTATAGTCAGTGGTGATCTGGCAAGTCATCTCTATCCCGATGGCATTTATCAAGAGCTAAAGCAGGCGATCGCCGACTACACAGCCCTCACCCCCGACTACATTTCTCTGGGCAATGGCTCCGATGAACTGATCCGCTCTCTGCTGTTGATCTCCTGTTTGGGGCGGGGGGGCATTTTGCTGGCTGAGCCGACTTTTTCTATGTATGGCATTGTGGCGCAAACGCTGGGGATCGCTGTGTTTCGCGTGGGGCGCGATCGCCACTGGCAGGCTGATCTGGACAAGGCACAGGCGTTAATTGAGCGGGAAAACATTACAGCGGTGTTTGTGGTGCATCCCAACTCGCCTACGGGTAATTTGTTGACGGGTGAGGAAATTGCTTGGCTCAAGTCCTTGCCTGAGCATATTCTAGTGGTGATCGATGAAGCCTACTTTGAGTTTTCAGGGTGTTCTCTGATCTCTGAGCTAGGAAACTTTGCCAACTGGGTGATCTTGCGTACTTTTTCTAAGGGGTTGCGCTTGGCGGCTTATCGGGTGGGCTATGCGATCGCCAATCCAGTAATTATTGAGGCTTTGGAAAAAGTGAGACTGCCCTACAACCTACCCACCATTTCTGCTCGTGCCGCCCAGTTGGTTTTAGACAATAGGGCAGAATTACTGGCTGAAATCCCTGAAGTGCTAAAAGGCAGAGACCAACTATATCAAGGGCTGATAAACTCTGGAGTGCAGGCTTGGCAGAGTTCTGCTAATTTCGTTTTTTGTCAGACAGGCAATGATTTAGCTATTGCCCAGCAAATGCGATCGCAAGGCGTATTAATTCGCCACATGGGCGGGGGACTGCGAATTAGCATTGGCACACCAGAGCAGATGGTGCAATTTTGGCGGGTCTGGTCAGAGATCAAGGATTTGCTAAAACCGCATAGTCCATAGGGGGGAGATATGCCAGAAAACTGGGAAAAAGTGGAAGCATTGATGCGGCAGTTGAGCACAGTTCAAGACATCTCTGAACTGGGCTACTGGATCAGCACTGAGGAACTGGGGCAAATTCTCGGTCTGTCTGAATCTCGATTGGAAACTCTGCGGGAACAACCCCTTGCCTACGAATTTGCTTGGCGTAATTTTCGCTGTTTTGTAGCAGGCGAGCAGGACGGCTGTAAGTTTTGGCGCATCACCCACAAAAATACCAGTGTTAATCTCCCCGTCACCGCACCCAAGGCGGAGAAACAGCCTGCGGTTTATGCACGGGTCGATAACTTTTTGCCCAAAGATCAGCACCAACAGCTAATCCAGTATGCGATCGACAATGAAGCCAAGTTTGTCCCCTCCCAGAACTCGGATCATGACACCGACTATCGCCGCTCATGGGTACTATACGAGTTTCCCGAGTTTTCAGGGATCATTCTCAATTATGTGCAAATGCTGATCCCGCAAGTTCTCAAAAGTCTGAAAATGCAACCGTTTGAGATTAGCTACATTGAATCGCAAATTACGGCACACAATCACGGCAATTATTACAAAGTGCATAATGACAACGGCAGTCCCGATGTGGCGGATAGAGAGCTGACCTATGTCTATTATTTCTATAGGGAACCCAAGCAATTCTCGGGTGGCGAACTCCTAATCTATGATGCTGAAATCAAAAATAATATGTTTGGTAAAGCAGACACCTATAAAACCTACACGCCCCATAACAACACGCTAATTTTTTTTCCTAGCTATTTTATGCATGAGGTTCTGCCTGTGAGCTGTCCTTCCCAGAAATTTGCTGACAGCCGTTTTACTGTAAACGGTTGGGTACGCCGTAAATAGGGTAGCGCGGCACTAGATATTTGGGTACGGTGGGCGGAATTGTACAACTGCGGCTAGTACCCTTGCCAGTGCAAATAATGCCATTGGACAAAACGGTGTAGCCCGTATTTTCATCGTTGATCCAGTAATTGCCCAAGCGATCGCGACCCGTAGTTGTTCCCTGAATGTTAGTAGTTTGGGTGAACTGATTGTTGGTGACCACATTGCCGCCCTCGATCTTGACACTGCCATCAGGGTTGTAATAGACCCGATACCAATCCCCCGTGTAAGGATCGTAGTAGCCATAGATAATTGGCGTATTGACTTGGGCATAAACTGCAGGGCGCAGATAGAGTTGTATAAACCAACCCGTGCCAGCCAGTAAGAGGGCGATCAGGAACTTATTCACTAATTGGCATTCCCGTTTTGGTGCTGTGGTAATTTGCGGTGATAAGGAACTTTGCACTTTATTTGGTGAACATTTGATGCAGAATTAAAACAATAAGACTGTTTTTGCAATAAATTGGTTCCATGATCGCACCTGACTTGATCATTGCTGGGCGTACCTTTCGCTCCCGCTTGATGACTGGTACCGGCAAATACTCTGACTTTGCCACCATGCGCCGTGCTTTGAGTGCTTCGGGGGCAGAAATCGTTACGGTGGCGGTGCGGCGGGTACAGGCCAAGGCGGTGGGGCATGAAGGCTTAGCAGAGGCGATCGACTGGTCAAAATACTGGCTACTCCCCAATACCGCTGGCTGTCAAACGGCAGAGGAGGCAGTGCGCGTGGCAAGACTGGGCAGAGAGATGGCAAAAATTTTGGGACAGGAGGATAACAACTTTGTCAAGTTGGAGGTGATCCCCGATCCCAAGTATCTTTTACCCGATCCCATTGGCACCTATCGGGCGGCAGAAATTCTGGTGAAGGAGGGCTTTGCCGTTCTGCCCTACATCAACGCCGATCCCCTGTTGGCAAAGGCTTTGGAGGAACTAGGTTGCGCTACGGTCATGCCCTTGGGATCACCCATTGGCTCAGGGCAGGGTTTGCAGAATATGGCTAACATTGGCATCATCATCGAGCAAGCCACAGTGCCTGTGGTGGTGGATGCAGGCATTCGTTCCCCCAGCGAAGCGGCAATGGCAATGGAAATGGGAGCAGATGCCTTGTTAATCAATACAGCGATCGCTATGGCGCAAGACCCCGTCCAGATGGCAGAAGCATTTGCCCTAGCGACTAGGGCAGGCAGACTAGCCCATCAGGCAGGTAGAATTCCCATCAAAGCCTATGCCAGTGCTAGTTCCCCACTTACAGGAGTGGTGCAGTAAGTTTTTCAACAAATCAGTCGCCTCTTTGATTAGGAGAAGTTGAGCTTCGCAGACCATGAGGGAGAATTTACCCAAGTGCTGTGAATGCGGGTCAAATGCCATAGTGAAAAATGGCAAAATTCATAACGATAAACTAAATCACCGTTGTCGCCAATGAGGCAATATATCCTGAGTTTATATCTATGGCGTATTTGATGTCCTAGTTAATAAGGTTGCCCTTATTCTTCGGTAACCAAGCCGAAATTAGTCTTTGCGTGTTGGGCAAGGATGCGATCATGAAATACTAGCCAATCGCCCCATCTCAACACTGACAGCATCAAAGCAATTATCGCTAGGATGATAGGCTACAAGTTCCATGCCAATCGGTTCGCCTGTAGTTCCATCTTTAATTAGGATGACTCCATCTCCTAGTTCTGTGGCAATTTGATTTTTGCGGGGAGGTTGCCAGAAAACAGTTAACAACTCCATTTCAGGTTCATAGTAAATTTTTACCTGTGCCATAAGGTTTCTCCTTCTTTAATTGCATCGGTTTGGTAAGCAGTAATCAGAAATCCATCTCCATTTAATCGGCGGGTAACCGCAACAACCCATCGCTTTTCTTTCAAGGTTAGGTAAAACAGCAGTAAGTTTGGATCTCGGCTACTACGACGAATTTCATCGGGTTTGGCTAGAGCTTGTCTGACTTCGGCTTCGAGGTCGGCAATGTCTGGATGTTTGACAATTAGCTTTTGCCAATATTCTTCTGAGGTGCGAACGGTGAAGTTTAGGGGCGTAAGAATTTCAAATTTACTCATCAATCATCACCCCCATCATCTCTCCCCATGCGGTACTTGATGTCGTAGTTAATAATAAAGTCTAGCTCTTCTGTGAGACATAAGGGTAACAAGATGGACATCTTCATCACCTGTGTACCGTCAATGTGCGTTAGCCTGCACTGATTTCTTGTTCAGCAGGTTTTTCCTTGTAAACGACATCAATGTATAGGTAATATAGACAGGCAAGACCAGTTTGATAGAGCGATTTAACTACACTTTGCAACAATGCATCAGTCATTTAGTTAGAAAAACCCTGTGGTTTTCTAAAAAATCAGAAAATCACATCGGCGCAATCTGGTACTTATTTAGGACTACCCCTAAATGTACTTAACCACTTCACTAGCGGGGAAGCGCACTTTGGGTTTAGTGGCATACTTATCATCTTCAGCCCGATAGCCTGCGGGGCAAGCCACGACTGTAGTATAGTCTGTGCCTAACAAACCG
>Ga0272446_1004743_pt1 | contig 15742 bp, 14 predicted proteins | sample YNPCB0061_FD_194587 | JGI IMG/M metagenome (GOLD analysis project Ga0272446, IMG submission 194587) | Hot spring microbial mat communities from Yellowstone National Park, WY, United States - YNP-CB-006-1 | ecosystem: Environmental > Aquatic > Thermal springs > Hot (42-90C) > Sediment | place... | reverse complement strand
TCCCCTACAGTCCGCCCCTCGAGGATGCCGTCCTTCCGTCGGCGGCGACCATCGGTGCCGCGGCCAGGACCGCCTGCGGACGATGACGACGACCGCCCCATCCACCCCGCCGCGGCCGGCCTTCGACGGCCGCGCCCTGCGCATTGAGCGGATCGAGACCATCGCCCTCCGGGCACCGCTCCCGAGACGCTTCCGGGGCAGCGCCTATGCCATGGACAACCGCTGCACGATCATCACCCGCCTCTACACGAGCGACGGGCTTGTCTCCGACGTCTACAACGGCGATACCGACGACGAGCAGTCCATCATCGTCCGGATCATCCACGAGGAGCTCGCCCCGGCGATCCTGGGCCGGTCGGCCGCCGATCCGGAGGGCGCCTGGCGAGCGATGGAGCCGGCGACGAACAACATCCTTCGGGATCGCGGGTTGGCCCTCCAGGCCATCGCTTGCGTCGACACGGCGATCTGGGACGTCTTTGCCAAGGCCGTCGGCCTCCCCGTCTACCGGCTTTGGGGCGCCGTGACGGACAGCCTCCCGATCAGCGTCATCGGCGGCTACTACCACCTTGACCTGGCCGAGACGGCCAAGCTCATCGAGCGGTACGTCGAGATGGGATTCGCCGGCGTGAAGTTCAAGGTCGGCGGCCGGACGCCCGCCGAGGATGCCGAGCGGGTCCGGGTGGTGCGGGCGGCGGCCGGGCCGGACTTCGCCGTCATGGTCGACGCCAACCAGGGCTACGACCGGGCCCAGGCGGTCGAGTTCGGGCGCCTCGTGGCCGACCTCGACATCCGCTGGTTCGAAGAGCCGTGCCGCTGGACGAACGATCGCCGCTGGATGCGCGACGTGCGCCTCCAGACGGGGATCCCGGTCGCGGCCGGGCAGAGCGAGGTCACCCTCAAGGGCCTGCGCGATCTCGTCGTCGACGGCGCCATCGACGTGAGCAACTTCGACGCATCGTGGGCCGGTGGGCCGACGATCTGGCGGAAGGCGGCCGGCCTCTGCGCGGCGTTCGGGGTCGAGCTTGGCCACCACGAGGAGCCGCAGGTGGCAGCCCACCTCTTGGCGAGCGTCCCCGACCACACCTTCGTCGAGTGCTTCGACGAGGAACGCGATCCCTTCTTCTGGAACCTGGCCAACCTCGCCGGTCGAATCGAGGACCGACGCTACCACCTCCCCGAAGGCCCAGGCTTCGGGATCGAGTTCGACTGGGATTACGTTCGCACGTACACCGTCGGGAGGCGGGTCAGCCCGTGACGCCGGGTGGGGCTGGGCCCCTGACCGGCGTGCGGGTCGTTGCCGTCGAGCAGTACGGGGCTGGACCCTTCGGATCGCTCATCCTGGCCGATCTCGGCGCGGACGTCGTCAAGATCGAGGATCCCGCGACCGGAGGCGACGTCGGCCGCTATATCCCGCCCGGGCAGGCAGACCGGACGAGCCTCTTCTTTGAGGCCTTCAACCGGAACAAGCGGAGTCTCGCCCTCGACCTCAAGTCGCCGGCGGGGCGCGAGGTCTTCGAGCGCCTCGTGGCGAGCGCCGACGCCGTGTACAGCAACCTGCGCGGCGATCAGCCCGAGCGACTGCGGATCCGGTACGCCGATCTCGCTCCCATCAATCCGGCCATCGTCTGCGTGACGGTGACCGGCTACGGGACGCGTGGCGAGGAGGCGACGTGGCCAGGCTACGACGCCCTCATCCAGGCCGAGGCGGGCTGGGCGGCGCTCACCGGCGATCCCGACGGCCCGCCGACGAAGAGCGGCCTCTCGCTCGCCGACTACGGGGCGGGCCTGTTCGGGGCCGTCGCCGTCCTGGCCGGGATCGTCGAGGCGCGGCGAACCGGCCGCGGGCGCGACCTCGACACGAACCTCTACGACGCCGCCCTGGCGATGCTGACCTATCCGGCCACCTGGTACCTCACCGCTGGCTTTGTCACCGAGGGCCAGCCCCTCTCCGCGCATCCCAGCGTCGTCCCGTTCCAGTTCTTTGCCACCGCCGACGGCTACCTGGCAGTCGCCTGTCCCAAGGAGAAGTTCTTTCGGGAGCTCGTCGAGCGGATCGGTCTGCCGGACCTCGGCGACGACCCGCGCTTCGGCGATTTCGAGAGTCGCTACCGCCACCGGCTGGTCTTGCTCGAGATCCTCAGCGCCCGGTTCGCCGAGCGGTCGACGGCCGATTGGGTGGCGCTCCTGCGGGGCCGCGTCCCGATCGCGCCGGTCCGCTCGCTGGCCGAGGCCCTCGACACCGACGACCTCCGTCGGCGAGGGATGCTCGCCGAGTACGAGCACCCGGCCTTCGGCCGTGTCCGGTCGGTCGGGCTGCCCATCGCGGTGGGTGGCTACGTCCCGTCGTACCGGCCGGGGCCAGCCCTCGACGCCGACGCCGTCGAGATCCTGACCGAGCTCGGCTACGATGCGGCCGAGCGAGAGGTCTTAGCACGACGCGGCGCATTCGGCCGCTCCGCTGAGCTGCCTGAGCAGCCGGCCATCGGGTAGCGGGTGCTGCCACTGGGCGCCGTCGTTCACAGGAGGGAGTTGCGGTCCCATGGCTCGATCGATTCTCATCGCCGTCGATGGCTCGACGGAATCGAGGCAGGCCACGGAAGTCGGGCTCGAGCTCGCCGCCGACCGCGGTGCGTCGGTCACCTTTCTCCACGTCGATCCGGCCATCGCGGAGGCGCTCTACGAGCTCGATCCCGTCCACGGCCCGAGCCAGGAGCAGATCCTCGACGCCGACCCCGTGCTCGCCGAGGCGGCTGCCCTAGCGCGAACCAAGGGCGTCCCGGCTCGGGTCGAGGTCGCCGGGAGCTCCCGCGAGCGCCCGTCCCTGAGCGAGATCGCCGACGCCATCGTCGGCATCGCCCAGGGCCTCGAGGCCGAGCTCATCGTCCTCGGATCTCGAGGCCATGGGCTCCTCGAGAACGTCCTCCTCGGCAGCGTCTCCACGGGCGTCCTCGAGCGGTCCACGGTCCCAGTGGTCGTTGTCCGGCCCGGGCGGTCGGCCGGTCGCTAGGGGAGCGGCCGCCTAGCCCTCGTGGCCGGCCGTCCGGACGCCCGGTTCCGGCTGCCGCGGGCGGCCGAGGGCGAAGCGATCGCCGATGGCCGGATCGGGCGGTCGCCCGGTGACGAGACCCACGACCGTCTCGCCGATGACCGGGCCGTGCTTGAATCCGTGCCCGGACCCGCCGCCGACGAGCCAGACGTTCGACCAGGCCGGGTGGCGATCGATGAGGAAGTGCGTGTCCGGCGTCGACTCGTACTGGCAGACCCGCGTCTCGACGACGGGCGCCTCGGCCAGGGCCGGGAAGCGCCGGCGGACGTAGCCGCGCCCGATCCGGACCGTCTCGGGGTCGACGAGGCGCTCGCCCTCGGTCGGGTCGAAGGGCCGACCGAGCTGGTCCGGGGCGACCTTGAAGCCCCGTCCCTCGACCGCCGGGATCCCGTAGATGGCCGCGTCGTAGTCGACCCAGCAGGGGATCGAACCGGCCTCGAACCGAGGGTCGCCGGCCGGCGGGCCGAGGTAGAGGACGTCCTGCTTGGTGATCCGGATGAGCGGCCCGCAGCGGTCGGGGAAGAGGCGCGGCAGCCAGGGTCCGGCGGCGAAGACGACGGCCCCCGCGGCCAGGCGGCGGCCGTCGGCGATCTCGACGACCGAGACCCGATCACCCCCCTCCGCCGCGTCGGGCGGCCGGACGAGGGCGACCTCGAAGGTGCCGCCGGCGGCGACGAAGCGCTCGACGAGGCGGCGGATCGCCTGCCGGGCGAGGACGAGGCCGGCCTCGGGCTCGAAGACGGCGAACTCGTCGTCGCCGAGGGCGATCTGCGGCCAGCGTCGGCGCACCTCGGGCCCCGAGAGCTGCTCGACCGCGATCCCGAGGTCGCGGAGGGTGCCGGCCGAGGCGGCCTCGAAGCCGTCGGGCCGTCGTCCGAACCAGAGGACGCCGGTCTCGACGAAGAGCCGCTCGCCGACGGCGTCGCCGAGCTCGAGCCACTGGGCGCGTGCGCGCCGGGCCCAGCTCGGGTAGAGGCGGTCGGCGCCGTGGGCAGCTCGCAGGATCCGCGATTCGTCGCCCGAGGTCGCCCGGGGATGCCCGGCCCCGAAGGCGTCGACGAGGTGGACGGTCAGCCCCGCCCGCCGGGCGTGCCAGGCCGTCCAGGCGCCCATCGTCCCGGCCCCGACGACGAGGAGATCGGGGGCGCTCACCGCGGCCTCCGCGCCGCGAGCCGGACGCCGAAACCACGCCTGTCCATCGTCACGGCACGAGCCGCAGCTGAGCGACCACCGAGGCCTCGATGGCCGGCCCGGTCACCGGCAGGGGGACCGTCCGCCCGGCCAGCCAGGCGCCGATGAGGTTCCCGTGCTGGCGGGAGAAGGGGACGCCGCCGTTCCCGGTCGTCGTCACGATCCGGGTCGCGTCGGGGTCGGCGAGGTCGACGAGGAGCCGCATGCTCGGCAGGTTCGTGACCTCGAAGACCCGCCCGAAGCCGACGGGCCGGACGCTCGGGTCGTTCGGGTCGGGATAGGCCCGGGCGAAGCGAGTGTACGTGTTGTTCAGGGCGCCGGCGGCCCCCGGCGCGGGGTAGGGACCGCGGTTGAGGAGCCATTCGAGCGGCCCGATCCCGCTCGTCCCGAAGGCGTCGTCGCGGAAGCTGACGGTGTGGAGGCGGCCCCAGGTCCAGCGCCTCGGCTGACCCTCGACGGCTCGGAGGTCGGCGGCCGCCCGGTCGAAGGCGGCGGCGACGATCTCCGGCGCCCGCTCGGCGGCCGGCGTCGTCCGATCGTCCCACCAGCGATCGTCCGGCGCCCGGAGGAGGAGCTCGAGGGCGTGCCACGAGAAGGGGCTGCCGACGTATTCCCGGGCCAGGACGTCGCCGAGGTCGTCGTCGAAGACGGCCCGGAGGACGTGGTACTCCCAGCTCATGTAGGCGGCGCAGCCGAGGCTGTCGACCGAGCAGCGGCCGTCCCAGGTTCGGACTCGGTCGAGGAGGAGCTGCCCATCGGCGGTGGCCGGCGCCGGCCGGAGGTCGAGGAGGGCCGGGACGATCCGCTCCACTCGGCGAGGGTGGTCGTCGAGCTGGATCGCCGCCATCTCGTCGAGGCTGACCCCGTCGGTCGCGGCGGTCTCGAGGAGCTCGATCGCCCGGGCCGCTCGGTCGCCGATGTCGGGCTCCCGGCCGACGAGGTACGGGTAGTCCGGCCCGACGATCTGGTTGTTGGCGGTCACGATCCAGCCCGTCGGCGGATCGAAGAGGCGCGGCAGCGCGTCGGCCGGGATCCGATCGATCCACTCGTGGGCGGCGTCCCAGCCGGGGCGCGGCCGGTCGCCGAGATCGTCGGCGGCCTGGCGGATCGGGACCCAGCCCGGCATCAGGTAGCCGATGTGGCCGGCGGCGTCGGCGTAGACGAAGTTCTGGGCCGGCGCGCCGTAGACGGAGAGGGCGGCCCGGAACTCGTCGAAGGAGCGGGCCGTGTCGAGACGGAGGAAGGCCTCCAGGGTCCGGTCCGGGCCGGCGATGGCGGTCCAGGCGAGGGCCATCGGCGGCGCGTCACGGAGGCGCGGCTCGGCGTCGTTGAGGATCGGGCCGTGGTGGGTCTCCCGGACACGGAGCGTCACCGGCTCGCCGCCGGCGACGGCGATGGTCTCGGTCCGGATCGTCAACGGTCGGCTCTCGCGCCCGAAGAGGTAGCGGCTGGGGTCGGTGGGATCGAGCCGCTCCTCGTAGAGGTCCTGGACGTCGGGGTCGGCGTTCGTCGCTCCCCAGGCGATGGTCCCGTTCGTGCCGAGGACGACGGCCGGCGTCCCGGGGAAGGTGACCCCGACGACGTCGTACGGACAGGCGGCCGAGACGACCCGACAGTGGAGACCGTTGACGAACCAGACCGACGGCATGCCGACCCCGAGGTGGGGGTCGTTGGCCAAGAGAGCGCCGCCGCTGGCGCTCTTGCTCGGGGCGACGACCCAGTTGTTCGAGCCGATCCCGCGGTCGGAGGCGAGGCCGGCGCCCGCGTCGAGGCCGGCCAGGGCGAGGGCCGTCCGCCCGGCGGTGGCGAGGTCGCGCCAGGCGGCCTCCCAGTCGGGTCGGAGGGCACCCTTCGTCGCCGGCACGGCTTCGGGCCGAGCGGCCGCGTCTCCCCGTGCGACGGCGCTTCCTCCGCGGCCGACGGCGGCGTCTCCCCGCGCGACGGCGGTTGGTCCCCGCCCGACCGGAGCGTCCCCGCCGGCGGCCGGCGCACCACCCGCCCCGGCGCCCGGCTCGACGATGATCGGCCCGTCGGCGGGGTAGGGCGGGATGAGCGAATCGGTCCGTGCCGGGTCCCCGAGGCGGGCGTCGGCGAGCCAGCGGAAGAGTTCGGACTCGAAGTTGCCGCCGAGACTCCAGGCCTGGACCTTCTGCCAGGTCGCCGAATCGAGCGGCGTCCACGGCTCCGGCTCCAGACCGCCCAGGCCGCCCTGTCCGGTCAGGAGGCCGGCGACGACGAACTCGATCCCGAGTCGACCCCGGTGGGTCTCGAGCCACGCGTTCACGCCGCGGGCGTAGGCGTCGAGGGCCGCCCGGACGTCGGGCGAGAAGGCGGCCAGGTCCCGCTCGGCGGCTCGGCGCCAGCCGAGGGTTCGAACGAAGCGGTCGGTGTCGAGGGTCGCCTCCCCGAAGAGCTCCGAGAGTCGCCCGGCGCCGATCCGCCGCCAGAGCTCCATCTGCCACATCCGCTCGGAGGCGTGGACCCAGCCCTGGGCGGCGAAGAGATCCTCGGGCGTGTCGGCGTAGATGTGGACGAAGCCGTTCTCGTCGCGAAGGACGTCGACGGGGCCCGAGAGGCCGGGCAGCCGGATCGTCCCGCTCGTCTCGGGCATCGCCCGCCCGAGGATGCTCGCCAGGAGCCCGACGAGGCCGATGAGGACGACGAGGACGCCGACGATGCCGAGGGCGAGGAGGCGGGCCAGGAGGCGACGGAGGCGTCGACCCATGGGCGCGGCGGTCAGCGGACGAGGAGCTGGCCGAGCCCGAGCTCGGTCGCCCGCTCGACGATGGCGGCCCCGAAGACGACGTCGGCGAGGCCGACCCCGAGGTGGGTCGCCACGACCCGACCCGCCGACGGCCGCTCGAGGCCCCGGAGGATCGCCTCGCCGAAGGTGGCCGTCGGGTCCGGATAGCCGTCGAACTGGCCGGCGTCGCGGTTGGCGAGGAACTGGCCACGCTCGTCGACGAGGAAGAGGGCGGCCGTCGCGGCGACCTCGGCCGAGCAGTAGGTCGCGTAGTCGACGGGCACGACGAGGGCGTTCGGCGCGAGCCAGTCGGCGGTCATGACCTGTCGTCGCTCCGGCGTGGTGAAGGAGGCACAGGTGACGACGACGTCGGCCCCGGCGACGGCGGCCCGAGCGTCGGGGGCGGCCGCCGCGGCCCCGATCCCGGGCGTCTCCCGGGCCACGGCGACGAGGGCGTCGGCGCGCTCCGGGTGGCGGTCGAAGATGGCCACCTCGACGCCCGGTAGGAGATAGCCGAGGACCGGCAGGTGGGCCCGGCCTTGGACGCCCGCCCCGAGGATCGCCGTCCGGATCGGCCGGCCGGCGACGGGCGGGGCCCAGTGGCGGATAGCGACCCCACTGACGGCCGCCGTTCGGTGGGCGGTGATCGGCCCACCGTCGAGGACGGCTGTCGGGAGGCCGGTGGTCGGGTCGTTGAGGACGACGACGGCGTGGATGGCGGGCAGGCCCCGGGCGTTGTTGGTCGGGAAGCCGACGACCCACTTGATGCCGAGCCGATCCTCGCTCCCATCGGTCGCCGCGCCCCGGAGGTAGGCCGGCATGGCGTGGCCGAAGGCGCCCTCCGGGCGGGGATGGACACCGAGCTTCGGCGGGAGCTCGGCGTCGCCGACCAGGGCGCGCATCGTCCGCTCGGCGAGCTCGATCCGCTCGGCGACGGGCGGCATCGCCGCCTCGACGTCGGCCCGGGGCAGGTAGCGGAGGCGCTGGAGGCGTGGCTCGGTCACGGTGATTGCCCAGTCTACGGACTGCGGGGCAGCGCGGCGAGGCGATGCTGCAGCGACCCGGGAGCGACCCGTTCGATACGATCAGGGCGTGACCAGCGTCGACGCCCGCCGGAGTCTCGAGAACCTCAAGCTCGAACGGGACGCCATCGCCCTCTACGAGGCCCTCGCCGCCATCGAGCGGGACGAGGAGCGGGCGGCCGCCTTCCGGCAGATCGCCGCCAACGAACGGCGCCACGCCGAGATCTGGGCGGCGAAGCTCCGCGAGCTCGGGGTCGGCGTCCCGACGCCGTCGCGGCCGCGGCTCCGGGTCCGCCTCATCATCGCCCTCGCCCGACTCTTCGGGACCCGGGCCGTCGCCGACCTCGTCCAGGCCCTCGAGGGCGACGAGGAGGCGCTCTACACCGAACAGGGCCTCCCCGAGGTGGCCGAGATCGCCGCCGACGAACGGCGCCACGCCGAAATCTGGCGCCGCCTGCGTGCCCCGCGGCGCGGTCCGCCCGTCGCCGGCCTCGGTCGGCCGGCGGCCGAGGGTCGGGACGGGGTCGCCATCGCCCGTCGGGCGGGTTCGCCCGAGGAGATCGCCCGGGCCGAGCGCTGGCACCGAGCCGGCCGCTCGGGGACCTTCCGAGCCGTCGTCTTCGGCGTCTCCGACGGTCTCGTCAGCAACCTCGCCCTCGTCATGGGCGTCGCCGGGGCGGCCGGCGGGAGCCCGGGCTTCGTCTTCCTGGCCGGTGTCGCCGGGCTCCTCGCCGGTGCCTCGAGCATGGCGGCCGGCGAGTACGTCTCGATGCAGGCCCAGCGCGAGCTCTATGAGCGCCAGATCGCCCTCGAGCGCGAGGAGCTCGCCATCATGCCCGAGGAGGAGGAAGCCGAGCTGGCCGCCGTCTACCGAGCCAAGGGCTTCACCGAGGAGGAGGCGGCCGCCATCGCTCGCCGGCTCTTCGGCAACCCGGAAGAGGCCCTCGCCACCCTCGTCCGCGAGGAACTCGGTCTCGATCCCGAGGAGCTCGGCTCGCCGATGGGTGCCGCCGTCGGGTCCTTCGTCGCCTTCGCCCTCGGTGCGGCGATCCCGGTCCTGCCGTACCTCTTCGGCGGCGGGGATGTCGTCTTCTGGACGTCCCTCGGCCTCTCGCTCCTCGCCCTCTTCGGGGTCGGGGTCGCCGTCAGCCTCTTGACCGGTCGGTCGCCGCTCTTCTCCGGGGCCCGCCAGGTCGCCATCGGGGCTGGAGCGGCGGCCGTCACCCACACCGTCGGGGCGGCCATCGGCGTGGGAGTCGGCGGATGACGAACGAACGGCACGACGCTTCGGCTGCGGCCGGCCAAAACCGGGCCCGGTCCGCCCCCGACGTGCGGGCCCGGCTCGAGGCCGAAGGCCTCGCCCCTGCGGCCTGGTCGAACGGCCCGGGCGACCGCTACCCGGTCCATCGCCACGGCTACGACAAGGTCATCGCCGTCGAGCGGGGCTCGATCGTCTTCGGGCTCGCGGGCGGCGAGCCGATCTATCTCGGGGTCGGCGACCGGCTCGAGCTGCCGGCCGGGACCGACCACGACGCCGTCGTCGGGCCGGATGGGGTGACTTGCCTCGAGGCCCACCTCGCCGCGGGGACCCTGCCGGGTCTTCGCCGCCGACCGGCCGGGAGCTGGTGATGGCGGGTCGGCGGGGCGTCGGTGAAACCGGCGCCGGCGTTGGGACGTAGGCGATGGCGGATGATCGGTCCGGCGCGCCGTCCGACGACGACCTCGTCCGGGCGGTCGCGGCCGGCTCCCAGGATGCCCTGGCGATCCTCTACGACCGGCACGCCGAGTCGATCCACCGACTCGCCGTCCGGCTGACGAACGACCGTGCCCTGGCGGAGGAGATCGTGCAGGAGACGTTCCTCGCCCTCTGGAATCGGGCCGAGCGCTTCGACCCGTCGAGCGGCAGCCTCGCCACCTGGCTCCGGACCATCGCCCGAAACCGGGCCCTCGACCGGCTCCGAGCGGCGGCCCGCCGGCCCCGGCCGGTGACGGCCTCGCTGGGGCCGGCGGAGGGCGACCCCGTCGAGCGGCTCATCGACTCGACCGAGCTCGGCGACGGGACCGATCCCGCCACCGGCCCGGAGCGTGCCGTCGAGCTCGACGAGCTCCGCCGGACCCTTCGGGCTGCGCTCCGGGCCATGCCGGATCCGGAGCGGCGCGTCATCCTCCTCGCCTACCAGGAGGGGCTGTCCCAGTCGGAGATCGCCGTCCGGCTCGGCTGGCCGCTCGGAACCGTGAAGACGCGGACGCGACGGGCCCTCCAGCGACTTCGGGCGGCCCTGGTCGGGCTCGGGTTCGGGAGCGGCCCCGGCATCGCGTCGGCCGAAGCGGGCGCGGTGGGCCCGGCAGACCCCGGCGCGGCGTCGACGTCGGAGGTGGGCGAGCGATGACCCACGAAGAGGCCCTCGAGCTCCTCGAGCTTGCCGCCGCCGAACCGGAGGGCTTCGAGCGCCTCGCCGCCGGCGACCGCCCTGAGGCGGCGGCCCTGGCCGGCCATCTGGCCGGTTGCCCGAGCTGCCGGGCCGAGCACGACGCCCTCCGTCGCCTGGCGGTCGTGCTGCGGACCGTTCTGTCCGAGCTGCCGGCCGACGATCTCCGGGAGCGGACCCTCGCCACCGTCGCCGCCCTCGGTCGGGAGCGTCCGGCCAGTGGGGCACCGGAGCCGGCGACCGTCGAGCCGGCGGCCGCCGGTGCCGCACCCGCGCTTCCGGCGCGAAGCTCGTCGGGTCGGCGGCCGGGTCTGGTTCGCGCCGTCGGCCTGGCCGCAGCGATCCTCCTCGCCGTCGGCGCTGGCTTCATGGTCGGGGCCCAGACCCGAGACGGAGACCTTCGTCGCGAGGCCCTCGTCGTCGGGACCCTCGAGCGGCTCGCCGCCACCTCCCTCGCCGTCGCGGGAGCCCCGGACGCCCGGACCGTCGCCCTCGCCGCGCCCGACGGTCGGGCCGAGGGTCGCATCCTCTTCTCGGCGACGACGCGGCAGCTCGTCGTCATCGCCCGCGGGCTCGAGCCGCCGCCAGCCGGTCGCGAGTACCGCTGTTGGGTCGAGATCGGGGGCGCCCGGACGGCCGTCGGGCGGATGGTCTTCGCTGCCAGCCTCGCCTACTGGGCCGGCCCGGCCGAGGTCCTCGCCTCGCCCGCGGCGCCGACCGGCTTTGGCATCAGCCTCGTCGAGGCCGGCACGACCGAGCCGGGCGAGCCGGTCCTCGAGGGACGGCCGTGAACGGGACGGATCGGCGATGAGCGAGGGCGCCGTGGACGAGCGCGACCGGGATCTCGAGGCGACGGCCGACGCCGGCCGAGCGGCGCGCGAGGGGGCCTCGGCCGTCCGGTCGGGCAACACCGTCCCGCCGCCGTCGGTGACGGCCATGTTCGATCGGATCGCCCCGGTCTACGACCGACTGAACACCCTCATGACCTTCGGCCAGGACGGGCGCTGGCGCCGGGCGGCCGTCGACGCCTGCGGGCTCCGGCCGGGTGACCGGGCCATCGACGTCGCCTGCGGGACCGGCCGCCTGACCATCGCCCTCGCCGAGCGGGTCGGGCCCTTCGGCCGGGTCGTCGGGGTCGACCGTTCGACGGGGATGATCGAGCTCGCCCGGGCGGCGGCGCGCGACCTCGTCCAGGTCGAGTTCGTCGTCGCCGACGCCCTCGCCCTCCCGGTCGAGGACGGGAGCTTCGACGCGGCGACCATCGCCTTCGGCCTCCGCAACCTGCCCGACTTCGAGGCCGGCTTTCGCGAGCTGGCCCGGGTCGTTCGGCCGGGGGGTCGGGTCGTCTGCCTCGAGCTGACCCAGCCCCGGCCGGCCATCTGGGCCAAGACCTTCCGGGCCCTCTTCGGTCGCCTCGCTCCGCTCGCCGGGCGGCTCTACGGGGTCGGCGACACGTACCGGTACCTGCCCGAGTCCCTCGACGGCTTCCCGGACGCGCCCCACCTGGCGGCGATCATGCGCCGAGCGGGGCTCGTCGATGTCCGGATCCGGCGCTTCGGCCTCGCCACCGTCGCCCTTCACGTCGGCCGGGTGCCACCCCGGGACTGATCGGCCGCGTTCCCGTCCGGGCCGTCGACGTCGGCTCGCTCCGGGGCCGGTTCCGCCGGTGGCGGGGTCGCCGTCGCCTCGGGCGATCCGCTCGCGGCGCGGATGGCGTCGAGCTCGCCCGGGCCCATGCGGAGATACTCGCGGTGGGCGTGGAGGACGGCCGCGACCGCCTCCACGGAGAGGGGGCGGGCGGCCGCCGCGAGCCGCCCGGCGATCCAGGCGGCCTCGGGTTCGAGCTCGGCGGCGTCGACCTCGTCCTCGTGGCGGCGGAGATCGGCGAGGACGAGCCAGGTGAGCCCGGCGCCGACGACGAGGCCGACGACGAGGAGCCACCAGTTGAACTCGGCGTTCACCACGGCCGCGTCCGCCAGCCTGGGTCGTCCCGCGCGGCGCGGCGACGACGGAAGGGATCCATGATCGACCGAGTATAGGGCCGCCGGTCGGCCTGCCCGGTGGCTGGCGCCGGCAGCATCGGCTCGCTCAGCGCGGCGCTGGGAAGCCCAGCCAGGCGAGGACGTTTCGGTTGAAGCGATCGAAGCTCGCCATCGAGACCCCGAGATCGAGCCCGATCCGGTTGGCGATGAAGCCGTCCGTCCACTGGAAGGTGCCGACCGAGAAGACCCGCGCCCCGGCCGGCGAGACGCGAACGACGACGGTGGTCAGGAGCGGCCGACCGTGGCGGTCGGCACCGTGGCCGTCGAGGACGGCGGTCGCGCCGACGTTGGGCACGAGGGCGTCGCCCTCGCCGACGAGGAGCCCCCGGATCCGGGTCGAGGGGCTCCAGCCCGTCCCGGCGAGGAGATCGCTCGGCGCCGCGGGATCGAGGGTGAAGTCGTAGCGGTCCCGGTGCCCGTCGCCGAGGATGCCGACGTATTGGGAGCCGAAGATCGTCCCCTCGGGCCGGTTGACCGGCGGGTCGCGCCAGCGAACCGTCGTCGCGCCGGGATCGGCGGCGCCGATCGGATCACGGAGGCTCTTGTAGCAGACGAGCTCGTCCGGAGCGTCAGCTGTGGGCGCCGGAACGAGGCGAGCCTGCCAGTAGATCGAGTTGGCGCCGAAGAGGGCGAGGTTCATGTCGCCGATGGTGTTGACGTGGAGCTCGATCCAGTCGCGGAGGGTGGCCGGCACGTACTCCATGTGCATCGGGATGATGAGGAGGCCGGGCGCGCTCGGTGGCGGATCGCGGGCGAGGTCGTAGTCGGTGGTGACGTCGAGGTCGTAGCCGTGACGGGTCAGCCAGGCGATGAGGTGGACGTCGCTGCGGTCGAAGACGGAGAGACCGCGACCATTCAGGTACGGTCGCTGGAAGCTCACCTGGACGGCGCGCGGCGTGCTATAGAAGCTGCCGGCCCCCCAGTCGTTATAGGCCTGATAGGTCATGACCGGCAGGACGAAGGCCGCCCGGTCTGGCGAGAAGCGGGCGCTCCGGATCGCGAAGATCGTCCAGCCGAGGCCACCGGCACTGTCGGTCGCCCGGACGACATAGATGCCCGGCTTCCAGCCCGTCGTGTCGATGCTGATGGAAACCGGCCAGTCGGCCCGGGTGGCGAGGCTGACCGGGTCGATGCTGAACCGGTTCCAGACGGCGTGGCCGGGGAGGTTGCCCTGGGACCAGATCGGCGACCCATCGAGGCCGGCGGCACCGATCCGGAGGACGGCGAGACTGTACCGTGCCGCGTCGGTGGAGACGTGGAGGTCGAGGGGCTCGCCGGGCAGCACCGAGGGTCGGCCTGGATAGAGGGAGATGGTCCGCGGGATCGTCACGCGGATGCTCCTCGAGTTGGATGGCCCCGGAGACGCGGTCGGGCTGAGGGAGCTGGGGGGCGACGACGCCGTCGGACCGGGCGAAGCGAGCAGCGACGGCGGTGACCCCGAGGCGCTGGGGGCCGGCTGGCTGCAGGCGCCGATCAAGGCAGCGGCCACGAGACCGACAGCGAACCTCGGCCAGACTGATGCGCCGCTTGTCCGCTGCTGCAGCCGGCGGCCCCGGCGTCGGTGCAACTCGTCCAATGCGGCTGCTTCTCCTACCGATGGCCAGTACCGATGGCCAGGCGCCCGCCCGAAGATGCGGATCCCCAGTCTAGTCGGATCTCTTCGATCGTGTATCCGGGCCCACACCGCCGCCCGGGGTCGGCGGGCTACACTGCCAACCATGGCCGATCTCATCGCCCTCATCGATTTCCGGCCCAGCCCGACCATCCAGATCGGCCCCCTCCCGATCTACTGGTACGGCATCGCCTACGCCGTCGGCCTCGCCTTCGCCTACCTCGTCATGAGCCGCGAAGCCGTCCGCCGCGGCCGAAACCCCGACCTCCTCGTCAACGGGATGATCGTCGTCGCCGTCGCCGCCCTCGCCGGCGGGCGGCTCTACCACGTCATCGATCAATGGCAGCTCTACCGCGACGACCCGCTCAAGATCATCCTGCCGCCCTACACCGGCCTCGGCGTCTTCGGCGGGCTCGTCACCGGGACCCTCGCCTTCGCGCTCCTGACTCGGCTCTGGCGCCAACCCTTCTGGGTCTGGGCCGACATCGTCGCCCCCGGCCTCTTCGCCATGCAGGCCGTGGGACGCTGGGGGAACTTCTTCAACCAGGAGCTCTACGGTCCGCCGACCGACCTGCCGTGGGGGATCGCCATCGACTGCGCCCACCGCGTCGCCGCCTACCCGTGCGACCAGTACCCGCTCGCGACGACCGGCTTTCACCCGCTCTTCCTCTACGAATCGGTCTCGGGGCTCCTCGGCGTCGCGGTCCTCCTCTGGCTCGCCCGGCGGGTCCCGCATCGGCTCCGGACCGGCGACCTGGCGGCGATCTTCTTCGTCTGGTACGGGATCGTCCGCTTCGCCCTCGAAACGCTCCGGACCGGGAACTGGCTCTTCTTCGGGATTCCGACGGCCCAGATCTTCGCGGGCGGCTTCGTCGGCTTCGGGATCGCCATCGCCGTCGCCCACCGACTCCGGCCCGGGCCGACCATCGCCGAGATCGATGCCGCCGCCGTCGCCGAGCGAGACGCAGCGCTGGCCGCCACGGCCGCCGCAGCCGACGACGACTGGGACGACTGGGCCGAGCCCGAGGCGTCGGTGAGCAGCGCCGGCGCCTCGGCGAGCAGCGCCGCCACCGGGGCCGAGCCCGAGCGGGAGGGCTAGCCGATCGACGGCGAGCCTCGGCAGGCCGACCCCGATCGAGCAGCCGGCGTCGCCAGGCGAACCGGCGCGATCCCCGTCCCCGAGCGGCGCCTCCGCCGGGCGCCGGCCCGGATCCGGCCCGAGGCGCTGGCCCGTCGGTCGGGTGCCGTCCGCGAGGGCCTCGCCTGGCTCGGACGGTCGCCGGAGGCGCACGCCGGCCCCCTCTATCGCCTCCTCGTCGCGCTCGCCCGCGCCGTCTGCCGGGCCGTCTTCCGCTTCCGGATCGAGATCGAGCGCGCGGGCCCCCTTCCCGCCGGTGGCTACCTCGTCGTGGCGGCCGCCCACCGGGGCTGGATCGATCCCTTCCTCGTCATCTTCGCCCTGCCGGTCGAGCCGCGACCCTGGTTCCTCGGCAGCGGCCCGAGCGCGCTCACCTCGCCGCTCCGATCCGCGGTCCTCCGGCGGACCGGCGGTCTCCTGCCGGTCTGGCGGGGCGGGCTCGGGATCGAGCAGCACGTCGCCGCGGCCCGAGCGGTCCTCGCCGCCGGCGGCGTCCTCGTCCAGATGCCCGAGGGGACG
>Ga0272446_1004742_pt1 | contig 15743 bp, 15 predicted proteins | sample YNPCB0061_FD_194587 | JGI IMG/M metagenome (GOLD analysis project Ga0272446, IMG submission 194587) | Hot spring microbial mat communities from Yellowstone National Park, WY, United States - YNP-CB-006-1 | ecosystem: Environmental > Aquatic > Thermal springs > Hot (42-90C) > Sediment | place... | reverse complement strand
AGCCGGCTTGAGCCTCGACGACGGCGCCGTCTCCGAGCGCCACGTGTCGCTGGTGGCGCGCGACGAGGGCGTGCTGCTCGAGGTGCTGCGCGGCGCCGGCGACGTGCTGGTGAATGACGTGCCCGTCGCCGGGCAGGCGCTGTTGTCGGCGGGCGACGAGGTGCGCCTGGGGGAGACGCGCCTGGTGGCGGTGGCCGTGCCTTCGCTGGCGACGCCCAGGCCGAGGCTGGCGTCGCACGACGAGGTGGTGAGCCGGCTCGCCGAGGAGCTGCTCCGCGCGGGCCTCGCGCGGCCGGTGGGCGTGGTGCTCGTCTCGGCGCCGGCGTTGAACGTCGCGGCGCGGCAGGCGCTCACCCGCCGCGTCGTGGACGAGGTGGCCCGGGCGGGCATCGTCGCGACGTGGGGCGAGGTGGCGGGCGACCTCCTCCTCGGCGTCCTGCCCGAGGCGGGCCGGCAGCAGCTGGCCGACGTCACGGCGCGGCTGCCCGGCGTCGCGGGGGCGCGCGCGCGCGTCGTGGCGGCGGCATCTCCCGTGGACGGACTGGACGGGGAGACGCTCCTGGGCGTCGCGTGGGAGCGGCTGCTCGACGCGGCCGAGCCGCTGGAGCCGTCGTGGGCGGACCCGGTGATGGTGCGCCTCGCTGCGCTGATGGAGTCGGAGCCGCTGGTGGAAGCCGAAGGCCACGTCTGCGCCGTGGGCGGCTTCGGCAGCGGCCGGCGCACGTTGCTCACCGTGCTGGCGCGCGCGGCGGGCGCCGGCCTGCGCGAGGTGAGCGCGGCCGACAGCCCGGCGCTGGACGCGGCGCTGGCGCGCGAGGGCCGCGACTGGCTGCTGGTGCGCGAGCTGGACACGCTGACGCCGGAGGCGGTGGCGGCCCTGCTCGAGCGGGCGCGCACGCGGGTGCTGGCGACCGCGCGCAAGGCTCCCGCGCGAGGGCGCTTCGACGTGGTGCTGGAGGTGCCGCCGTTGCACGCGCGGCCCCTGGACATCGCGGCGCTGTCGGACGTCTTCGTGGCGCGGGCGCGGCGCCTGCTGGGCCGGCCGCGGCTCACGCTGGGCGCGGAGGCGCGCGCGCTGCTGGGCGCGTGGCGGTGGCCGGGCAACGTGCGCGAGCTCGAGAACGCGCTGCTGCGCGCGGCGCGCTCGTCGGTGCGCGACGAGGTGGGGCGCGACTCGCTGCCGCAGCGGCTGTCGGCGGGCGCGCCGGCCGAGGACTACCGCGGCGCCCTCAAGGCGGCCGAGCGCGAGGTGCTGCTGGAGGCCCTGGCGCGCACGCGCTGGAACGTCACCGCCGCCGCCACTCGCCTAGGCATGCCGCGGCGCACCGTCGTGTACCGCATGGCGAAGCTGGGGCTGAAGCGCCCTTCGCGCTGAGGAACGGCCCCGCGGCGCCAGGCGAGCGGGTCAGCGCCTGGCCGCCACGCACAACAGGCTCAGCCCGACCGGCAAGCGCACCTTCGACTCGGCCTTCGCCAGCCACGGCGCGAGGCGGTCGTAGACGCGCAGCTGCAGCGGCGGCAGCACGCGGCGCTTCAGCACCTTCCCGTTGACGTACCAGCCGGGAATGCCGACGAGGTTCATCCACTGCAGGTGCTCGACGTCGAAGCCGTGATCCTCCAGCACGCGGCGCAGCGCCCACGGCGTGTAGCGGCGGTGGTGGCCGACCGCCTCGTCGATGCTGCCGAAGAGAGCCGGCAGCGCGGGCACGTAGAGGATCAGCCGCCCGCCGGCCGGGAGGATCCTCCCGAAGGTGCGCACGGCGCCGGCGTCATCGGGGATGTGCTCGAGCACGTTGGACAGGACGATGGTGTCGAAGCGGCGCGCGGCGAGCGCCTGCCAGTCGGCGAGCGCGACGTCGGACTGGTACGGCTCGACGTGCGGCTGGCCGCGGAAGCGGTTCTTCAGGCGGCGGACGTAGAACTCGTCCACCTCCAGCGCCGTGACGAGCTCGCGGCCCGGGGCGAGGTGCGCGGTGATGGTGCCGATGCCCGCGCCGATCTCCAGCACGCGGCGCCCGGCCCAGCGCGAGAACGTGTCCCCCAGCCAGGCGTTGTAGTTGGGGGCGCCGGCCTCGAGGTGCGCCAGCGTGGAGTAGCCCTCGTGCTCGTTGTCGGCGTCGTTCGACAGCGTCGCGTACCGGCCGTAGGTGCGGGCCAGCGCGGCCACCGTGGCCAGCGCTCGCGGCGGGCGCGCTTCGACGGTCGCCTCCCGGAGGCGGTAGTGCTGCGCCGCCAGCTTCACCAGGGCCTCGGCCTCCGCCTCGTCGCCGTCGGACTTGAGCGGCTCGGCGGCCAGCGCGCTCGCGCGAAACGCCCGCGCCGGGCACAGCGCGTCCAGCGCCCCCTCCTCGCCCACCGCGAGCGCCGCGACGGCGTTCACTGCGCGCTCGCGAAGCGGCACCTGCGCGCGGCGCCCCAGCACCACGTCGGCCTCGTCGCGCTCGATGGGGCCGACCAGCGCGTCCATGTCCGCGGGGCGAGGGTCCACCACCAGCACGCCCGCGCGTGTCCGCGCCAGCACCTGCCGCACCGCGCTGCCCCAGCCTCCCGACACCTCGCGCTCGGCGACGAACACCTCGCACCCGGCGGTGGCCAGCGCGGCCTCGCGGGGATTGTCGGGCTGAAAGAGCAGGGCGGCGGCGCGCATTTTCGCTTGCCGGCTGTAGCACAGGGTCGGCATAGGAACGGCCATGGCCGTGTCGATGCTGGAGCTGGTGCAGGTCCTCTCGTCCTTCGAGCCGCCGCGCGTGGACCTGCGCGACGCGCCGTGGGAGCGCTTCACCGACTGGTCCATCGCCCAGGGCCTGGCGCCGCTGGCCGCCTACAACCTCGAGTACCGGCTGGCCAACGCGCGGGTGCCCGAGTGGGTGCGCGATCGCCTGCTGTCCATCTACCAGGGCACGGCCAACGACAACGTGATGAAGCTGGTGAACTTCAAGCGCGCGGTGGACGAGCTGGAGGGCCGCCGCGTGGTGCTGCTGGGCGCCGCCACCTTCGCCGAGGTCCTCTACCCGCACGTCGCCTTCCGCCCGGTCATCGACCTGCGCGTCTTCGTGCCGAGGGGTGACGTGGACGCCTTCGCCAACTACCTGCGCCGCAGCGAGTTCCGCCCCGACACCGCGTCCGTCGATCCGCACAAGGCCGATCGGATCCTCACCGACACGCGCACCTTCCTCTTCGTGCACGGCGCCCTGGTGGGCGATCTCGCTGAAGACGAAGGGCTGCTCACCCGCGCCACGCCGCTGAAGGTGTACGGGCCGTCGCTGCGGCGCCTGGAGCTCGAAGACGCGCTGCTGCTGCAGGCGCTCCTGCTCGCCCGGGTGGGCTTCGAGGTGCCATTCATCGAGCTGGTGGACCTGCGCGAGCTGGTGCTGGGGGCGCCGTCGATGGGCGGGGTGTACTCGCGGGCCCCCGACGTGGACACGGTGCTGCGCCGGGCGAAGGCGTGGAAGGGCGAGCGCGGGCTCTACGCGGCGCTGTCGCTCATCGAGCGCCTCTTCCCTCACGCGAGGGACGCCGCGGCGCGCCTGAAGCCCTCGCTGTCGCTGCCGGTGCGCGAGCTGATCGACCGCGTGGTGGTCGCGCCCGTGGCCGATCTCGAGCGCACCCACGCCTTCCGCGGCGAAGAGGCCCTGCGCGCCCTGCTGACCGGGTGACGCACGGCGAAGGCTGGGGTAGACGGGCCGGCCCATGCGCCTCGCGGTCATCGGCACCGGCTACGTCGGGCTCGTCGCTGGCACCTGCTTCGCCGACGCGGGCCACGAGGTGACGTGCGTCGACGTCGACGCCGCGAAGATCGACGCGCTCCGCCGGGGCGAGGTGCCCTTGTACGAGCCCGGGCTCGCCGAGCTGATCGAGAAGAACGCGCGCGAAGGCCGGCTCGCCTTCACCACCGCGCTGCCCCAGGCGGTGCAGGGCGCGGCGGCTGTCTTCATCGCCGTGGGCACGCCCGGCCTCGCCACCGGGGAGGCCGAGGTGCGGCCGGTGCTGGCCGTCGCGAAGGCCGTCGGCCAGGCGCTCACCGGCTACGCCGTCGTCGTCGACAAGAGCACGGTGCCGGTCGGCACGGCCGAGCGCGTGCGCGCCGCGGTCGCGGCCGAGACGAGCCACCCGTTCGACGTGGTGTCCAACCCCGAGTTCCTGAAGGAAGGCGCGGCCGTCGCCGACTTCTTGAAGCCGGACCGGGTGATCATCGGCGCCGAGTCCGAGCGCGCGCGCCGGGTGATGGAGGAGCTGTACCAGCCGTTCCTCCGCCGCGAGAAGCGCATCCTCTTCATGGACACGCGCTCGGCCGAGCTGACCAAGTACGCGGCGAACGCGATGTTGGCGACGCGCATCTCGTTCATGAACGACATGGCGGCCCTGTGCGAGCGCCTGGGCGCCGACGTCGAGAGCGTGCGGCAGGGCCTGGGCAGCGACTCGCGTATCGGCGCCGACTTCCTCTACCCGGGGCTGGGCTACGGCGGCAGCTGCTTCCCCAAGGACGTGCGCGCGCTGCAGGCCACGGGGCGCGAGGTGGGGCTCGAGCTGCCGCTGCTGGCGGCGGTCGAGGCGACCAACGAGCGGCAGCGGCGGCTGCTGGTCGACAAGGCGCTGGCGCACTTCGGCGCGCTGGCGGGGCGCCGCTTCGCCGTGTGGGGGCTGGCGTTCAAGCCGCGCACCGACGACGTCCGCGAGGCCCCGGCGCTCTCGCTGATCGACGCGCTGCTGTCGCACGGCGCGCAGGTGACGGCCTTCGATCCCGTGGCCACCGAGAACGCCCGCCGCGTGCTGGGCGACCGCGTGCGCTACGCCGCGCTGCCCTACGACGCGCTCGACGGCGCCGACGCGCTCTTCGTCGCCACCGAGTGGAACGAGTTCCGCGCGCCGGACTTCGCGCGGGTGAAGGCGCTGCTCAAGGCGCCGGTGGTGTTCGACGGGCGCAACCTCTACGCGCCGGCGCGCCTTCGCGAGCTGGGCTTCACATGGTACGGGGTGGGCCGCCCGTGACGACGTCTGCTCTCGATGCCCACCGCCCCGCGCTGCCCGTGGCCATGCTGCGGGCCATGCGCCCCAAGCAGTGGACGAAGAACGGCGCGCTGCTGATCCCCCTGCTGTTCGCCCGCGGCATCTTCGCGAGGGGGCTGTTGTTCCACGCGCTGGCGGCCGTGGCGGCGTTCAGCCTGCTGGCCAGCGGCGTGTACGTGCTGAACGACTGGTTCGATCGCGAGAAGGACCGCCTCCACCCCGAGAAGCGCAAGCGGCCGATCGCGGCGGGGCACCTGTCGGGCGCGGGCGCGGTGACGCTGGTGGCGCTGTGCTGGGGCGGCGCGGCGGCGATCGGCTGGTACGTCGGCCCGCACTTCCTCGGCGTGATGGGCGGGTACCTGCTGCTGCAGGTGCTGTACACCGGGGTGCTCAAGAAGCTGGTGATCCTCGACGTGATGGCGATCGCCCTGGGCTTCATCGTGCGCGTGGTGGCCGGCGCCGAGGCGATCAGCGTCGAGGTGTCGAACTGGCTGTTCCTCTGCACACTGCTGATGGCCGTCTTCCTGGGCTTCGCCAAGCGCCGCGCCGAGCTGTCCAGCCTCGAAGACGCCGCCACCGCGCACCGCGCCAACCTGGCCGACTACTCGCTGCCGATGATCGACCAGATGATGAGCATCAGCGCGGCGTCGGCGATCCTGGCCTACGGCCTGTACACCGTGTCGCGCGAGACGGTGGACCGCGTGGGCAGCGATCACCTCAAGTACACGATCCCCTGCGTCATCTACGGCGTCTTCCGGTACCTCTTCCTCGTGCACAAGCGCGGGGCCGGCGGCGCGCCCGAGAAGGTGCTGCTGGGCGACGTGGCGCTGCAGGCGTGCATCGCGCTGTACCTGGCGATCGCCGCGTGGGCGCTGTACGTCTGACGGCCCTCAGTCGTCGTCGACCTTGTCGCGGAAGTCGCCCAGCTGTGCCACGGCGCGCCGGGTGATCACCGCCGTCAGCCCCTGCTGAGACGCCGCCGCGTCGCGGACCAGGTGCGCCAGCTGGCCGATCTCCCGCAGCCACTCGTGCGCGCGCGGGCCCAGGCCCGAGAAGGAGACCGCCAGCACCGGAGGGTCCTTCACCCGGCCCAGCCAGAAGTCGATCAGCTCGAAGCGCTCGGGCGGATCGATGGGGGCCAGCCGCTTCACCTCGCGATCGAGCAGCCGGTTGAGGGCGCTGGGCATCTTCGCGGCCCACTGGTTGACGGTGAACATCGGCCGCCACGCCCAGTCGGCGCGCGCGATGCCCGCCCGCGGGTTGTACAGGCCGTTGCCTTCGGTGGTGAGCACCTGGTCGGGCGGAAAGGACGGCACCGGATCCCACGCCCCGCACATCAACGAGGACAGGCCGACGTGCTTCTTCGGCTGGCCCCAGAAGGCGCGGCGGTAGAGATCGGCGCGCTCCTCGTCGAAGTACGGGTAGTCGGGGTCCTCCAGCATCAGCGAGATGTGGAAGGACTCTTCCCAGGGCGCGGCGTAGCCCAGGTACTGCTGCGACAGCACCCACCCCTCGGAGTCGGCGATCCACTCGTAGAAGAGCAGCCGGTACACGGCCTCGTTCCACCGCTCGTCCTGCATCCCGTAGAACGTGCTCGCCGTGGCGTGCTCCAGCACCAGCTCGAGCAGCACGCGCGTCTCTTCGTCGTTGAGGTGCCTCAGCAGGTGCTCGATCGCCGGCACCTTGTCCACCACGCCCAGCTCGAAGGCGGGGAAGACGACCTCCTGCAGGAACACGTCGTTGACCGGGCGGAGGACGACTTCCATGAGCGAGCGCGAAGTCTAGCCGCCGCGCCCTGTGCGTCGAGGGTGTGGGGAAGCCGCGTACTCTACGCCCGCGCGTCTTCCTGAAGGATGAGCGCGTAGATCTCCTCGGCGGACTTCGCGGCGAGGAGCGCCTCGCGCAGCGCGTCGCTGCGGAACAGCCGGCTGATCTTCGACAGGGCCTTCAGGTGCACGCCCGCGGAGTTCTCCGGGGCGACCAGGGCGAAGAAGAACTGTGACGGCCGGGCGTCGCGGGCCTCGAAGTCCACGCCCGCGTGCGAGACGCCGAAGCAGGCCACGAGGTTCGCCAGCTCCGGCAGGCGGCCGTGGGGAATGGCCACGCCCTTCTCCATGCCGGTGCTGCCGATCTTCTCGCGCTCGTCCAGCACCGACCACAGGCGCTCGGCGGAGACCTGCGGGGCGGCGCGGGCCAGCGCGCTCGCGAGCTCCCTCAAGACGTCCTTCTTCGTCGTCGCGCTCAGCGCCTGGACGACGGCTTCGGGCTTGAGGAACTCCGTGATGCGCATCGGGGCGCGAGATACCCGAGCACCTCGGGCTGCGCAAGCCGGGCCGCCGGCCCGCGTTCGCTTCGTGGGTGCGCCGCCGGGTTGGTGTAGATTGCGCCTCGCGCGTGTCGAGAGCCGGGCTCCTCATCGGAGTGGTGGTGGTCGCGGCCGGGGCGTGCGTCCGGGCGCCCGCGCCGCCCCCGCTGTCCCTCGAGCGACCGGCCTCCGCGCCCGTCGCCGTGGCCGCGCCCGTCGTGCCGGCCGCGCCGGCGCTCGCACCCGACGTGGGCGCGCTGCTGGCCTCGATGTCGGTGGCCCAGAAGGTGGGCCAGCTGATGATGGTGGGCTTCCCCGGCCACGAGGTGGACGAGGCCGTCGCCGCGCTGGTGAAGGGGCGCCGCGTGGGCGGGGTGTGCCTCTTCAACCGGAACCTCACCGACGCGCCGCAGATCGCCCGGCTCAACGACGACCTGCGCGCGCTGCTCGCCGACGACGTGCCGCCCTTCATCGCGGTGGACCAGGAAGGCGGCACCGTGGTGCGCGTCGACGACGGGAACGTCGTGCTGCCCGGCAACATGCTGCTGGGCGCCGCCCGCGACGAGGCGCTGGCGTACGAAGCCGGCCGCGCCCAGGGCGAGGATCTCTGGCGGCTGGGTTTCAACATGAACCTCGCGCCGGTGCTGGACGTGAACTCCAACCCGATGAACCCGGTGATCGGCGTGCGGGCCTTCGGCGACGACGTGAAGCTGGTGGCCAGCCTCGGCGCCGCCTTCGTGCGCGGCCAGCAGGACGCGTCGATCGTCACGGTGGCCAAGCACTTCCCCGGGCACGGCGCCGTCGACTCGGACTCGCACCGCGCCCTGCCGGTGGTGCGCGCGCCGAAGTCGCAGGTGTGGAGCCAGCTGGAGCCCTTCGAGGCGGCTTCGAAGGCGGGCCTCGACGGCATGATGACCGCGCACATCGCTTCGCCCGCGCTGTCGGGCGACGAGACGCCCGCCACGCTGTCGCCGAAGGTGCTGGGGGCGGTGCTGCGCCAGCGCCTGGGGTTCGGTGGGCTGGTGGTGACGGACGAGCTCGAGATGGACGCGATCGCCGCGCGCTACGGCGTGGGGCGCGCCGCGGTGCTGGCGGTGAAGGCCGGCGCCGACATGGTGCTGGTGCCGTGGCGGCCCGAGAAGAAGCTCGAGGTGTGGGAAGCGCTGCTCGACGCGGCCGAGTCGGGCGAGCTGCCCGAGGCGCGCCTCGACGACGCGGTCCGGCGGATCCTCGAGGTGAAGCTGCGCCGCGGCCTCTTTACGCCGCTGCCGCCCCGCGCCGAGCGCCTCGCCGCCCTGGGCAGCCGCCACGACGTGCCCGAGCGCATCGCCCGCGCCGGCGTGACGCTGCTGCGCACGCAGGCGGGCCTCTTCCCCCTGCCGAAGGCGCGCACGGTGGGGCTGGTCACCGCCGAGCCGGCGTTGGCTGCGTCGCTGCGCCGCCGCCTGCCCGGCCTCGAGGTGCTGGAGGTACCCGCGTTTCCGAGGCCCGAGGCGCGCGAGGCGTGGAAGCTGAAGGCCCGCGCCCTCGCGCAGCGGGTCGACGTGGTGGTGGTGGGCGTGGCGAACAGCCGGCAGCTCGAGCTGGTCACCAACGCCGCGCTGGCCGGGCGCCCCGTGGTGGCGGTGGTGCTGGGCGCGCCGTACCTCGCGACGCAGGCGCACCTGGCGAAGGCCATCGTCGCGGTCTACTCCGCGCGCCCCGAGGCGGCGGACGCGGCGGCGGCGGCGCTGGCGGGAGAGCAGGGCACACCCGGGCGGCTCCCCGTGGCGCTGGGGAAGTGGCCCTACGGCTTCGGGCTGGACGTGGGGGGGGAGCGGCTGGCGGGGACGCGAGAGGGAGCTCCCGCGTCCTCCGGCGCGCCGTGACGGGTCAGTCGCCGTTCACCAGCGACTTCTTGTTCGCCGCGGACGCCTCGATGAGGCCGATGGTGCCATCCTTGCGCTTGTAGACGACGTTCATCTCCATCGTGGTGCTGTTGGTGAAGACGTAGAAGTCGTTGTTGAGCAGATCCATCTGCATGATCGCCTCCTCGACGGCCATGGGGCGCGCGAGGATCTCGTTGGTCTTCACCACCCGGGTGGCGGGCTCGGGCTGCTCCTCGGCGAGCGGCTCGAAGACGGTGTGGCGCGCGCGGCGCTCGATCATCTCCGCGCGGTGGTGCACGCGCTCCTTGCCGTGGTGCGACTTGAGCTTCTCCTTGTAGCGCTTGAGCTGCCGCTCGATCTTGTCCATCGCGAGATCGATGGAGGCGTACATGTCCTCGCTCTTCTCGCGGCCGCGCAGCACGTAGCTGCCGGAGTGGATGGTGATGTCCGCGTGGTGCAGGTGGCGCTCGAGCGACAGCACCACCGTCGCCTCCGTGGCGCGGTCGAGGTACTTGTTCACGCGCTCCACCTTCTCCTGGGCGTAGTTCTTCAGGGAGTCGATCGGATCCAGGTGGCGAAACGTGATGTTCATGTTCATGCGTCCTCCGTCCTCCGTGGGAAGAAAAGCCTACAAGGTCGCGCGGGCATTACCACCGGAACCGGACAGCGGCGCCGGGGCCATGTGGTGAAACCGGCGAAGGCTGAAACCGCGCGGCGGCGACTTCCATTTCACGCGCGGGCCCTCGCGACCCAGGCGCGGATCATCGCCCGCTGGTCTTCGCCGAGATCGAGCAGGCGCACCGAGAAGCCCAGCGGGTGTGTCGTCTTCACGCCGATGACGCGGCCGGTGGCGTGCAGCTGGGTGACGTGCCCCTCGAAGCTCAAGGTGACCTCGGCGGGGGTGTTCACCATCACCTTCTCGTTGGAGTGCACGGACAGGCTGTCCTGCTTCCACGAGGCCTCGGGATCGGCGGTGAAGGGCCGGGCGTCACCGCGCGCCAGGTGCAGCCGCACGTGGATCATCCCCCCGCGCCAGGTGACGTGCGCCGGGGCGGGAGCGGGCAGGGGCGAAGGGGCCGACGGCGGGGGCGGGGGCGGGGGCTGCACGGCACCGGGCCCGCGGAACATGCGCTCGATGGCCACCATGCGCTCGGACAGCGTGAGGAAGGCGTCTTCGCAGGCCAGCCGCAGCTCGGGCGTGGCATCGGTGGGCAGCCGGCTCGGCACGTACCGGTGGATCAAGGCGAAGAAGGCTGCGCGCCACGCGTCGCGCGAGGCATTGGCCGGAACGCGGAACACCTCGTGCGACGGGCGGTCCTTGATGGAGGCGAGCCAGTCGCGGATCTGCTGCGTCGCCTCGGCCTGGGCCCTCGTCGCTTCGCCCTGCTTCGGGGGCAGCGACAGCACCTCCTGCAGCTCGGGCATCTCGCGCACCGGCACGAAGGTGCGGCCGTCCTTCGACACGGCGCGCACGTCGTGGATCTTCCCGCGGAGGGCGAGATCGCGGACCACCGCGAGGCTCACCGGCCCCAGGACGCGCGCCTCGCTGTCGGCGAGCCAGTACTCGCTCACGACGGGCTCCCCACCGCCTCGAGCGCCGCGCGCACCACGTTCTGCACGTCGAGCGGGTGAATCGGCTTGGCGAGGTAGCCGTGGGCGCCGTCGGCCATCGCCTGCTGCACCAGCGCCTCGGTGTCGAGGCTGGACAGCACGAGGATGCGCGTCTTGAGGCCCTTCGGCTTGAGCGCCTTGAGCACCTCGAGGCCGCTCTTGCCGGGCATGACCAGGTCCAGCACCACCACCGCGGGCTCACGCTCGGTGATGGCGGTGAGGGCCGCGTCGCCCGAGTCCGCCTCGCGCACCGTGCACGGCACGTCCGACAGCGCGTCCTTCACCATCGTGCGCAGGAGACGATCGTCGTCGACGATCAGCACCTCGGGCAGAGACATCGCCGCACCTCCGGCAGAAGCGGGTTTTCTAGAAGTACTTCTTGCGCTTGCTCGACGGCAGCACGCCCAGCACCTCGCGGTACTTGGCCACCGTGCGGCGGGCGATCTCGATGCCCTGCGCCTTCAAGAGCTCGACGATCTTCTGGTCCGAGTACGGGTTCTTCGCGTCCTCGGCGGCGACGATCTGCTTGATGTGGTTCTTCACCGCCTCGCTGGCGATGTCGTCTCCGCCGGTGCGCGCGATGGACGAGTTGAAGAAGTACTTGAGCTCGAAGATGCCCTGGGGCGTGTGCACGTACTTCGCGGTGGTGACGCGGCTCACCGTCGACTCGTGCATGCCGATGTCCTCGGCCACGTCGCGCAGGATGAGCGGCTTCAGGTACGCGATGCCCTTGTCGAGGAACTCGCGCTGGAACTTCACGATGCTCTCGGTCACCTTGTAGATGGTGCGCTGCCGCTGGTGGATCGAGCGGATGAGCCACATCGCGCTGCGCAGCTTGTCCTGGACGAATTCCTTCGTCGTGCCGCTGGGCAGCATGCCCTTCTTGAGCGCCTGCCGGTACGCGTCGGAGATGCGCAGCTTCGACAGGCCGTCGTCGTTGAGCACCACCGTGTACTCGTCGCCAAGCTTCACCACGTGCACGTCGGGGGTGATGTACTGCGCGTCTTCGCCCGAGAAGTTGCGGCCGGGCTTGGGATCGAGCCGGGTGAGCAGCTTCGAGGCGTCGATCACCTGCTCGAGCGGCACGCCGAGATCCCGCGCGATCGCCGGCAGGTTCTTCGACTCGAGCAGCTTCATGTGCTTCTTGATCATCGTGCCCAGCAGCGCGGCGTTCGGCTCGTTGAGCGACCGGCACTGGATGAGCAGGCACTCCTGGAGATCGCGCGCCCCGCAGCCCTTGGGCTCGAGCAGCTGGATCTTCTTCAGCATGCGCTCGGCGATGCGCACCGGTACGTCGGCCTCGTTGGCCAGGCGGATCAGCGGGTCGCCTTCCACGTCGGGCAGCTTCAGGTACCCGTCGTCGTCGAGGTTGCCGATGATCAGCTCGGCGATGCGCGCCTCGGCGTCGTTCAGCGTGATGCCCGCCAGCTGCTCGTGCAGGTGATCGACCAGGTCCTCGCGCTTGACCAGGTTGGCTTCGAACGACGGCAGGTCGTCGAGGTCGACGTTGCCCTTGTTGGAGGCGACCGTCGGCTCGTTGAACTGGTAGCTGTTGAGGTACTGATCCCAGTCGATCTCCGCCGGCCCGTTCTCCGGCTTGACCTCCTGCGCCACCTCGCCGCTCTCGCGCGGCGCCACGTCCGGCGGGGCCTCCAGGTTGCCGGCCTCCAGCGACGCCTCGCCGGGCGCCTTGTCCGAGACGTCGCCCTCCACCGTCTCGTCCGGCTGCTCGAGGAGCGGGTTCTGCTCCATCTCCTCCCGCACCTGCTCGAGCAGCTCCATGCGCGACAGCTGGAGCAGCTTGATCGCCTGCTGCAGCTGGGGCGTCATCACCAGCTGCTGCGACATCTTCAGGCTTTGCTTCAGCTCCATGCCCACGGCGGCGGCTCCCGTTCTGTCAAGAGGCGTGCCAAGGGTAGTCGCTCAGCCTCGGCACGTCACTTGCGATTTCCCGGTGGTACTGCAACGCGCCTGAATTGCTCAGGAAAGTCGGAAGGAATCGCCCAGGTAGACGCTGCGGGCCTTCGGCGAGGCGGCGATGGCATCGGGCGTGCCTTCTTCGAGGATCTGACCGGCGGCGAGGATGTACGCGCGGTCGCAGATGCGCAGGGTGTCGTGCACGTTGTGATCCGTGATGAGCACGCCGAGGCCCCGGTGCTTGAGCTGGGCGATCTCCTTCTGCAGCTCGGCGACGTTGATCGGATCGACGCCGGCGAAGGGCTCGTCGAACAGCATGAAGCGGGGCCGGGGCAACAGGGAGCGGGCGATCTCGGCGCGGCGACGTTCCCCACCGGACAGCGTCTCGCCCCGGCTGTCGGCGACCTTGCCGAGGCCGAACTCGGCGATGGTGGCGTCGGCGCGCGCGAGGCGCTCGGCCTTCGACAGCGACGCGTCGAGCTCCAGCACGGCGAGCAGGTTCTCGCGCACCGTCAGCTTGCGGAAGATCGACGCCTCCTGCGGGAGGTAGCCCAGGCCCAGGCGGGCGCGGCGGTGCATGGGCAGGCCCGACAGCTCGTGGCCCGCGAGCGTCACGCTGCCGGCGTCGGGCTGCACCAGGCCCACCACCATCGAGAAGCTGGTCGTCTTGCCGGCGCCGTTGGGACCCAACAGCCCCACCACCTCGCCGGGGCGCACGGTGAAGCTGACGCCGTCCACCACGCGGCGCTTCTTGTAGGCCTTCACCAGGCCCTGCGCCTCCAGCGCGTCGGCGCTCACCTCGGCGCTCCCTTCCCGCGGTCGACCTCGATGACGGTGGTGGCGTTCTCCACCTCGATGAAGTCGGTGCCGGGGAAGAAGGTGACGCGGGTGCCCTTCATGCGGTTCTTCCCCTGGCGGGCCTCGGGAGCGCCCGTGACGACCAGCACGCCCTGCTTCACGTCGTAGTCCGCGCGCTGGCCCTTCGCCCAGCGGTCCCGATCCACCGCCTCGCAGCCGCCCTTCGCCTGCACGCGGGTGATCTCTCCGTGCTCGTCGTAGTGGGCGACCAGCTCCGGCGCGGTGAGCACGACTGTGCCCCGGGTGGCGCGCACGTGGCCGAGCCAGGTGGCGGTGGCGCGCTGCTGATCCAGCACCAGGCGATCGGCGTCGACGGCCAGCGCGTCGCGCACGCCGCCGTCGGTCGGCGTCACGCGGGTGCGGGCTTTCTCGAGCTCCACGCGGTCGATGCCGGTGGTGAAGGTCACCTTCTCGCCCTCCACCGCGCGCGGGCCCTGCGTGGCGGTCGGGTGCCCGGTCACCACCAACACGCCGGTGGCGTTGTCCCAGGTCGCCTCGTCTCCGGTGGCGCGGCGATCGCCGTCCACCACCACCACGTCGCCGGTCGCGGTGATGGTCTTCACCTCGCGACGCTCGTCGAGCTGCACCTCGAGGCGCTGGCAGGTCAACGTGGCGCCGTCGCGCACCGCGGCGGCGTGGCCCACGTACGTCGCCCGCTGCTCCTTGCTCTTCACCTCGAGGCGATCGGCGCGCAGCTCGACGGGGCGCGACAGCAGCACGCCCGCGTCGGGGGCAGCGAGGCAGAGCGAGAGGACGAGGGGCGTCACGGCGCCAGGCGCTTGTACCAGCCCGGCGGGCGATTGCGATCAGCGGCTGCGGGTGACGGGCTGCTCGAAGGTGGCGCGCTCGTCGGCGAAGTCCACCTGGAAGCCGGTCGCCTCGAGGGTGAAGCGCGGGTGGTCGAGCCGCACGCCCGCGTCCGACACGGCGCCGCCCTGCGCGCCCAGCGATCGGTCGAAGGTCGCGCGCTCCGAGCGGCCGGTGACGCCGTCCCGGCCCTCGAAGGTGACGCCGCCGGTCCCCTCCAGCACGCCCGCGTTCAGGTTGCCGGTGACGCGGGGCGCGTGCGCGGTGAGGCCCTGCGCGGGCAGCCGCACCGAGGCGTCTTCGAGTTCGAAGTCGCTCGACTCGCGGCGCAGCGCCAGCGTCGGCGCCGTCACCTCCACGCGCGTCTCGCTGCCCCGGTAGCTCTGCAGCGTCACCCGCTCGAGCTGCAGGTCGGGCGGAAACGACTCGCGCTGCTCCCGCGGAGGCCGGGTGCACGCGATGAGCAGCATCAGGGCGGGCAGGGCGTGGCGCACGCGGCGTCAGAAGGTGAAGGCGAAGCGCAGGAGCAGCTGCGCCGCGTTCTGCAGCCAGCCCGCCTCGCCGCCGATGGCGAAGCCCCTGGCGATGGGCACGCTGAAGCCCGCGGCGACGTGCCCGCGCACCCACGACGGGTTGCCGAACAGGAAGGCCATGCCGCCCAACACGTCGAAGTTGATGTGGGGGATGTGGAAGCGCACCACCGCGTCCACCGGCAGGCCGATCTCCACGCCCGGCCGCACGTTCATCAGCACGCCGGGGCGAACGCCGACGCTCACGTACTTCGCGAGCTTCTGGTCGATGCGCGCGTGGATGTCGAACTGCCACGCGTTCTCGAACCAGTAGCCCACACCGAGGTCGAGCAAGACCTCGACCGCGTGGGCGGCGCCGGGCGCCAGGAGCACCGCCGAGAGCAGCACCGCGCGCAGAAGCCGTCGCATGGGCGCGCAGGTTAGCCGAAAAAACGACGACGCCCGGGCCAACCACGGGCGCCGGGCGTCGCTCAAAGGGGAAAGGGTCGAGTCAGGCCTGGCCGGCCTCGGCCATGGCGTTCAGCTTCATCGCGCGGCGGGTGAACTCCGCGAGGCGGTACAGCACCGTGCGGCGCGACACGCCCAGCGCCTTCGCGACCTTCGCCTGCTCGATGCCGCGCGCGTGGTACATCACCGCGGGGGCCTTGAGCTCCTCGGGGGTGCTGGCCAGCACGCGGTGCGCGAAGTCGCGGGTGACGACGCTGTCCTCGAACTCGTCGTCGGCCTGCTCGGGCACCTCTTCCACGGGCTCGGCGTGCCGGCGCCCGTCGCGGATCAGGTTCAGGCAGTGGTTGGTGGTGATGCGGTGGATCCACGGCAGCACCGCCTCCTCGGAGGGCG
>Ga0272446_1004740_pt1 | contig 15744 bp, 12 predicted proteins | sample YNPCB0061_FD_194587 | JGI IMG/M metagenome (GOLD analysis project Ga0272446, IMG submission 194587) | Hot spring microbial mat communities from Yellowstone National Park, WY, United States - YNP-CB-006-1 | ecosystem: Environmental > Aquatic > Thermal springs > Hot (42-90C) > Sediment | place... | reverse complement strand
TAAATCTTTTATCAACATTTCTTATAGATAAAATTTTACTAATTTTTTTAATTACATATATGTCTAATGATAAAAAAATAATAGAAATTATACTTAAAAAAATTATAATACCAGTTAGAGTCATATTACCTAATAATTTTGAAAGGAAGGACGTCTAAAATCATAATTTGTTTAATAATTTAGGTAAAGTATGGCTGCTACATATTCTAAAATGGTACCATTAGGAACTAAAGCAATTGATTTTAATTTATATAATCCTATATTGGATAAATTTCAATCTTTGCAAGAATTGAAATCTGAAATTGCTACAGTAATAATGTTTATCTGTAATCATTGTCCGTTTGTAAAATTTATTAATAAAGCATTAGTAGAATTAACTAACGAATATCTAGAAAGAGGAATATCTTTCATTGCTATTAATTCTAACGATGTTGTTAATTATCCCGAAGATTCACCCCAAAAAATGATAGAATACAGCAAAGAATTAGGTTACAATTTCCCTTATCTTTTCGATGAAACCCAAGAAGTAGCTAAAGCATACGATGCTGCTTGTACTCCTGATTTTTATATTTACGATAAAGATCTAAAACTTGTCTATAGAGGACAATTTGATGACTCGCGTCCGTCGAATGGAATAATTCCTACAGGAAAAGATATTCGTAAAGCTTTAGATTTATTAATCGAAAATAAAACTATTGATTTCGAACAAAAACCAAGTATTGGTTGTAATATAAAATGGAAAAACAATTGATATGCTATTAGCACGCCCTAAGGGATTCGAACCCCTAACCTTCTGATCCGTAGTCAGATACTCTATCCAGTTGAGCTAAGGGCGCGTTTTTTACTCTGCTTTGTTAGCAAATTTCAATTTATTTACAAATTTTGCTAATCTTGATTTTTTATTAGCAACATTATTTCTATGTAGTACTCCACGAGCTGCTACTTTATCTAACACACTATTTGCTTTACTAAAATTACTTATAGCTTCTTCAGCTGTTTTACTTTCTAAAACAGAACGTATAGCATTTTTTACCAATTTTTTATTTAAACGGTTATACAATCTACGTTTTCTTGATTGTCTAATTCTTTTTAATGCTGATTTATGATGCGCCATAAAACCCTTAAATAAATAATATAAAATTAACGAACTACAAAAATAATATATTTTACAATAATATAAAATTAAAATACTAATTTTTTATAAATTTATAATTAGTATTACCTACATTTATTATATATAAACCAGGAGAATAGCTCGATAAATTTATTGTTAATACATTATCTTTATGATTAATATTTTTAATGTCAATTATTTCAATTAATTTACCATAGTAGTTATAAGTTTTTATTTTATCAATGGATAAGTTATTAGTCAATTTTAAATATAGTTTATCTGTAGCAGGATTAGGATATAATATATTATTTTCATAATCATAATACTCTATATCAGTAATATTAGTTAATTCATTTATGTATTTCCATATATCATTACATAAATTGGTTGAGATAAAGAATTGGTCATCGGGTTTTTCTCCCATTCTTACCCATATTAAATTATTCTGTGGAGATATATTCAAGCACTGACCATCTTTACCAAGTGCAGCATATACATCCCTTGGAGCTTCAAGCATCAACATACGATTAAAAACCAAAGTGCTACCGGGCAACATACTACTTTCTTTACCATTCAACCACCAAAGATAACCATAAGATTTATTTAATTCTTGTGAAGTATTTAACATTTGCATTATATATTCTTTATCTTTTATAACATCTTTATCTTCCCAATAGCCATTATTTGCAATTAATATTCCATAGCGTGCCATAGAGCGAGCTGTACTAAAATATATATTATTATATCCAACTTTTATCCATATTCCGTTCATACCAATTTGATTTTTAATTTTTTGATTAAAGTAAAGATTGTAATTTGTATTGCTTGCTTTTTCTACAACTTTTTCGAGCAATGTATATGGTGCATTATGATAATACCATTGTGTACCTGCATCTGCTTTATATTGCAGGCATTCAGGTTTTGTACAATCTAAATCATCTACTTTATAATCTAATCCCGTAGTCATTGTTAATTGATGTTTTATTTTAATTAGATTTTCTTTAGAAGTAGGTAGAGATGTCCAACCTTCGCCTAAATATTTAGAAGTTTTATCTTCGATACTCAATAACCCATCATATTGAGCTATTCCAATTAAAGCTGCTGTTAATGTCTTACCTGCAGAAGCCCAATACCAATTACTATCAGCAGTAAAATTACCAAAATATTTTTCTAAAACAATTTTACCATTTTTTAATAAAATAAAGGCTTTTGAGTTTTTACTTTCCAAAAAATTATAAAGTTCATCTATTTTTTCTATGTTCCAATTTAATGATTTAGGCGAAATTGTATCCCATTCTTGAGAATTTATTGGTGGGAAATAATTTTCATTTGCATAAATATTAAAACTAACTAATAAGAAAAATGTTATAAAAACCAATTTTAATTTTTTCATAATACATCGAAAATTTATAAATTAGATACACATAAAATATAAAAGTTTAATTAAGCTATAATCTTTAAATTAATTTTAAAAAAAAAGCAGTTAGAATTTACTTAATCTAACTGCTTTTAAATATGATTTAATAAATTTATTGAATATCAAATCTATCTAAATTCATAACTTTATTCCAAGAACTTACAAAATCTTGAACAAATTTTTCTTTATTATCATCACAAGCATAAAATTCTGCAACAGCTCTTAACTCTGAATTATGACCAAAAATCAAATCAACTCTAGTAGCTTTCCATTTTAACTCGCCCGTTTTTCTACATCTACCTTCAAAAGTTGTTTTATTTTCATCTACTGCTTTCCATTCAGTATCCATATCCAAAAGATTAACAAAGAAATCATTTGTTAATTTTTCTTTATTTTTTGTTAATACTCCATAATCTGAGCCATCATAATTAGCATTTAAAACCCTTAATCCACCTAATAAAACGGTCATCTCTGGAACAGTTAAGGTTAACAATTGTGATTTATCTATTAATAAATGTTCACTACAATTAACAACATTATTTTTAGAATAATTTCTAAAACCATCAGCCAAAGGTTCTAAATACTTAAATGAATCAATATCTGTTTGCTCTTGTAAAGCATCCATTCTTCCTGGTGTAAAAGGAACATTTATTTTATAACCAGCATCATCAGCAGCTTTTTCTATAGCAGCACATCCACCCAATACGATTAAATCGGCTAAAGAAACTTGTTTATTATCATTTTGAGATGTATTAAATTCGTTTTTTATATTATTTAAAATATTCAAAACATTATTTAAATTTTCAGGATTATTAACCTCCCAACTCCTTTGTGGCTCTAATCTAATTCGAGCTCCATTAGCACCACCACGTTTATCAGAATTTCTATATGTAGAAGCTGAAGCCCAAGCAGTTCTTACTAATTCAGAAATTGATAAGCCTGACGATAAAATTTTATTTTTTAAAAGAGCAATATCGTCATTATCTATTAGTTTATGTTCACATTTAGGAATGGGATCTTGCCAAATCAATTCTTCATTTGGAACTTCAGGACCTAAGTAACGTGTCTTTGGTCCCATATCGCGATGTAATAATTTAAACCAAACACGTGCAAAAGCATCAGCAAATAAATCAGGATTTTCATAAAATTTTCTTGATATTTTTTCATATTCTGGATCGTATCGTAATGAAAGATCTGTTGTTAACATTGTAGGTAAATGCTTTTTATTTGGATCAAATGGATCAGGTATTGTGGCTTCAGCATTTTTAGCAACCCATTGTTTAGCTCCAGCAGGGCTTTGAGTCAATTCCCATTCATATTCAAATAAATGTTTAAAGAAATCATTACTCCATTTAGTAGGAGTAGTAGTCCAAATAACCTCAGGACCACCAGTCAAAGTATCAGGACCTTTACCTGACTTATACTTATAATTCCAACCTAAACCTTGCTCCTCAATCGAAGCTCCTTCAGGTTCTGCACCCATTAATTTAGGATCACCTTGACCATGCGCTTTTCCAAAAGTATGCCCTCCTGCAATTAAAGCAACTGTTTCTTCATCATTCATACCCATACGTCCAAATGTTTCTCTAATGTCTTTAGCTGCAGCAATTGGATCTGGATTACTTGCAGGTCCTTCTGGATTAACATATATTAACCCCATTTGAACAGCTGCTAAAGGATTTTCTAAATCTCTTTCACCAGAATATCTTTTACTATCTGACAACCATTCTTTTTCTGAGCCCCAATATATACTTTCATCTGATTCCCACATATCTTCTCTACCAGCACCAAAACCAAAAGTTTTAAATCCCATATCTTCGAGTGCTACATTTCCCGCTAAAACTAACAAATCAGCCCAAGAAATTTTATTTCCGTATTTTTTCTTAATAGGCCATAATAATCTACGAGCTTTATCTAAATTTGTATTATCAGGCCAACTATTCAATGGTGCAAATCTTTGCAATCCCCCATTAGCTCCTCCGCGTCCATCACCCATTCTATATGTTCCCGCTGCGTGCCAAGACATACGAATAAATAATGGACCGTAATGCCCATAATCAGCAGGCCACCAATCTTGTGATTGCTTCATTAAATCTTTTAAATCATTTTTTAGAGCTTCATAATCTAAACTTTGAAACTCATTTTTGTAATTAAATTTACTTCCTGCTGGATTAGAGTTAGGACAATTTTGTCTTAAAATATTTAAATTTAAACGATTTGGCCACCAATCAAAATTTTTAGTTCCACTAATCGGATAATTTGCATTTGAATTATGAATAGGACATTTACCATTAGAATTTGTTTGTTCACTCATAATTTAACCCTTTTAAAAAGTTGAGAATACAAAATATAGACGTAAATAAATAAAAATTTAATTTATGCAAATTTATACAAATTTTTTCTTTAAAAATTATTTTTATAAAATTTAAATTAAAATCTTTCAGCAACTAATTCTAATTCATTATTATTTGGCGTAGCCCCATCAAGCCAATCATCTTCAAAATTTGGTAATAAAATTACGGGCATTCTTTTTTTTGAGTTATGAATTACACTCATTAATTCATTTGCTTCGGTAGTCAATAATGTATAAGTTTTATACAGAGTATTATTTTTTTCGTCGTACCATTCGCTCCATAGCCCAGCAATAGAAAATATAGATTTATCTGGGAATTGTATTTTATATTTTTGTTTACTTTTACCCTTTTCATCTAACCATTGCCATTCGAAGAAGCCATCTGTAATAATTAGACATCTATTATTAATGCTACTTTTAAATGCTGGTTTTTGATTTATTGTTTCTATTCTTGCATTTAGAGTATATTCTCTGATACTGATATCTTTAGCCCATTTGGGTATTAATCCCCAATTATATAGCTCTATTGAATCTCTATTTTTATTTGTTATGATTGGAGTTTTAGGAAATTGAAAGGCATTATAAAAAGAAGGTTTATAATTTGCTTCCTCTTCGAATTTTGCATTATAGCGATTTTTTATTTCCTGAGCAGTTTTTGATAATTGCATAAAAAAGCACATTATACTTTTACCGTAATTATTTCATCAATATTAGTTGTATAGCGAGGAGAGAGTTTTTCTTGTCTCATTTTCCAAATTCTTTTAGCATCCTGCGAAGCTAATTTTATAGTATGTTTGCCATAGTTTTTATTAATTTTATCAATCGCTTCCATTAAAGGAATATGTTTTGGGTTGCTATTATTGAAAATATTTAATTGAGTAGTATTAGTAGGAGTTAAATTCATTACAACTACTCCTGCTTTTTTGTAATGATATCCTGATTTATAAATTTTTTCTAATGCAAAATTTGCAAATTCGGCAAGCTCTATACTCGAATTAGTCGGGAAAGGCAATTCGAATACTATATTTTTGAAATATTGTGGCAAATCTAATCTAAACTGATTAGTAAGAATAAAGACCATCAAAGCATTACAATTACTTTTTTGTTTTCTTAATTTTTCGGCACAAGATACAGCAAAAGTAGTTACTCTCTCTTTCAAATCATTTAATTCGGTGTAAAGAGTTTCGAAAGAACGAGTAGTAGCAATACTTTTTTTATCTTGTAAATTTTCTAAATCAAAAGTTTGCTTCCCTAATAAATCATCTTTTAGCCTAAGTCCTTGAATAGTCATTTTCTTTTTAATCCATTCATCATTTAATTGAGTAAATTCGTAAGCAGTCTTTACATTACGCGATAGTAATAATTTTGTATATTGACGACCTATTCCCCATACATCTTCTACTTTTAGCCATTTTAATGCTTTGATTCTTTTTTCTTCGCTATCTAAAATATATATATTATTTGTTTTTTCAGGAAATTTTTTAGCAATTTTGTTGGCAGTTTTAGCTAAAGATTTAGTTTTGGCAACTCCAATACTGATTGGTATTCCCGTCCATTTTTTAACCTGACTACGCATTTTAAGACAGTAGCTATAAATATCAAAATTGTCTTTATCGTCAATCTTTAAAAAAGCTTCATCAATACTATATATTTCAATATCATCAGAATAATCTTTTAGAATATTCATTACTCGGTTGCTCATATCTCCATAAAGAGCAAAATTTGCAGAAAAAACTTTTACATCGTGTTCTTCGATTAATTTTTCATACTTAAAAGCAGGTGCTCCCATAGGTATCCCAAGAGCTTTTGCTTCATTACTTCTTGCTATAAAACATCCATCATTATTTGATAATACTACTATTGGCTTATTTATTAAGTCAGGCCGAAAAACTCTTTCGCACGAGGCATAAAAATTATTACAATCAACAAGTAACCACATTAAAAAGCCTTTATAACGTGAGTTACAATACCCCAGATTATAAATTCGTTTTCTTTTGTAACTTTAATTGGCTCATAATCATCATTTGCAGGAATTAGCCAGCAACAATCTTTGTCAAAATATATTTTCTTAATTGTAAATTCCCCATCTATAAAGCATACAGCTATCTTACCATTTGTAGGCTCTATACTTTTGTCAATTACTAATAAATCACCATCATCTATACCTTCTTTAGTCATCGAATTGCCTTTTACTCTACCGTAGAATGTAGCTGCAGGATGTCTAATTAAGTATTTATTCAAATCTATAGAAACATCTTCAAAATCAAGAGCAGGGGACGGAAATCCAGCTCTAATACCTTCTGATACAAGTGGTAAATCTAATACTGTATCAGTATCTGCAGAAAATATGTCAATTTTTAGTGAAGAATGTAATTTAGTAACTTTCATAATAATTTAAATATCAAAAAAAACTAAATATTAAGATTATAAGAATTAAATTTTATTTTATTAATATTTATTATTAAATATTAACAAATAATTAACCTAATTTTATCAACAATTGAACATAACTTTTTTGATTTTTAATAATTTATTGTTATTTTTGCTGTTCTATATAATTTAAAAAGAAAAAGATTATTAATCATAAATGGTATATCAATAATGGATCTTTCTAAACTAAGAAATATAGGAATATCTGCCCATATAGACTCGGGCAAAACAACGTTAAGTGAACGTATATTATTCTATACAGGTAAAATTCATCAGATAATCGAAGTAAGGAGTAAAACAGGTGCTGGTCCTACAATGGATTCGATGGATTTGGAAAGAGAAAAAGGAATAACTATTCAATCAGCTGCTACATTCTGTCAATGGAAAGACTATCATATCAATTTGATAGACACACCTGGCCACATCGATTTTACAGTAGAAGTAGAGCGTGCTCTAAGAGTGCTTGATGGAGCTGTATTGGTATTATGTGCAGTAGCAGGAGTTCAATCACAATCAATTACAGTAGATAGACAAATGCGTCGCTATAATGTACCTAGAATAGCTTTTATAAACAAAGTGGATCGTTCGGGTGCTAATCCCGATAGAGTAATTGAGCAGTTAAAAGAAAAATTACATCATCATCCCGTATTAGTTACAATGCCTATTGGTATCGAAGATAGATTCGAAGGTGTAGTAGATTTAATTAAAATGAAAGCAGTTTACTACAAAGGTGCAAACGGCGAAGAAGTAGTAGAAACTGATATACCTGAACATTTATTAGCCGAAGCTCAACGCCGTAGAAATAATATGATAGAAAACTTATGCGACCACGATGACAATATTGCTGAAAAATTCTTATCAGACGAACCTATAAGTAATGAAGAAATTTATGCTTCTATTCGTAAACAAACAATAGACTTACATATTACTCCTGTATTTGTAGGTACTGCAAAAATGAACAAAGGTGTTCAAACAATGCTTGATGGTGTATGTAATTTCTTACCTTCTCCATTGGATGTTAAAAACTATGCTTTAGATAGGGATAAGAACGAAGAAAAAGTTGAATTATCAAGCGATCCTACCAAACCTGCTGTTGCATTAGCTTTTAAATTAGAAGATGGTAGATATGGACAGCTTACATATATGAGAGTTTACCAAGGTACTATTAGAAAAGGTGATTTTATTGTTAATATGTCTAATGGTAAGAAAGTAAAAGTACCAAGATTAGTTCGTATGCACGCAAGCGAAATGCACGATATAGAAGAAGCACCAGCAGGAGAAATTGTTGCAATGTTTGGTATAGATTGTTCTTCGGGCGATACGTTTACCGATGGAACTGTAAACTTATCTATGACATCTATGTATATACCTACTCCTGTTGTAGAACTATCAGTTGCTCCAAAAGAAAAAGCTGGTCAAGTAAATTTCTCCAAAGCGATGAATCGTTTCCAAAAAGAAGACCCAACTTTCAGAGTATATCGTGATGAAGAAAGCGGAGAAACAGTTATCAAAGGGATGGGAGAATTACATTTAGAGATATATATAGAACGTATCAAAAGAGAGTATAATTGCGAAGTTGTCGTAGGTAGACCACGTGTAGCTTATCGTGAAGCAATTTCTAAACCTGCCGATTTCGATTATACTCATAAAAAGCAAACTGGTGGAGCAGGTCAATTTGGTCGTGTTGCTGGTAATATAGAGCCTATACCTTTAGAACAAAATCAAGATTACGAATTTTGTAATAATATAGTAGGTGGTGCAATTCCAAAAGAATATATTCCCGCCTGTGATAAAGGTTTCCAAGAACAAGTTCACGAAGGAATTCTAATAGGGCAACCGATTGTTGGTGTAAAAGTAAATTTAAATGATGGTTCTTATCACCCTGTAGACTCTTCAGAAATGGCTTTTAAAACAGCAGCTAAAATGGCAATGAGAGAAGCCTTAGCTAAAGCAAATCCAATAATTTTAGAACCAATAATGAAATTAGAAACTTCGGCACCTGATGAATTCCAAGGTGTTGTAATAGGTCAAATCAATCAAAGACGTGGTATAATCCTTAATACAAGATCCGATGCGGGATATGTAATTGTAGAAGCAGAAGTACCATTGAAAGATATGTTTGGTTATTCGGGAGATTTACGTTCTGTAACCCAAGGTAAAGGAGAATTTACTATGGAATTTATGAAGTATCAACCAGTTCCAAAAAATATACAAGAAGAAATAATTAAAGAATATAAAGAAAGAGAAGCCGCAAAAAATAAATAAGATTTTTGAACAAAAACTTTCAAAATGGTGCTGTCTCAAAAGTTCGAACTGATGTCATTCCCAAGTAATCGGGAATCCATAATTGTTCTCACAGAGTGGATTCCTGCTTTTACGGGAATGGCAAATTATTAAAATTTCCAAGTTTTGAGACAGCCCCTTTTTCATTTACTTACCGAATTGCAATTTTTATTATTTTTGTGTAAATTCTGAGGTATTTATGAGCGAATCAATATTTACAAAAATTATAAAAAGAGAAATTCCAGCTAACATAATTTATGAAGATGATGTTGTAATTGCATTTAATGATATTAATCCAAAAGCACCAATCCACATTTTGATTGTTCCAAAGAAACAGATACCAACTATAAATGATTTAACTGACAATGATGCTGAATTAATTGGCAAAGTAATTCTTCGAGCTAAAGAAATTGCAAAAAATTTAGGTATTGCAGAGCGCGGATATAGATTAATATTTAATTGTAATGACGAAGGTGGACAGAGCGTATTTCACATACATTGTCATTTAATAGGTGGTAAAAAACTTGGATGGAGCCCCGATTAATAATGTTAGACGAAAAAGAAATAATTGATGAAATAAATAGAGTATTCGATGAAGAAATAAATTCTCTAATAAAAGCAAAAGAAAGAATCAATGGTAATTTTTCACAAGCTGTTTCATTAATTTGTAAAGCTAATAAAATTGTTTTAAGTGGAGTAGGCAAAAGCGGATTAATTGCTAGAAAAATTTCTGCTACTTTATCATCTATTGGCACTTCAGCTACATTCCTACATCCTGTAGAGGCTTTACACGGCGATATTGGATTAGTTCAACCTGATGATGTAGCGATTTTATTATCAAAAAGCGGTACTACCGAAGAATTAACAAAATTAATACCATATCTAAAATTCCGTGGTGCCAAAATAATATCAATAGTAGGCAATTTAAAGTCTACAATTGCAAAATATTCTGATGTAGTATTAGATGGTAGTGTAATTAACGAAGCATGCCCATTTAATTTAGCTCCTACATCTAGTTCTACTCTTGCACTTGTAATTGGAGATGCTTTATCGCTTGCTGTAATGAAAGTAAGAAATGTAAGTTTAGAAGACTTTTCTAAATTACATCCATTGGGTATGATAGGCAGAAGCATTACTGTAAAAGTAGACGATATTATGCATACAGGAGCAAATATCCCTTTAATTACAAAGGACGGAAAATTTAAAGATGCAATTATAGAAATTACTAACAAAGGCTTAGGTTGTGTTTGTGTAATTGATGATTTTTCTAAATTAATAGGTATTATTACCGATGGCGATGTAAGAAGAGTCTTACAAAAAGTAGATGACATAAAAGATATCAAAGTAAAAGATGTAATGACTGTTTCACCTATTAAAATTGAGACAGGTGCATATCTACAAGAAGCTTTAGCACTTATGGAAAATCGAAATAGCGAAATAAGTGTGCTACCTGTTGTAAATGCTGATAATACTGTTGTAGGAGTTATACGTCTACACGATATAGTAAGAACTGGTTCATAAAATTATGGAAAAAAAAATACATATTGTTGCTGATATCGGCAATAGCAGAATTAAACTATTATTCGAAAATGAATATATTGCCATAGAAAATAGTTTAAATTGGAAAAGCACGATAAATCAAATCTTAAGGGAATTAAATAAACAAGTAAAGTTTTGTTACTCTTCTGTAAATACATCAATAGAGGTAGAATTATTGAATTTATTATCAAATTATCAAAATGTAGAAATATTAAATGCTAACTATTTATTATCACAACAAAAGATTATAGATACAAGCAGTGTTAGAGGTATGGGTAGCGACCGTATATTAGGGTTAATCAGAGCTATTAGTCTAAATGGTTATCCCGTAATAACAATTGATTTAGGAACAGCTGTAACTATTAATTACGCAGATAATGGCAAATGTATTGGCGGAGCTATTTTCCCAGGAGCAGAGACACAAAAGAACTCTTTAATTAATATTTCTGAAAAGTTAAATATCGATAAATTTGACTTTTCTAATAATTTTTATGGTAATACAACTGAGCAAGCTATAAATTCGGGAATTTTCTTATCTGTAATCGGTGGAATCGAAAAATCATTAGAAATGGCAAAAACTAAATTTGGTGAAAATTTTTTAAAAAACATTTATATTACAGGTGGTACTTCCCCCTTATTTTTAAAATTTATCGAAAATAAATATACAATAAATTATATACCTAATTTAGTATTAGAAGGAATTTTAGAACTATTAAAAAATTATAGCAATTAATTTAACTAAATATTAACAGGTGTTCTATATATTTTCCAAATCTCATCAGCATATTGCTTTATAGTTCTATCAGAAGAAAACTTACCCGAGCGTGCTGTATTATAAATTGATTTAGTAGTCCACAATTTTTTATTCAAATATTCTGACGAAACAACTGCCTGTTTATCTAAATAGCTTTGAAAATCGGCTAAAACACAAAACCTATCTCTACTAATTAAATCATCAAAAATTATATCGAATATCCCTGGCTCTAAAGAATTAAAGAAATTAGATTTAATTAGATCGAGTGTTCTTTTTATTTCGTAATTATTTTCGTAATAATAATATGGATTATAATTATTATGAAGCAAATGTGCTACTTCTTCTGCATTCATTCCAAAAATATAGATATTTTCTTCGCCTACTTCTTCTAACATTTCGATATTAGCTCCATCTAAAGTTCCTAAAGTAAGAGCACCATTTAACATAAATTTCATATTTCCTGTTCCTGATGCTTCAAAGCCCGCTGTTGAAATTTGTTGAGATAGATCTGTAGCAGGGATTATTAGTTCTGCAAGTGTAACCGAATAATTTTTAATAAATACAATTTTAAGTTTACCATCAATATCAGGATCATTATTTATTAAATTTGCCACAGAATTAATTAATTTAATAATTCTTTTTGCCATTAAATATCCAGGTGCAGCTTTGCCTGAAAATATTATTGTTCTTGGGACAATATCTAAACGCGGATTTTCTTTAATTCTGTTATAAATAGTTACAATACTTAATATATTTAAAAGTTGCCTTTTATATTCGTGTATTCGCTTAATTTGAGAATCTACCATAGAGTCATAATTTAATTTAATTCCATAGTTTTTTTCGATAAAGTTAAATAGTTTATATTTATTTCTTTTCTTAACATCTTGCCATTTATTCTGAAAGCTACTATCATTAGCAAATTGCTCGATATTTCTAATATAATCTAATTCTGTAATCCATTTATCTCCAATAGCTTCAGTTATTAAATTAGATAGTTCTGTATTTGCTTTTTTAAGCCATCTTCGTTGAGTAATTCCATTAGTTTTATTATTAAATTTATAGGGCCATAATTGATAAAAATCTTTAAAAATCCTTTCTTTTAATATTTTAGTATGTAATTCGGCAACTCCATTTGCAGAAAAACTCCCTACAATAGCAAGATGAGCCATCCTAATTTTTTTGTCATCACCTTCTTCTATTAAAGACATTCGAGCAACTTTTTCAATATCGTTAAAGAATTTCATCCTAACTAAATCAAGGAATCGAGCATTTATTTCATAAATAATTTGCAAGTGACGTGGTAATAGTTTTTGGAACAAAGAAACTGACCATTTTTCTAAAGCTTCTGTAAGTACTGTATGATTAGTATATGCAAAAGTATTTTCGGTAATTCTCCAGGCAACATCCCATTTAAGTTTTTCATCATCTAAAAGTATTCTCATCAATTCTACAATTGCTATCGCAGGATGAGTATCATTTAGTTGAATACAATTTTTTTCAGCAAAAATATAGAAATCGCTATGATTTACCTTATATCTTCTAATTATATCCTGTAGCGAAGCCGAAACAAAGAAATATTGCTGCTTTAGTCGTAATTCTTTACCTGCCACTGTGTTGTCATTAGGATATAAAACTTTAGAGATGTTTTCAGTCTCGTATTTATTCTCTACGGCTTTTATATAATCACCTTGATTGAAGAAATCGAAATTAAAGTCTTGCGAAGCTTTTGCCTCCCACAATCTAAGATTGTTACAAGTATTATTATTATAGCCTGGAATTGGAATATCGTAAGCTACTGCAAGCACTTCGTCTGTATCTACCCATTCGTAATCAGTAACACCCCATTGATTAGAATGAGTAATTATGTGTCCATTAAATTTTACTTTATAAGTATATTCGGGACGCATAATTTCCCAAGGACTACCATAATGAAGCCAATTATCAGGTCGTTCTACTTGCCAACCATTAATTATTTCTTGGGCAAAGATACCATACTCGTATCTAATTCCATATCCAAAAGCAGGTAATTCTAAAGTAGCCATACTATCTAAAAAACAAGCAGCTAAACGTCCTAATCCCCCATTGCCCAGCCCCATATCGTGCTCTATATCAACTATTTCCTCTAAGTCGTAACCCATATCTTTTAAAATTTGTGCAGATTCTTCGTAAAAACCAAGATTAGTGAGAGCATTTCCAAGTAATCTACCCATCAAAAATTCCATAGATAGATAATAAACCCGTTTTACATCATTTTTGTAATAATGGTGCTGTGTTCTAAGCCATTTTCTAATAAGTTTATCCCTCACTGCTAAGGCTGTAGCCCGATATATATCTTCGGATGTTAAAGTAATTTTATCTTTGACTAATCTAAATTCTAAATTTTCGTATATTTGATTTTTTAATGAAAAAGTAGATGGATCTTGCTCATCAGTAAAAAAAATACTATCAGATTTATTATTCTTATTCATAATCACATCCCTAAATGTATTCTAAAATAAATAATTTAAAATGAAAATTTATTATTTATTCAAAAGAAAATTCTACTCTTCTATTTTTTGCTCTAGAATTTTCATCTTTATTAGGAACTAATGGTCTAGTATCGCCATAACCAATTGTTTTAATTCTATCACTATAAATTCCCTTGCTTATCAAAAATTCTTTAACTGAATTAGCTCGCTCTTCTGATAATTTCTGATTAAATTCTTTGCCACCAATATCATCTGTATGTCCAGCAATTAATACTTTTTCTTGTTTATTATTGTTTAGAAAGTCAACTAATCTATTTAGTTCTGGGATTGATTCTTTTCTAATTTCTGACTTATTATAATCAAAGAAAATATTGTTAATCACAATTTTTACTTTATCTTCTTTTATTTCTTTTACAGAATATAGAATAATATCTTCTACTATATTGTCATTAAAAATTTTGTTTCTTAAATCTAAAAAATTAGAGGCAGGATAATAGCCTTTTTTCTCACAGAAATAACCGTATAGTTTACCGTGAGTTAATGTTAAAATATATGACCCATCTTTGGGATCACTTTTAACAAATCCTAAATTTTCTCCATCTTCTAAGTTTTCCCATTTAATTAACGCTGATAATGGTTTACCATCGGAAGTTTTTACTTTTCCTCTTATTGTTATAACTTTTTCGGGTTTAGCCGATTTCGGTAAATTAACCGAATAAATATCCCAACCACCATATCCATCACTTGCATCTAATTTTGCAAATAGTGCACTATCACCACTCATAGAAACTATATAGCCCCAATCATCATCTTCGGTATTTATTTCTTTACCTAAATTTATAGGTTCACTCCAATTAAGCCAGGTATCATCTAATCTGGTTGATTTAAAAACATCTAAACGACCTAATCCTGGATGTCCATTAGAACTGAAATAAATTGTTTTGCCATCAGGATGAAGAAATACTGCTCTCTCAGCATAAGGAGTATTAATTGTAGGACCTAAATTAATTGGTTCACTCCATCCAGAATCAGTTAAAAAAGATATATAAATATCCATATTTCCCATTGTAGAGCCATTATAGTAAACGGTATTTATAGGAACATATGGACCTACTCCACCTGGTCTATCTGAGGTAAACAATAAATGTTTGCTATCAGGGCTTAAACAAGCAGATTCTTCGTGATACTGAGTATTTATTGGACTGCCTAAATGAATCAAATTAGTAAAACCTAAGGAATCTTTTTCTGCAAAGTAAATATCGAATTTACCATAACTACCTTCAAAATCTCCTGATAACATTAATATTGTGCCATCAAGAGAAATATTATCAATAGTTTCGTCTCTATTTTTATTAATAGATGGACCTAAATTTTTAGGTTTGCTCC
>Ga0272446_1004739_pt1 | contig 15745 bp, 11 predicted proteins | sample YNPCB0061_FD_194587 | JGI IMG/M metagenome (GOLD analysis project Ga0272446, IMG submission 194587) | Hot spring microbial mat communities from Yellowstone National Park, WY, United States - YNP-CB-006-1 | ecosystem: Environmental > Aquatic > Thermal springs > Hot (42-90C) > Sediment | place... | reverse complement strand
GCCCCTGCGCGATGTGGCCCGCCCCCTGAGCCTGGCGGTTTCAAAGCTAATTGCTTACGACCACAACCCAGAGGTCTCCGATGTGCGGGTGGTGGAGGCAGCGATGCCTTACATCAAGTCGGGTGAGCTCGATTTCACCTTCTTATATCTGGGCAGTGTGGATGAAGTGGGGCACCTGGAAGGCTGGATGAGCCCGGCCTACCTGCGGCAGGTGGAGCATGTGGACACCCTGCTAGGCCGGGTACTGGAGGCTTTGCCCTTAGACACGCTTCTTCTGCTGATGAGTGACCACGGCGGGCACCTCAGGATGCACGGCAGCGAGCACCCCGAGGATATGACCGTGCCCTTTATTGCCTGGGGGTCTGGGATTGCCAGAGGCCTGCAAATTGCCGAACAGGTGAGTCTTCTGGAGCTGGCGCCTACTGCGGCTGCTTTGCTGGGGGTAGTTCCAGAACCAGCCTGGGAGGGGCGGGTGCTTCGCTTGGGATAGTACATCCGAAGAGGGCGCCGCAAGGACGAAAGCGCTCGAGGTGGTTTGCGTTACGGGAACCTCACCTAAGTGGGCCGCTCCAGCGATAGGCGGTGGCCATGGCCCGACGGAGGTTCTGGGGGTTGGGTGGGCTTGCCAGGAGGCGCTCGAGTTCAGCCTCGCCGACGGCCTCGAGGGGCGGTGCGGTAGGCTCTTCACCGGCAAAGCGCATGGCCCGCCCCTCGGCTTTCCAGCGGGGCCAACCCTCGGGCTGGGCCAGGTGAAAAAGCTCGTGACGCAGGGTGCGCTCCAGGCCCCCCCGCTCCAGCAGAACCCGCAGGCGCTGGGTGTCAATCCGGTGCTTCTGACGGTTGGCGGTAGCAAGGATAAACCACGGCAGCCCGGTGGCGTGGGTGTAGGACTTCAGGTCGGGGTGGATGACCACGCTCACCCTTGGCGGAAGCGGGTAACCGGCGGCTTGCAGGTTCCGGCGGGCCTTTTGTAAGACCGCAAAAACCTCGCGCAGGTGCGCTGCGTCGGCCTTTGCCGCGACCTGCACCACAAAACCGGGGGCGTGGGCGGTTTTCCAGGTTTGCGCCAGCGCAGGGCCCAGCAAGGCCAGCAAAATAACCAAAAGACGGGCAGGCGAGGGCATATTTCCCCTGCTGGTTTACTCCGTCACCCGCACCTGCTGGGCCGTTCCGACCCCTCGCACCTCCGGCTCGTACATCATCCAGGCCAGGGTGGGCAGCGCGGTGAAGCTGCCGGGGGTCTCGGCGCGCAAAACGTAGGTGAAGGTAACCGGCCCGCTCAGGTAACTGAAGAAGAACTCCACCTGCCGGTCGCGGACCTCCCGCCCATCGAACCAGTAGTTCCAGCCGTAGTAATCGTCGCCGTAGCGGGAGTGCACCCCGGCGATGCGGAAGGAATCGTCGTTTTCCACCACCACCAGGCCGGCTGGGGTGGGTTCCTCCACCACCACATAACGCAGCGCGCCCTGCTCGGGGCGCAGGGTGAGGGTTACGACCAAAAGCTCGCCCAACTTCACCGGGCCGCTGAGGGGGCTGCGCTCGTAGACAAAACGTTCGGCTTTGGCATCGTAGCGGGGGGTAAGCTTCTGGTAGGTGCGGGCCACCCGCAGGCCTCTGGCTTCGGGCTGCAGGTATTCGCGTTCCTCAAAGTAGCTCAGGCTGGCGCTCACATACAGGCGCTGGCTGCCGATGACCTGTATCTCGTTCTCGCCTACCTTTAAGCCTTCCAGGCTTAGTTCGGCCCCTTTGGCCGGAACCTTCAGGCTCTGCGCCTGCCCATTAACCCGAATCTGCACCTCCTGTTCGCCGGGCTGTTCACCGGTCGCCTTCGCAAGGGCCAGGGCGGCTACCACTACCGCGGCGGTGTCCTTGGTGGAGACCCAGCGGGCCCCTCTGCGCTCCTGCATGAACCAGTTCACAATCTTGGGAATGGCGGGGTGGTTGGGGCGTAGCTTGGCCAGGGCTTCCAGACCTCGAGCGGTGGCCTCGAGGCGGTCGTCGTTCCAGGCCCAGCGCGGGGCCTGTACCTCCCAGTAGGCGGTGCGCTCCCGTTCGGTTCGCCTGGCCAGCAGACCCTCCAGGGCTTGCTCGGCCTGGGCCCGGTTGCCGTTTTGCAGATAGGCCAGCACGATGAGGGCATGGCCGTAGGGGGTGAGGTCGGGCCTCTTTAGGTAGCCTTGCAGGTAGCCAAAATCCAGCGGCGGGGCCTGCTGATAAGCGGCTCGGGTCAGGTGCGGCCGGTGGGCGTGCTGCCAACCCTTGGGTGCTCGGGCGAATTCCATCCCGATAGAGGAGCGTTCGTTGGGCATGTACGCTGGCCCGGCCAGGGCAAAGGCATAGGCGGCATAAGCCACCGCATCGGCGGCGTAGGTGTGGGCGTCGGGGCGGTTCAGGGTTTTGAGCAGGTAGGTCACGCCCTGCTCGAGCACCTCCTTACGCACCGGGTAACCGGCCTGCTGGGCTTGCAACAGCCCGGTCAGCACATACGAGGAGATGTACACCGAGGAATCGTCGTGCTGCCAGAAGCCCCAGCCACCGTCGTCGTGTTGGAAGTCGTAGAGCCGTTTGAGGCCGGCGGCCACAAAGTCGTCGAGGTTTTGCGTGAGTTCTTCGGGTAATCGGGCAAAGTTACCAGCTTGCTTGGCCAGCACACTGGGCAAAAAGCGGCTCATGGTCTGCTCGGAGCAGCCATAGGGATAGCCGGCCAGGTAGCCCAGGGCCGGGGCCACGGCGGCGGCCAGCGAAGGGGTGAGGTAGAGCCGGCCTTGCGTCTGGCCGAGGTTGGTGCGGGCGGGCAGGCTAAACCTCCAGCTATCCCCCGACTGCCCGGCCCAGCCCATCTCCTGCTTGAGCCCTTTGGGAAAGATGGGCAGCCGGGTGCGCAGGGCATCGGAGGCGGCAGGGGTGAGGGCCGCGGCCTGCAGGGTGGCGCTGCCGCTCTGGTCGGCGCGTACCCGGTAGCCGGCGGCAGCCCGGCCCCCCGCAGGAAGCTGCGCCAGGGTGGTGGGGGGGGTGAGCAGGTTGAGCCCGGTGGCCTCGAGCCGGAGCTGGCCGTCCTGGCTGGTTTCCAGGTTGTTCTGTCCGATTACTCGCAGCGTGGCTTCGTCCCCGCGCACCAAAAAGCGCGGCGTGCTCAGCCGGGCAATCACCGGCAGGGTGGTGGTTATGGTCTGGGTGGCCTGCCCCACGCTGTCCGAAAGCGAGATGGCTCGAGCCGTCAGGCGCCACTGGGTCAGGTTGTCGGGAAGGCGGGCCTCTACGCGGGCCTCGCCCTGGGCGTCGGTTTCGACGTCGGGCAGCCAGAGGATGGTATCGCGGAAGTCCTCGCGCACCTTGGGGGCGGCCAGCGCCTCCTTGCTCTGCCCAAATACCGCTTTGTCCATGGGGGCTCGAGCCGCTGTGGCGGGCGCGGGGGCCACGTTGCCAAAGTAGTAGCCCCCGGCGGTCTGGGTGCCCACCACGTTGGACCTCAGGCCCCAGAAGAAGGCCCGGATGTCCGGGGCCTTTTCGGAGCGCACCAGATAGATGGCCTCGTCCACCAGGCCCAGCGTGACCTGGCTCTGCACCGGGCGCCCGTTCCTATCGGTTACCTTGAGGCGGTAGACGGCGGTTTCGCCGGGTTTGTAGGTGGCCTTGTCGGAGGAGACCGCTACGTTCAGGAATTTCTCCACGGGCGGCAACAAGAAGCCCACCACGTCGGAGTAATATTCGCCGCCCCCCAGCACCGTAACCGAGAGGTAGCCGTTGGGGGCCATTTCGGGGGTGAGCTTTAGCTCGTAGGTGAAGGTGGAGCCCTGGAAGCGTACAATTTCGGGCTTGCTGAGGCGAGGGCCCTCCAGGTTTACCAGCGCCCAGCCGTCCGAAACCGGCGACTGCACCACAAAGCGGGCCGTCTCGCCCACCCGGTACTCGGGCTTGTCCACAGTGATCTTCAGGCTCTTGTAGTCCCAGTACCAGTACGAACCATCCGAGACCCAGACCCAGTCCTCGGCCTGGGTGGCCCGCCCGGCGCGGTCGCGGGCCTGCACCACCAGGGCATACGAGCCCTGCTTGGGCAGCTTGAGCTTTATGGTGGCCTGGCCTTGGGCGTCGGTGCGCCCCTGGACTCGGGCTCCCGGCTCGCGCTGCTCGCCCCGGCCCCGCACCCAGTAGGCGCGGTTGGCGCTCAGGGTAAAGGGCACCGAGACCGGGTTGCCCTCCAGGTCCTGGGCCCGCACGGTGGCGGTCAGGGTGTCCTGGGTCTGGTAGGCGTACTGGTCGGTGCGGATGTCGAGCACGATGCCGGCGCGGTAGGCGGTGAGGAAGCCGGTTCCGCTGATCTCCCGCCCGGCTTCGTCGCTCACGCCGGCCTCGAGGGTCAGCCGGTAGTCCTCCCCCTCGGGTTTTAGGGGCACCTCCACCACCAGCTCCCCCTGGGCGTTGAGCCGCCCCTCGCCGCGCTCGACGATCTTGCCCTCGTAGGTGTCCTCGTATGCCTCGGTCTGGTAGAAGCCGAAGCTCGAGACATAGGCAAAGCGGTAGTAGGGCCGCTGGATGAGGGCGTAACTGACCCTGCCACCCGAAACCGCCCCGCCAAACAGGTACTCGCCCTTCACCACAAAGCGGGCCTTCTCCCCCTGCACCGCCACGGGCTTCTCGGGGGTCACGCGCACGCTGTACTCGGGCTTGACGAACTCCTGCACCTCGAACTCACCTGTATGCTCCCGGCCTTGTATGCGTGCTACCAGCGTGTATCCCCCCAGCCGCGCATCCAGTCCGATGCGGAACTGACCGTTAAAGCTGCCGTAGCGGTCGGTGGTGAAGCGGCCCGAGAACACCTCGTTGTCGTCGTAGTCGCGCACCACCACCTCGACGGGCTGGCCCACAACGGGGCGCAGACCGCTGGTGCTACGGGCGGTGCCCTTGAAGAAGACCGTGTGGCCGGGGCGGTAGATCGGGCGGTCGGTAACCAGGTAGACCCGGTTTTGCTCCAGGTTCCAGCTTTGCCAGTAGGCGCTGCTAAAGGCCCAGGAAGTACCCGAGCGGGCTGCCACAAAAAGGTTTTCGGCGTTGGGCAGGTTGCTTTGAAGCTGGGCCAGCCCGCCTTCGGCCCGCACCTGCTGCACGATGCGCTTGTCCTTGGAAACAAAAATCTGGGCGGTGCGGGGCTGCCCGCTCTCCAGGCTGGCGGTATAGGTCAGTAGGCGCTCCGAATCCGACTTAACCACCAGCCCCAGGTTGGTCACCAGCACCAGCGTGGCCGAGGTGGGACGGGGGGTGCCAATCTGGGCCAGATACAAGCCCTCGGGCAGGCGCCCCAGGCTCACCTCGCCATAGGGCCTGTTCTGGGGGCGAAAGACCAGCACGGTGCGTACCGGCGACAAGTCGAGTTCGCGGGTGCGCTGAAAATCGCGCGGCCCCCCCAGCTCCACCACCTTTTGGGGGTTCTGAATCCGCAGCAGACGAATCTGGCTGCGGCCGCCTCCGGGCAGGAAATACTCCAGCCGTACCTGCTGGGTAGGGCTGTAGGTGCCGCCCCCGTACAACTGGGGTTCCGGACGCTGGGCCGACCCCGGTATCCAGCTCAGTAAAACCGCTCCTAAAATGCCCAACCCCGCCCGCCCAAAACCCTTCATAACATCTGCCTCCTGAATCCGCCTAAAAGACCCTGCGCGTGCAAACCAACAGAAGATGCTCGATTTCAGCCAAACCGACAACCTAGTCGCTCGCGAGTTTCCAGCGGTAAAACCCCAAAAAGTGGGGGTTGTCGGGCCGGGGGTGCCAGTATTTCTGGGGGTGCTTGCCCAGGGTTTCCAAGCTCACCATGCGCACTTCCCCCCCTTCGGAGGGGGCGTAGCCGGTGTGGTAGACCACCAGGTTGTTTCCCAGATACACCATGCTGTGATAGGCCGAGCCCCGGGCCAAAGGGCGCACAAAAAACAAGAGGTCGCCGCGCCGGGCCTTGTCCGGGGTGCGGCCCAGGAAGACGCTCGAGTAGCGCATCAGGTACATGGCGCTGGCCCACCCCACCAGGCGGCCTGCCTGCACATCGTCGGGACGGTAGGCCCCCGGGGCAATGCGGAAGACCGCACGGCCAATCTGGGGCAGGGGATAGGCGCTAATGGGAGGGGCCTGCACCCTGGGCAGGTAGGGGAACTTCTGGAACCAGGCCGCAGTCTTTGGCTTCAGGGCCTCAAAAAAGGCAAAACGCAGCAGGCCGGCGCAGTCTTGCTCCTGGGGTAGCCAGGCGGGCGAGGGGGCGGTGAACTGGGCTTCGGCAATGGCGGCAAACCACTCCAGAAAAGCCTCGCGCTGGGCGCTGCTGTGAAACTCGGCAATGTCGGGATAGCCGTCCTGGTCGAGGTCGGTCAGGTTGGAAGGGGGTGCGGGTAGGGGGGGTGCGGCCAGGGCCAGGGCCCCGGTCAAAATAAACCCCAGAAGCCCTACCCGCAGTATGCTGGCCCAGTGCGTCATGGTTAATTCCGATTGTAGCGCGAGCCAGGGTAAACTGGGCTTCGTCTAAAGGCCGTCTCAAGAGGGTGCGGAGCGCATGAACGAATGGAGCTGGCTTTGGCTTGGACTGGGGGGTTTCAGCCTGCTGGGCTTGCTATGGGCCGAGTGGCAGAAGCGGCGCACGGCTCGAGCCCTCTTCAAAACCCTGTGCTCGTTGGGGTTCCTGCTCTTTGCCCTTAGCCTGGGCCTGGATAGCTTATTTGCCCAGCTCGTCTTTGCTGGGCTGCTGCTTTCGGCGCTGGGGGATGTGCTTTTGCTGTTGGCCTCGAGCCGGGCTTTTCTGGGGGGTCTGGTGGCCTTTCTGCTGGCCCACCTGGCCTACCTGGGGGCTTTTTTGCAGGTAGGTACGCCCTCCCTGTGGGGTTTGCTGCTGGTGCTGCTGGCCGGGTACTTCTGGATGCGCTGGCTGTGGCCCTATCTGGCGGGCTGGCGGGGGCCGGTGCTGGCCTATGGGGTGGTCATCAGCCTGATGCTCTGGGTGGGGCTGGGTGTGCCTCGGCCAGAGGTGCGGCTGGGGGCGCTCCTCTTCTACCTTTCCGACCTGTTTGTGGCCCGGCAGCGTTTTGTGGTGCAGCAGCCGCTGAATCCGTTGCTGGGCCTGCCGCTTTACTATGCGGCCCAGTACCTGCTGGCCGGGTCGGTGCGCTGAAGGCTGGCCCCGCTTCAAACCAGCCACACCACCCCATAGGGGGGTAGGCTGCCGGCGAAGTATTTGCCGCTAATCAGGTCGCGCCCCACCCGCTGGATGGGCTGGGGCCGGTTGGTCACGTTGATGTAGCAGCCCACCTGTTGGTCGCGGTAGCCCCGGATGATGCGCAGCACCTCCTTCGAGGCCATGATGGTCTGTGGTGCATTGGGATGAAAAGCCGGGTGAGACGCCCGCACCTTGAGCAGGTGGGTGAAGCGGGCCAGCACCTTGTGGGCGCGCGAGTGGGGATTGGAGAGCAGCCCATCGAGCTCCGGCCCGGTGAACTTGTGCCGGTTGAGGCGGCGGTTGATCCCGCTTTCTGCCAGGCCGGCATGGTCGGAGGGGGAACCAAAGAGGCTGTGGATGTAGACCCCTGGCACACCTTGCAAGCTCAGGAGAACGGCATTGGCGGCCATGAAGCGGGCAATCTTGAGGTCTTCGTCCTCATCGCTGTGCGGATGGTTGAGCGCATCAAATAGGGTCAGGCACAGTTCGTAGGGCACCGGGCCTTCCGGCGTGTCTTTGTAGTTGACCCGCCCTCCGTGATCGAGGGTCTGCTGAACGAGGGCAGCAATTTCTTCAGGCTCCAGAATGCCATTGGCGGGCACCACGCCCAGCCCATCATGCGAGGCCAGGAAGTTGAAAAAGGTGGTGCGCTCCGAGGGGGGCTCTAGGCCCGCTGCCCAGGCCGCAAGTTTGCTGGCATCGCCGGTGCGGAAGGTGTGCAGCACCAGCGGGGGCAGGGGGAACTGGTAGACCATCTGGGCCTCGTCGTGCCCGTTCCCAAAATACGAGATGTTGTCCTGGTGCGGTACGTTGGTCTCGGTAATCAGAACCACCTGCGGCGCGGTCGCATCCAGCACCAGCCGCATGAGCTTTACGATGCGGTGAGCGCCCTCGAGGTGCAGACAGGTGGTGCCCGGTTCTTTCCAGATGAAACCCACCGCGTCCAGGCGGATGAGGCCTGCGCCCTGCTGGACGTAAAACAAAAGCGCATCCAGCACCTCTAAAAGCACCTCGGGGTGGGCAAAGTTGAGGTCTACCTGATCGGTGGAGAAGGTCGTCCAGACCAGCTTTTCGCCGCTCTTGCTCTGGAACGGGGTGAGCAGGGGCAAAGCGCGGGGCCGGAAGACTTTGGAGAGGTCGGTGCCAGGTTCCACCGTGATGAAGTAGTTCTTGTAGCGGGGGTCGTCCTGCAAAAAGGCCTGGAACCATGGGCTCGAGGCCGAGACGTGGTTGCAGACCAGGTCGGCCATCAGGCGGAAGTCCTGGGCGATGGCCTGGATGTGCGCCCAGGTGCCCCACTCGGGCTTGACCTGTTTGAAGTCCACCACACTGAAGCCATCGTCGGAGGTATAGGGGTAGAAGGGCAGGATGTGCACCCCGGAGAACACCCCTTGCAGGTGCGCTTGCAAGAAGCGGTGCAGGGTTTGCAGGGGGGCCTCGTCGGCCTGGGTAATCTGGTCGGGGTAGGTGATGAGGATGGCGTCTTTTTCGCTCCAGATGGGCTGGGGCTGGGCGGCGGCAAGGTTTGGATAGCGCGCGAGCAGGGCCAGAAGCCGCTCCCCTACTTCTGACCCCCGGCCAGGGTAGAGGAACTCGAGGTGCTCCAGCATTTTTTGGTGTAGGTCGGTGGTGAGGGTTCGGGTCATGAGGCTTCGCCACCTCCAAGGCGGCTCCAAGCCAAGTATATGGCTGCCGTCCAGGAGAACGCCCCACCCCCCAGGCCTTGCCCGGTCTGGGGGTGGAAATACTCGCTAAAGCCGGTAACTTCGCACAACTTCAGGGTGTCCTGGCGAATCCGCTCGGCCACTTGGGGGTAGCCGTACTCGGCAAAACCCAGGGCAATCAGGTAGTTGACCACCGCCCAGACCGGGCCGCGCCAGTAGCGCTGCGGTTCGAAGCGGGGGCTTTGGGGGTCGGTGCTGGGGACGAGGTAGCGCACCTGCCGGGCCCAGCCCTGGAGGGTCTCGTGCAGGCGCCCGGCCCTTTCCGGGCTGGCGGTTCCGGCATATAGAGGCAGAAAAGAGGCCGAGACCCCTACCCGGATGGGCTCGCCGGTGAGGAGGTCGCGGTTGAAATAGAGCCCTGCGGCCTCGTCCCACAGGCCCTCGATGCCCTGCCGGCTGGCCTCGAGCCACCCGGCGATTTCGCCTTCGTGGCCAAAACCAAACCGCTGGGAAAGCCACAGCAAATCATGGTTGGCCCGGTGCAGCACACAATCAATCAGTAGGCTGGCCACCCGAAAGGGAGCTTCTTGCAAGAGACGAAGCTGATCAAAATCCGCCCGCTTGTAGACCTCGAGCAAGGTCAGGAAGCGGTCGTACTCGGCCTGGTGGGGGCGCTGGCTGGGGTCTACGTGGGCGGTGTCGCGGCGGGTGTAGGGTGGAAGCGCCGGATCTACCTGCACCCTGGCGAGGGCCTCGTCCCAGGCCGGGCTGTTGTCGGCCCCGGTCTCCCAGGGGTGCAGCACGGTGACGAGGCCGGTGTTCTGGGGGTCGCGCTCGCGCTTGAACCAGCGGTGGTAGGCCAGAATTTTAGGGTAGAGCTGCCGGACTTTCTCCTGGGCCAAAGCCTGGTTTTGGGCCTGCTCGAGCATCCAGCGCACAAACGTTGCAACCACGGGCGGCTGGGTGATGGCAGAGGTAGGCGGGGTGCGCTTGACCCCCCAGCGCTCCGGGCCGGGGAAATAGGTGGGTTCGGGCCGGTGGAAGACGATGTGCGGCAGCATACCGTTCTCCCACTGCCCCTGGAAGAGCAGGTCGAACTCCGCCCAGGCCCGGGCTTCGTCAAACTGCATCCAGCCCAGGGCGGTAAAACCTGCATCCCACAGCCACTGAAACGGGTAAAGTCCGGCGGTGGGGATGGTGAAGCCCCCCCGGTCGTTGGCCTGAAGAATCCGACGGGCTTCTTGAACGAGGGTTTCCTGGATTTGCATGGCTACCTCACTGTGAGGGCCTGGCCGCTGCCGGGGTCGAGCCAACGCAGGCGATCGGGCTGGGGCTTGAACCAGAGGGTTTGTCCAGCTTTGACTTCGAAATCGGGGGGTACGGTGGCTTTGATATGTTGCTGGCCAAAGCTCAAGGTCAGCAGGAGATGGGGCCCCAGGGGCTCCACCACCAGCACCTCGGCGGGGAAACTTTGCGGTTGCTGCATAGTAAAGGCTTCCAGGTCTTCGGGCCTTACGCCCAACAAGACTTCGGGGCCGGATACCGCCGTGGGCAGATCCAGGGTGAGTGACTGAATCTTGGCTTGCTTGCCTTCGACCGGCAACTTCAAAAAATTCATGGGAGGACTGCCAATAAAGCCACCCACAAAGGTATTGGCCGGCTCCTGATAGATTTTCATCGGTTCGTCGTACTGCACCACGTAGCCGGTGTTCATCACCGCAATACGGTCGGCTAGACTCATGGCCTCGACCTGGTCGTGGGTGACGTAGAGGGTGGTGGTGCGGCTCTCGGCCAGCAGGCGTTTGAGCTCGGCCCGCATCTCCAGGCGCAGCAGGGCATCCAGGTTGGACAAAGGCTCGTCCATCAGGAGCACCTCCGGCTCGACCGCCAGGGCTCGGGCTACCGCCACCCGCTGGCGCTGCCCGCCGGAGAGCTGGGCGGGGTAGCGCCCCAGCAGGTTCTCGATGTGCATCAGGGCGGCGGCCCGCTCTACATTGGCCCTGATTTTTTCCGGTGTGGCCTTTTGCATCCGCAGACCAAAAGCGATGTTCTCGAGCACCGTAAGGTGGGGAAAAACCGCGTAGTTCTGGAATACCATGGCGATTTTGCGCGCGCGCGGGGGGAGTTCGGTCACATCCCGCTCGCCGATCCAGACCCGCCCCTTTTCGGCCTGCTCGAGGCCCGCAATGATGCGCAAGAGGGTGGTCTTACCGCAGCCCGAGGGCCCCAGCAGCACCACGAATTCCTGGTCGCGCACCTCGAGCGAAACCCCATTCAGGGCCTTGAACTTACCAAAGGTTTTCTCGATATTTTCAACTCGGATGGAAGCCATAAACCTCCTAAAGAGCCAAGAGCACAGGCGTAGATTCTTTCTGGCCTGCCACGCTTTACCGGTTGGCAATGCCCCACAGCGTAAACAAATAGCGACGAATGATAAAAATGAAGACCAGGGCCGGCACAATCAGGAAGAAGCCCCCGGCAAAGCGGAACGGCAGGGGAGAGTCGTTGAGCGAGGTGAGCAGGAAGGCCGGTAGGGTACGCTCGCGCAGGGTGAGCAAGGTGGCGGCAAAAACTTCGTTCCACGAAATCACAAAAGCAAAAATGGCCGTGGCTGCCAGTCCCGGCAGGGCCAATGGAAGCACCACCCGCAAAAAGGCCTGGATGCGGTTGCAGCCCAGGGTCCAGGCCGCTTCTTCCAACTCTTTGGGGATGCCCAGAAACAGGCTGCTGGTCACCAGCACTGCAAAGGGCAGGGCTAAGGCGGTGTGTACCAGCGCTACCCCAAAGGCGGTGTCGTAGATGCCCAACTGGATGAACTGTACCGCCAGCGGAATCGCCAGAATAGCCAGGGGAAACGCCCTTGTCATCAGAATCAGCAGGCGGTAGGCGTCGGCACCCGCAAAACGATAGCGGGCCAGGGCATAGCCGGCGGGGGCCCCCAGCAACACCGAAAAAACCAGGGTCATGGCGGCCACGGTCAGGCTGTTGCGGATGGCTTTCCACACCCCCTCCACGCCAAAAAAGAAGGTCAGGGTTTCTAAAGAGAACTGCTGGGGCAAGAGCCCTTTGGGCCAGGCAAACACCGAAGGGCGATCGCTAAAGGCCAGGGTGGTAATCAGGAAGATGGGAATCAGCACCCACAACACCAGCACGATGGCCAAAAACATGTAGAAAAGACGCAGGTTCATGCGGCACCCTCCTGCTTAGAGCGCATCAGTCGCAAATAAAGTAGTGTGGCAACCACCGAGATGCCCAAAATGATGACCGAGTAAGCAGCCGCAACCCCCGGATTTTGATAGGCGTTGTACCAGTAGTAGGCTTCCCCCGCCAGCACCGGCAGGTTGCGCCCACCCAGCGCGACCACCACTGCAAACACCTCGAGGGCCAGGATGGTGCGCAGAATCAAGGCTACTTGCAGGCTGGGCATCAAGAGCGGCAGGGTGACCTTCCAGAAGCGCTGCCAGGGGGTGGCCCCGAACACCTCGGCGGCCTCGTTGTACTCCTTGGGAATAAGCTGCAAGCCCGCCACCAGAATCACAAACACGATGGCGGTAGCCCGCCAGACCTCGGCCGCCACCACCGCCACAAAAATCATCAGGGGGGTCTCGTAGCTCAGCCACAACTGCGGTTGCTGTATTACGCCAATGCCCTGCAAGAAGCTATTGAGATATCCACGCTCGGTAAAAATTGCCAGCCAGACGATGCCGGCGGCCAGGTCGGAAATGCCCAACGGGATGGTCCACACATACAAAAACAGGTCGCGGCCCTTGGTGAGGCCTCCCAGCAGCATGGCCATGCCCAGGGCCAACACCACCTGTAAGGGCACAATCACCACCGTCAGGAGCAAGGTGTACTTGAGGGCATCGCGGAAGTAAAGGTCGGCGGCCATGCGCTGGAAGTTCTCGAGCGTCCACTGCCCCCCGCTGCCCCGCACCGACAAGAGCAGGGCTTCCAGGAGCGGCCAAGCGAACAAAAACAACAAAAACAGCACGCTCGGCAAGATGAGCACGTAGGGGATATACCGTTCACTACGCATTGAACCCTTTCCCTTCGTTCCCGTATCGGGTGACGGCGCTTGGATGGAAAGGGGCCGGTAGTTGGGATTACCGACCCCTCCAAGCGGGTCAAATCGCACCGGTGGCTATTGCGGCTTGTCAGCACCCAACCCGTGTTGCTCGCAAAACCTCAAAAGTCGGTGCCTTCAGCTTTCCGCCCTATCGCGGTCTTCACTATTTTTGCCGCTGGGAGCAGCGGAAAAAATAATCCTGGAACAGCACTTGTCCTGATTGGAATTGCGCCATTCTTTCTGAAGGCCGCTCTAGTTCACCGGGCAAGCCCCGCTGCTGACAGGGTCGGGCGACCAGCACGGAGCCCGGGTTTCGTTCATGATGCGGCGCAGGTTGCCGGCTTCGCTGTCGAGTACCCGCCGCACGTCCTCGTTGCGCAACACGATGCGGGCGAAGGTGTCCTGGAAGACCTTGTTGTACTCCCCGCCCCTGGCGCCCAGGCCCACCGGCAGCAGGCTGGGCAGGGCCACGTTGCTCTGGGCCTGCCGCGCGATGGCATCGGCGCCCATGCGAATGCCTTGGGGCAGGTTGTCGGGCAGGCGCACCTGAATGACGGGGAAGAAGCCGTTTTGCACCAGGGTGGTGATCTGCACCTCTGGGCGGGTCAGGTACTCGATGACAGCCACGGCGGCGGCCCGGTTGGGGCTGCCCTTGGGGATGGCCAGCCCGGCCAGCACCGGCATAAAGCCCCGTCCATAGGGCCCAATGGGGGCGGGGAAGGCCACAAACTCGTTGGGTTTCTGGTTCAGGGCATCGCGCAGGCGGGCGATGTGATCCCAGGCGATCCAGACCTCACCCGCCAGCAGCGGCTCTTGCATGAAGTCGTAGCTGGTGGACTGGGGGTTCACGAACTGCCAGAGGCTCTTGAACTCGAGCCACATGCTCTCGGCCTCATCGCTCCTAAACTTGGTCACCGCGCTCTTGGTGTACGAGGGGTACAAGTAGCCCTGGGTAAAGCGGTGCATCAGGCCGCGGGGGCCTGCCGGAAAGCCCAGCATGCGCCGCCCGGTGGCCCGCTGGATGTTGGCGGCCCACTCCTTGAGCTGGGTGTAGGTGAGTGTATTGACGTTGGCCCCCGCCGGCAGATACTGCAGGGCCTGCCGATTGGCGACCATAATGTAGGTGGCCTGCATCCAGGGGATATAGAGCTGGTTGCCGGTGCCCATCTTGCCCAGGTTCACGAAAGTCTGCGAAAACCGCCGGTCTTTGAGCTGGGCCATCACATCGTCTACGGTGTCCAGCGCTCCAGCCGCAATGAGCGGGGGGAAGTCGCCGTGCAGGCCCCCGGCCAGGCCCACGTTCACCCGGCCTGCGCGAACTTCGGAAAGAATGCGGTTGGTGAAGGGAGCGTTGTCCTCGGGGATAAACTCCACCCGCCCCTGAAAATCCTTCAGGATCACCTGCCGCATCCGCTGGGCTTCCTCGATGGGGGTGAACTGCGTAGAGACAAACAGCAGCGAGGCCGTTTGTTGCGCCAGTACCCCGGATAGCACCAACAAGGTGCCCAAGAGACCCAACCACAACCACTTGCTTTTCTTCATGCCTTCCTCCTTTTATGTTTGCGGTGGCCCATCCGACCCCCGCAGAACCAACTCAGGAACCCAGACCTCCTGTAGCTGCGAAACCGGCGCTCCGGCCAGCCGATCCAATAACATCTTCACCAGCCGCTTGCCGGTATCCCGGAAGGGCTGGTGCACGGTAGAAAGGGGGGGATCGGTGTATTGTGCCTGAGGAATGTCGTCGTAGCCGATGACCGAGACTTCCTGCCCGCCTTTGAGCCCTCGCTCCCGCAAGGCCCGCAAAACCCCGATGGCCATGAGGTCGTTGGCGCACAGCAGAGCGGTGGGGATGTCGGAGGTATCCAAGAGCTTTTGGGCCAGGCGGTAGCCGCTTTCCTCGCTCAGGTCGCCTTCTACTACCCAGGTGGGACGAATGGGTATCCTGGCTTCGGCCATGGCTTGCTGGAAGCCGGCCCGGCGGTGCGCAGCGAAGTTGAGCTCGTGGGGGGCTCCAATGTAGGCGATGCGGCGGTGGCCCAAACCCAGCAGATGCTTGGTGGCGTGGTAGAAGCCTTGTTGCCCGTCTATGTCCAGATAAGGATAAGGGGTGGTGATGAGGTCGCTACGTCCGTGGGCAACGAACGGGATATCGTGCTCGAGCAGATAAGCAATACGCTCATCCTGGCGGCGGGTGCGGGCCACCACCAGGCCCTCGACCCGTTTACCCTCCACCAAGCGCCGGTAACAGGCCAGTTCTTCCGAGCCGGGCGGGCAGGTTGCTACCAGCAAATCCAGTCCGGCATCGGAGAGTCCTTCGCCCAGCCCGGCCAATAGCTCCAGAAAAAACGAATCGGCAAAACGGCCTGGCGGTGAGGGAATCACCAGGCCGATGGTCTCGGCACGGCCCTTGCGCAGGCGCTTGCCATTTGGATTGGGACGGTAGCCCAGGCGGGTCGCAATCTCCATCACCCGTGTGCGGGTCTGGGGGCTGACCCGATCGGGGTTGTTGAGCACCCTCGAGACCGTTGCAATGGATACCCCCGCCTCTTGCGCCACGCGGCGGATATCTACTGCTAGGGGGGTGGGTTTGCGGCTAGACATAGGGAGCTCCGGTGTAGGTAAGAGCTTCTCCAGTACATGATGTAAACGTTTTCCACAATCTACTACTGCCTCTCCATTTTTGCAAGCCCCCCATTGCAATGGGGTGTGTCCTGGATTTAGGCAACTAGGCTGCAGGGGGGAAAGCGGCGTGTCGGACGGTGTGGAAAGGTATGACGGGGCTGTGGGAGAAGAAGCGCGAGCGGACAAGGGCCTTGGCGCTCGCTCCGG
>Ga0272446_1004737_pt1 | contig 15746 bp, 10 predicted proteins | sample YNPCB0061_FD_194587 | JGI IMG/M metagenome (GOLD analysis project Ga0272446, IMG submission 194587) | Hot spring microbial mat communities from Yellowstone National Park, WY, United States - YNP-CB-006-1 | ecosystem: Environmental > Aquatic > Thermal springs > Hot (42-90C) > Sediment | place... | reverse complement strand
CGCCGCGCCTCCGCCCCCGCCGCCCGCGGCTCCTCCGCCGCCGAAATCCGAGCCGGGCGAGTTCACCCGCATGTTCCAGGCGCAGCAGGCCCCTCCTGCGCCGCCCTTCCCCAGCCCCGCTGCTCCGGCGCCGCCGCCGGTGGCGGCGCCAGGCAGTGAAGGCGAATTCACCCGTTTCTTTTCCTCCCCGCTTCCATCCCAGCGCTACGAGCCTCCCCCGGCTGCCCCGCCGCCTCCGCCACCCCCTTCGACACCCGCCGCGGCGCCGCCGGGCGAATACACCCGCCTGTTTGCAAGCCCTGCCCCGCCTCTGTCTTCGGCTCCGGCGGGCGCTACCGGCGCCTTCGCCTCGCCAGTGGTCCCACCCGCCGCTCCGCCCCCCGAACAAGCGCTGCCTCAGGGGCCGGGCGAATTCACGATGATTGTCCAAGGAGGCGTCAGTCCCGGTTTCCCCACAGCGCCGGCTTCGCCCCCGGTGGGTTTCTCGCAGCCCGCCCCAGCGCCGCCCCCTGCCAGAGCGCCAGGATTGCCGGCTTGGCTCGTGGCTACACTTGCCGCTCTCTTTTTCGGCGCCATCATGCTCGTGCTGGTCCTGCTGCTCAAGCGATAAAATGGACATTCCACTACGGTTCCACCCGGCGGAAGCCTTCGCCACCCTGCGCGCCTTCTTGAAGGATGCAGCGTATTCCGAGGCGGCCGTGTGCCGCCGCATGGGTGTCTCCAGCCTGGCGCAGTTACTTACCCGTAAGCCCCGGGCGTCGCCGCCCGCCGCTGGAGACGCCCTCGACCTGCTCATTTCAGTGTTCCTGTTGGGCGAATTCGGCACGCGCGCTTCAGCGGAAAACCTGCTTCCGGGTGAAGTTCGCCGCGCCATGCAGGAACTGGGCCTGCTGGCTCAGGATGGGGATTCGTATTTCGCCACGGTGGCTCTATACCCGCTGCGGAATATCTATGTCGTCTCCGACCGCTGGAATGCTCCACACGCCAAGCCGTTCACCCCGCCTCCCGACATCGTCTACCCCGCCATCACGCCCAACACCTTGCGCCTTCTCCGCTATCTGCCCGCGGACCCGGCGCCGTCTCTGTTTGAGGCCTGCTCGGGCGCCGCCGCGGCGGCTCTGTTGGCGGCCACCCGCTATGCCGGCCGCGTATGGGCGGCTGATATCACCGCGCGTTCCACCGCCTTCGCGCGCTTTAACTGCCTGCTGAATCAGATCGATAACGTCGAGGTCCTCCAAGGCGATCTCTATGCGCCGGTCCGTGGCATGCAGTTTCACCGCATCATCGCCCATCCGCCCTATTTGCCCGCCGCTACGCCCAAATTCATTTTCCAGGACGCAACCGAGGGAGGAGAAGCCATCACGCGCCGTCTCATCGAGGGCTTGCCGGACCACCTCGCTCCGGGAGGGCATTTCTATTGCCTCACGCTCGGCTCGGACCGCCCGGATGAGACTTATGAGGCGCGCATCCGGCGGTGGCTCGGCGCTCGTCAGTCTGAGTTTGACCTCTTGCTGGCCGTAGTGGAACGGAAATCCCCTTCCGAATTGGCGGCGGATTTCCTGCTCAAAGGCATGATCGGCCACCACGAGTTCGTCGAGCGCCAAAAAGCCTATGAAGAAGCCGCGGCCGAGTTCCTTTATTCGTTTATCGTCATCCAGCGCGCCAGCCGCCCCAGAAGCGCCTTCACCGTCCGCCGCATGATGAGCCCCAAGACCGCAGCGGCCCAAATCGGCTGGCTGCGGCGCGTGTTCACCGCCGTGGCGGAGCAGGATCCGGCGGTGGATCCCGCCCGCATGCGCCCCCGCGCGGCGGACCCCATCGAAATCGACGGCTGCTATAGGCTCTCCGGCGGCAAGCTGGAAGTCGCCTCGTTCACCATTGAGGTGGACTACCCGCTGTTCGGAATGCTGGGCGTCGAACCGTGGGTCGCCAACCTGCTCGCATCCTGCGATGGCAGGCGCACCGGGCGGGAACTCTACGAGCATTGCCGCCAGGAAAACTGGATCTCGCCGGAAGTTCAACCCCAGGATTTCTACCCGCTCTTAACCGCGCTGCTGACCGGCGGCTTCGTCGAAGTGGAAGGCTTCAGCTTGCCTGCGGCAGAAGAATAATCAGCTCAAGCTGAGGATTGGGAAAATCGCCCGGCACATAAGCCGCCAGGTTGCGCGCCCGGCCCACCGCTTCCCACGCCACGCCGGACTGATTCAGCGCAAAATACTGATAGTTCAGCTTCACCGGAATCGAACTGGGCGGGTTCGGCGCGTGCAAGAGCTGAATCCCCGGCAATGCGTGCTTCACCAAATGTTCGATGTGCGTGGCCGAGCACACCTTGATGAGCTGCGGCACGCGCGTGATCAGCTCCGCCTCGTTCATCTGGGCGCTCACCGCCAGATACATCTTGGTCTGGATCAGGTACTTGTCTTCGTCGAGCGAGGTCGCGTAAATGGACGGCTGAACCGGCTTGAGCGGCAGCGACACAAAGTTGGTCGGCACCACGGTCTCCAGCAGCAGCCGCAGCTTCTCATCCAGAATCCGAAAACACACGCCCAGATTCTCGTGGTCGTAAACCGGCAGGTCCCGGGGATGCACCTGGAGCGAGAACGTGGTTAGCGCCCCTGCCAGCGACAGCATGGCCGAAAACAGCCCCTCCGGATGCCCATGCCGGCACTCGAAGATGTGCCGCAGCACCGGCAGGCTGGAATTAATGCTGTAAAGCAGCCAGAAGTTGGCGATGTCGGCCGAGGTAAAGTCCGCCAAACTCTGATTCTTCTGCCTTCGCATGCCCGCCAGCATGGTGCTGCGAGCGGAAAGAATTTCCACCAGCCGCCGGGCGATAGCGATCAGATACTCACTGGCGGCGATGTCCAGCAACGGAGGGACAAATCCCGCATCGAGGGCGAATTCGCCAGTCTGATTCCGGTTCACTACGGCGAGCTTTAAAGCCGGCGTCCCTTCTCGCACCTCCCCGCCCACCAGCAAGCGGAAGTTTTTCCGGGCCACCTGGATGGGGCGTTCCGCCGGCGCCGTCTCGTCACGAACCGTCGTAGCTTCCGCCACAAAGCGGGTGTCCGTGCTCTGGCGCCCGGTGGAGACATTCAGCCCCCGCTCCCGGTACGGGGGAATGGCGAGATAAACCTCCACCGACTCCTGGCGGTCTTCCAAAAAATGAGCCAGGGGTTTGGGCGCCGGCGCCGGGTCGGAGTTCGGAATGTCGAACGGCAACCCGTCGGGCAGAATGCCGGAAGCCTTCGAAATAGCCAGTTGGCCCGCCGCCAGCGCCTCCTGGTCGATCCGCAACTCTTTGAAACCCCAAGGCTTGAAGTTCACCGCATCCAGGCGGAACTCAAGCAGGCTTTCAATAAACCGGTCTTGCGCCTGGAGGTGCTGTGGCGTCAGCAGGGTGCCTTTGGTCCAGATGACGGGCTGGAGACGGCGCATTCAAGTCAACAGTACCACACCTCGGCCGCCACCGGTCCGCAGTCCTCTACCGGCGCCGGGGCGTCGTCGGCCCGTAGATCGGATCCCGGCGCGTAGGACGCCCGAGCGGATCGACTTGCTTCGGGTTGGTCTGCTTGCGAGCTTGGGTTTCCCGTTCCACGTCCAGCTTGCGGTCGCGGATCTCATTGATGCTGCGCACTACGGCCCGCTGGTCGTCCTCTGGGAAATGCTTGGCCACTGAGCTGATGTCGTCCACGGCGCTGCGGATGTCGCCAGGATCCATCCGCTTGCCCTGCTGGCGCAAATCGATCTGTTTTTGCAACTTATCGATCGCTTTTTCGAGCTTTTTCCTGTCTTTTTCCTTCAATTCCGTGTGCGACATGGCGGTCCGGACGTCGCTTTGAAGCTGCATCAGCAACGCCGTCGGGCTGGGACCTCCGGACTTCTTCTTAGCCGTCTGCGCTGCCGCCAGGCACAAGGAAGCCGACAGCAAAGCTACCAGGATGGTTCGCATGTCAAATCCCCTCTAAACTTATAACCCGATTTCCAGGTCCGTTGCGCATGGATTGCAAAATCTTAATGTTACGGGTGAGGGAGGGCGAAAACCTGAAAGTACTGGTAGGGCAGAAGATCGTGCTTCTCGACCAGCCGATAGCCGGCGGCTTCGAAATCGCGCAAAGCCTCCTCTTCGGCCAGCTTGTGGTCGACACCCGGACCCACTGGAAGCGGTTTTTTGTGGAAATCGATATTGACGATGCGCCCGCCCGGCGCCAGCGCCCGGGCCAGATTTCGGAGGTAGTCCGGCCGCCGGGAGATGTGGTGCAATGTGTTGCAAAAAAAGACCAAATGGACCTCTCCGGCGGGCAGTTTCGGGTCCGTTGGAGTTGCCACGATGGTGACCAGGTTCGCCGGGGCGCCCTTGGCTGCCGCCTCCAACGCCCGCGCGTCGATGTCCACCGCGTACACTTTGCGGGCATGCTGAGCGAAGCGGCGGGCAAAGTACCCGTCACCCGCTCCGATATCGGCCACCACATCCTGCGGACCGATGCCCAGCAGCCGGATTACTTCGTCGGGCTTTTGCCAGGCGTCTCGCTGCGCTTGACTCGCCCGGCGCGTCCCGCGCTCTTGCCCCGCCGCCAGCGCCGCCAACCCAACCAACAAGAGCACCCGCCGTGTCATGCCTCCCATCGTAGCGGAAACTCCTGCGGAAATGGCAGGGGGCGCGCCGCCGTTCGAGGTCACGAATATCGAATGAGATAGCGCAACCGTAAGCCGGCTTGACGGGTATCTCGGTATCTCTCACCAAAGTGGAGCCGGCGCGGTGGTACTACCACTGTGACCGGCTGGGGCTGCTGGTGTGGCAGGACATGCCCAATGGCAACCTGCCCCGCGGGGCGCCAAATAGTCTGCGGATTGGTCCGCAGGATCCGGACGCCAACCGCAGCCCGGAATCGGCGGCGCAGTTTGAGTACGAGCTCCGGCAGATGATACGGCATTACGCCCACTTCCCTTCCATCATCCTGTGGGCGCCGTTTAACGAAGGCTGGGGGCAGTATGATACGGCGCGGATCGCAAAGCTGGTGAAGGATCTCGACCCGTCCCGGCTGGTCAACTCAGCCAGCGGCTGGACCGACCGCGGGGTCGGCGACGTCTATGACGCGCACATCTATCCTGGTCCGGGCATGGAGCCGCCGGAGCCGAAGCGCGCATCGGTGCTGGGCGAATACGGCGGCTTGGGGCTGGTGGTTCCCGGTCATCTATGGGTGCAGGACAGGAATTGGGGCTACCAGAGCTTCACCGACAAAAACGCGCTCGGGCGCGAGTATGTTCGGGTGACCAGCGCTTTGCGCGGATTGATCGGTCTCGGCTTGTCAGCGGCCATTTACACGCAAACTACGGACGTCGAGATCGAGGTCAACGGTCTGGTGACTTACGACCGCGCCGTCGAGAAGTTCCAAGCCGAAACCCTGTCTGCGCTGCACGCCGACCTCAGGAAGGAAGCTCGCAAAGCGCGGTGGGTGCTGCCGGATTCCTCCTTCCGTCCTCAGCCGTGGAGCTACACGTTCGAACAGCCTCCCGCCGGTTGGGAGCGGCCGGACTTCGACAGCGCGAAGTGGCGGCAAGGGATGGGGGGTTTCGGGGCCACCGATGGAGTCCGGTTTCGCGCGGGCGCCGCCTGGGATTCGCCGGGCATCTGGTTGCGGCGGGAATTTCAGGCCGCCGGCGGGGCGAAGGCCATGTTCCTCACCGTTTTTCATGAAGTGTCCGAGTGCGAAGTGTTTTTGAACGGGGAGCGGATCTACGCCGCCAGCAATCCGCGTCCGGAGCGCCGGCATTACACGCACGTCGACGTGAGCCGCCACGCGGGGCTGCTTCGAAACGGCGCCAACGTCATCGCCGTTCGCGCCGCCAAGGATAAAGGCCGCCGCAGCATCGACGTCGGCTTGTATGTTCTGGAAGAGAAAAAGGACTAAGACGAGCGCGCTGCCTGACACACGCCGCTGTTCCGCTTGATTCAACGCGGCGGCACAGCGCCAAGCCGGGCGCCATGGGGGGCGGCTCTGCGCAAGTCCGGGAATGCTTTATCCCCGAGGCGTTTCCGGTTTTGCGAGCTTGCTGTGTTTGCGGCTGAAGAGGAAATAGATGGCGAAGCCGATGAGGCTCCAGATGAAAAAGCGGAGCCAGGTTTGGAGTGGAAGGCTCAGGGCTAACAAAAGGCAGCAAACCATCGATAGCAGCGGGAGCACGGGCGACCAGGGCACGCGGAAGCCGCGCGGGCGGTCCGGTTGTTTCTTGCGGAGCACCAGCACCGCCGCCGACACCAGGAAGAATGCAAACAGCGTTCCGATATTGGACAGGTCCGCAAACGTGCCGATGTCCCAGATGCCCGCCGGAATGCCGACCGCCAAGCCCGCCACCCAGGTGCTGACGTGCGGCGTCTGGTGCTTGGCGTGAACTTTGGAAAAAGCCTGGGGCAGCAACCCGTCGCGCGACATGGCGAACCACACTCTCGCCTGCCCGTACTGAAACACCAGCAGCGAGGAGACCATTCCGATGATGGCGCCCACCCCCACCCACCGCCGGATATTGTCGTAACCGAGCGTTTGCAGGGCGTTCACCACGGGCGCGGCGTTGTTCAGCGTCTTATAATCGGCGATGCCGGTGAGCACCACCGCGACGCCCACGTACAGCAACGTGCAGACAATCAACGTAGCGATAATGCCAATAGGCAGGTCCCGCTGCGGCTTGCGGCATTCCTCGGCTGCCGTGGATACCGAATCAAAGCCAATGTATGTGAAGAACACAATGGCGGCGCCGGTCATGACGCCGGCAAAACCATTGGGCATAAAGGGCCGCCAGTTTTCGGGCTTTACCGCTCCGGCTGCGCCGATGATGAAGATCAGGATGGCGGCCACTTTGATGAGCACCATGAGGTTATTGGTTTCGGCGCTCTCTCTGACGCCCCGCACCAGAATCCAGGTGAGAACCAGAAGCACCACCAGAGCGGGCACATTGAACCAGCTTCCGGTGAACTGACCGCCGGCGATCATCGGCCCGCTGAGCTGTTTGGGCAAATGCCAGCCGAAGACGCTGTCCAGAATATCGTTCAGATACGCCGAAAAACCCACCGCCACCGCCATGTTCGAGACGGCGTACTCCAGAATGAGATCCCATCCCAAAACCCAGGCGAAAATCTCGCCCAGGGTCGCGTAGGCGTACGTGTAGGCGCTGCCCGCCACCGGGATCATGGAGGCCAGTTCGGCGTAACACAGGGCAGCGAAGCTGCACGCAATGGCCACCAGCAAGAACGAGAGCGAGATGGCCGGACCAGCGCCCGGCCTGCCAATGGTGGACACGGCATCCCCGCCGTGCATCAGAATGTCGAGCACGGGAGCGTGCAGCAAGGAGTGGAAACTCAGCGTTTCGCCCGCGGCGGCGGTGCCGGTCAAGATGAAGATGCCCGAGCCGATGACGGCGCCCACGCCGAACGCCGTCAGGCTCCAGGGACCGAGGGTACGCCGCAGGCGCCGTCCCGGCTCCTGGGAGGCGGCGATCAGCTCGTCTATGCTCTTGGTCCGGAAAAGCTTCGACACGGGCGGCGGCTAGCGCTTGCGCTGGCCCTTGGCCATCTTTCTGACCTTCTTTTTGTTCGCCCCGCGCGGGACTCCAGCCGGGCGCTTGGCTTTGGGGGGCGCCGCTTTGCGGGCGGCGCGCTTGGCCTTTTTGCGCTCGGCTTTGTCGGTGATGTGCTTGGTGTTCATTCGTCTATCTTCAATCCTGCATACTTGGCTACCAGCTTCTTGAGCCCGTAGCCGGGAAAACTGATGGTGAGCTTGGCGTCCTCGCCGTCGCCTTCGCGGCGCAGGACCGTGCCCCTACCGTATTTAGGATGCTGGATTACCGATCCCATTCGCAACTCGCCCTTGGCCGGAGGCTTCGGCGCAGCGCGGGAGGTTGGCGGCGGCGCGGGTTTGGGCGCCTCCGGCGCAGGAGCATGGATGCCCCGCTCGGAAAAGAATTCCGAAATGTTCTCAATCGAGTTGTAGGTCTTGCCGGTGAACAGGTTCTTTTTGACCGCCTGCCGCACCTCATGGCGCTCGGCGAATAAATCCACCGGATCCGCCGCCGCTCCGATGCTCATGGGACGGGTAAGATGGCGCGGAACTTCCCGTAAAAACCGCGAGGGGTGGCTCGATTCGGGCGAGCCGCCGCCCCAGCGCCGCCGCGAGCGCGCCCAACTGAGAAACAGGCGCTCGCGGGCGCGTGTCATGCCCACATAGCACAGCCTGCGTTCTTCTTCTAAAGCGTCGGCCGACTCGCGCGACCGCGAGTGAGGAAACAGCCCCTCTTCCAGTCCCGCCAGGAAAACCACCGGAAACTCGAGCCCCTTGGCGTTATGCACCGTGAGCAGCGACACCGCCGCCTGATCGTCCAAGGCGTCGCTTTCCGACACCAGCGCGGCGTGATCCAGAAACTCGGAGACGGTTTCGCCGCGCTCGGCCGCATCGGCGGCGGCGTTCAATAATTCGTTCAGGTTCTCCAGCCGCGTCTCGCTATCCGGCGACGTGTCGGATTCCAGCATCTGCCGGTAGCCGGTACGCTCCAGAATCAGCGCCAGGAGTTCGTTTACCGGCATGCCGCCGGCGGCAGCCTCGTGCAGTTCTTCGACCAACTTTTGAAAAGCGCACAGCGCAGCGTGCGCCCGCGCCGCAAACTGATTTTCGTTGACCAGCGCCTTCAGCGCCTCCCAAAAACTGAGTTTGCGCTCGGCAGCCGCCCGCTCGATCTGCTCCACCGTGGTTTTGCCGATGCCCCGCGCGGGGGTGTTGACGATCCGCGCCATGCTTACCGAATCGCTGGGAGAAAGAGCCACCTTGAGGTAAGCCATGGCGTCCTTCACCTCCATGCGCTGGTAGAAGCTCAAACCGCCCAAGACCAGATACTTTCTGCCGTAGCGGCGCAGGGCTTCTTCGATCTGCCGGGACTGGGCGTGCGTGCGGTACAGGACCGCGATACGGTAATCCGGACGCTCCCGCAACAGCGCATCGATCGTGTCGGCGATGAACAACGCCTCGTTTTCCGCATCCCAGGCTTCATACACGCCGATGGGTTCGCCGCTGCCCGCATCCGTCCACAGCCACTTGCCTTTGCGCTGGGTGTTATGCGCCACCACGGCGCTGGCGGCTTCCAGAATGGTCTTGGTGGAGCGGTAATTCTGCTCCAGCCGGATCACCTTGGTGTTGGGAAAGTCTTTCTCGAAATCGAGGATGTTGCGGATGTCGGCCCCGCGCCAGCCGTAAATGGACTGATCCTCGTCGCCCACCACGGCGACGTTCTGGTGCGCGCCGGTGAGCAGGCGCATCAGCTCGTATTGCACGCGGTTGGTGTCCTGATACTCGTCGATCATCAGGAACTCAAAGCGCTGGTTATAGGCGCGGCGGGTGGCTTCGTCATGCCGCAGCAGGCGGACCGCCTGTAACAATAGGTCGTCAAAGTCCAGAGCGTTAGCCTGCCGCAACCGCTCCTCGTACTGCTCGTAGATCACCGCCAAACGAGCCGCCTTGGGATCGGTGGCCTTCTTGTAATAATCTTCCGGCGTGAGGTGATGGTTCTTGGCGTGGCTGATGGTGGAAAGAACCGACCGGGGCGCCAGGAGCTTGTCGTCCACGCCGAGCGAGCGAAGAATCTGCTTAATCAGGGCAAGCTGGTCGTCGTCGTCATAAATGGTGAAGTCCCGCGTGAAGCCCGGGCGCAGGTCCGCCAGCGGCTCGCCGTCGCGGCGCAGCAGCCGCACGCAGAAGGAGTGAAACGTTGAAATGACCGGCGCGTGGCGCCAGTCGGTCAAGCCGATCAGCCCCGCCACGCGGTCGCGCATCTCTCCCGCCGCCTTGTTGGTGAAGGTGACCGCCAGAACGGACGGCCCCGGAACGCCCACCGCGTGAATCAAGTGGGCCACCCGGTGGGTGATGACGCGGGTCTTGCCGCTGCCCGCGCCCGCCAGAATCAGCAGCGGTCCCTCGACGTGGCACACGGCTTCCCTTTGCTGGGGGTTCAGGTCTTGGAGAAAGTCCATCAAGGCGCGCTGAAACTCTCTTCAGTCTAACATCTCCGCTTTGCGGGCAAACCGGTTGACTCCCCGATGCAGCGGGTATATCTTGATTCTGGGTGAACGACGGGCCGCGGGGGTCGCGGACGCCGCCGGACACTGGGGCAGCTTAGGGAAGCTCTCGGGAGGAGCTTCAAGGGGGGTCGAAATGAGCGCCTCACGGGGAAATTCAAACGCCTTTACAGGGCGTCTTTGCGTACTGTTTCTGCTTTTCTGCGGAGTGGGCCTGGCGCAGATGAACTTCGCCACCCTGACCGGGACGGTGACGGATCCGCTGGGCGCCTCCATCCCACAAGTGGCCATCACCATACGCCATCTGGAGACCGACGTGTCCCGCACGGTTCATACGAGCGAAACGGGCGATTACACCATCACCAACCTCGCGCCCGGTCCCTATGAGCTAAAGGCGGAAATCGAGGGTTTCCGGACCTTTGTACAAACGGGTTTGACGCTCGAAACCGGACAGACCCTCCGGAATGACATCCAGCTACAAATCGGGTCGGTCACCGAATCGGTGAGCGTCAGCGCTGAAATCGCCGCATTGAACACCGAGACCGGCGCCATCAAAGGCGACGTCATCGTCCAGGAGGAACTCCAGGATTTGCCGCTGGAGGGCCGGGATTTCAACGACCTGGCGTTCTTGGTGCCGGGCGTCATCCCGAAAGCCGAAGGCGGTCAAGGTTCGGCGTTGAACGTCAATGGCGCGCGGGCGGACGCCACGAACTTTTACGTGGACGGCTTCAACAACCGCAACGCCCGCGGGGCGGCGGCGCAAGTCCGGCCAAACCTCAACGCGCTGCAAGAGTTCAAAATGGAGGTCTCCGGATTTTCCGCCGAATACGGGCGCATGGCGGGCGGGATTATGAATATGGTGCTGCGGTCCGGGACCAACCGCCTGCGGGGAGACGTTTTCGAGTATATCCGCAACAACCTCCTTGACGCCCGCGCGTATTTCGACGCCGAAAAGTTGAACTTGCACCGCCACAACTTCGGCGCCACACTGCACGGTCCGGTGGTGATCCCTCACTGGTACCAAGGGCGCAGCCGGACGTTTTTCCTTTTCAGTTGGGAAAGCTACCGCCAGAGCGTGGGCGTCACCGGACTGGCGCGAGTCCCCACATTGCTGGAGCGCGAAGGAGACTTCAACGATTCCCGCGACCAGCTGGGACGGGTGGTGGCGGTGAAAGATCCGCTCAATGCGAACAAGGCATTCCCGGGCAACCGCATCCCCGCCAGCCGCTTCCATCCCCTATCGGCCAAGCTGCTGGATTATTACCCCTTGCCAAACCGGGCTGGGGCGTACAACTTTCTCGCAGCGACGAATGACACCGACGCCTGGGACAGCCCGATCGTCAAAATCGACCACCACGTGAACGAGAGCAACATCCTGGCTTTCCGGACTCAGGTGCGGTTCGTTCGCAATTCCAACCCCTTTGATGGCGGCAACACGGGCAAGTTCGGCAGGAAGATCGACGAGCGCCGTTCCCTGCTTGGCGCCGATTACACCCATCTGTTCACACCCACGTTCCTGGTGGAGGCAGGCGGCGGATTCAGCCGCAACCGGAATTACGAAAACTGTGTTTGGGCGGGACGGGACGTCGCCCGCGAACTCGGCTTCGTCGGCTCGACCACCGAGCCGGAGCTGCTGGGCTTTCCGCTGGTCACCGTGCTCGACTACGTGGACATCGGGTGCGACGCCACTCTGCCCGTGCAATTCTTCGTCACCGACATCCAGGCGCGGGGCAAATTCACTTGGGTGCGGTCGCGCCACCGGATGAAGTGGGGCGCCGAGCTGTCCCGGGTGCGCTTCAACCAGCCGTATTTCAACAACAACCGCGGCACCTACAAGTTTCAAGACCGCTGGACGGGCCATTCGGTGGGCGACTTTCTGCTGGGCATGATGCAGAGCGCCACGCGCCAGACCGGCTGGTCGCGCAACTACATGCGCGCCTGGAGCCTGGGCTTGTTCTTCAACGACGATTTCAAGCTCAAGCCGAACCTGACGCTGAACCTCGGCTTGCGCTATGAATTGAGCCCTCCCCCGGTGGACCGCTATGACAAGATCGGCAACTTCGTGCCCTCCTTGGGCCAGACGCTCATTCCCCGGCGAACGGCCGTCGACGACCTGGACGCGCTGCTGGCGCTCACCGGAATGACCGGGCGAATCGGCTTTGCCAACGAGGTGGGTTATCCACGCCCGCTGGTTTTTACCGACTACAATAATCTCGCCCCGCGTCTCGGTTTCGCCTGGCGTCCTTGGGATGCGCGGCGCACGGTGGTGCGGGGCGGCTATGGGATTTTCTATACGGGTCACCTGTTGAATCCCATCCGCAACAACCTCCAGAACCAGTTTCCGTTCGTGTTCAGTGAAACCTACTCACGGAACTCCAGCTACCCCGACCGGGTGACGTTTTCCAACCCCTTCCCGCCGGAGATCCGCTCCCTGAGCGGCGTCACCAGCGCCAACGGCTACGAAGACCACGCCGCCAGCGGCTATCTGCAAAGCTACAATTTGACCATCGAGCGCGACCTCGGCGGGGGAATGGTGGTGGAAACCGGCTTTGTGGGGTCCAAGGGCACGCATCTCGGCCGGCGGGGGGACATCAACATTCCCCGCCGTTCCATCGAGAGCTTCATCGCCAACATTCCGGCGCAGCAATTGCGGCCCTACCCGTTCATCAACGGCGCCATCCAGATGTTTCTGTTCGGCGTCAACTCGAATTACAACGCCGGGCAGATCTCGCTGCGGAAGCGAGGCCGCGGCGGCGCTTTCTACCGCTTGAATTACAGCTTCAGCAAGTCCATCGACGGCGCTTCGCAATTGTCGGACAACTCCAATGGAGGCTACGCCGGATTTCAAGATCCGGACAACCAGCGGCTAGAAAGAGGGCGGTCGGACTTCGACATCCGTCATCTGGTGACCGCCTCCTTCTCCTTGCAGGCGCCCGTGGGGCGCGGCCGCAGGTTCTTGGGCTCGGCGAGCGGACTTACCCAGGCGGCGCTGGGCGGGTGGCAAATCGCCGGCACCGCCAGTTTCGCCAGCGGACAGCCTTTCACCGTGACCACCGCCGACATCGACTCCAACCTGGGAGAGTTCAACCGCCCCAACCGTCTGGCTACCGGAGAACCATCGCCTGCCGCCGGGCGCCGGGGCATTGACTATCCCTGGTTTGACGTCACGGCGTTCGAAAAAGTGCCCCGCTGCGACAGCACCACCCGCACCTGCCAGCCGAGCCCCAACGGGTTCATGCCGTTTGTGCCGGGCAACTCCGGCCGCAACATTCTCGACGGCCCCGGCCAAGCCTACCTGAATCTGGCCATGACCAAGTATTTCCGTTTCCGGGAGACCCGGAACCTGCGCCTGCGCTTGGAATCGTTCAACGTCATGAACCACCCAAACTTCCGGGTTTCGGGGGACGAATTCAAGCAGTTCAACCGCGCCACGGCGGGCATTCTCAACCGGGTTTCCACCACCGGCCGCGGCGGCCCGCGAGTCTTTCAGGCCAGCCTGCAATTTTCCTTCTGAGGGCGGGGCCTCGAGGAGTGGAGCAGTGGGATAATCTCCCCCGTTCCCTCTGCCTTGAAGCACGAGTCAAGCGTGAATCTGTATCAACCTGTGCGGCTATAATCGGAGTGTGCGGGAAGTTCGGCATTCGGTATGCGCGCTCGATTGCCCGGATTGCTGTTCCCTGCTTGTGGAAATCGAGGACGGCCGCGGCGTCAGATTGCGCGGCAACCCGCAACACCCGGTCACTCAGGGTTTCCTTTGCGGGAAGGTGGCCCAGTATTTAGAACGCGTCTACTCTCCGGAAAGGCTCCTGTATCCCAAAAAGCGCGCCAACGGGAGATGGGAGCGCATAAGCTGGGATCAGGCGCTGGATGAGATTGCCGCGCGCCTGGAAGCGATCGCCAACGAGTTTGGCGCCGAAGCCATTCTGCCTTATAGCTACGCCGGAACCATGGGATATCTCAACGGCTCCGGCATGGACCGCCGTTTCTTTCACCGGCTGGGCGCTTCCAAATTGGACCGGACTATTTGCGCATCGGCCGGGACCGCCGGTTTGATGGCCACTCTCGGCGCCCGGTTCGGGACTCCGCCTGAAGATTTCCGTCTTGCCCGGTTGATCGTCGCCTGGGGCGCCAATATCCACGGCACGAACATCCACCTGTGGCCCGCCATTGTGGAAGCCCGCCGCCGCGGCGCCAAGCTGGTGGCCATTGATCCCGTTCGAACCCGCACCGCAGCCTTAGCCGACCGTCATCTGGAAATCTACCCGGGAAGCGATCAAGCCCTCGCGCTGAGCTTGGCGCATGTGATTCTGGCCGAAGGGCTGGAGGACCGGGATTACATTGCAGCCGCTACGCAAGGCATCGATTCTCTTCGCGCCTTGGCCGGCCAATACCCCCCGGAACGCGGCGAGGCGCTGTGTGGGATCCCCCGTGACGAGATTGTCCAGTTGGCGCGCGAGCTGGCAAAGCGGCAACCGGCGGTCATCCGCTTGAATTACGGCGTGCAGCGCAGCGAGCGCGGCGCGGCGGCGGTGCGCGCCATCGCCATGCTTCCCGCTCTCACCGGCGCTTGGCGGCGCCCCGGCGGCGGGCTCTTGCTCACCACCTCCGGCGCGTTCCAAATCGACCGGCAGGCGCTCGAAAGGCCCGATTTAGAGCCCCGTCCCACCCGGTCGCTCAACATGTCCGAATTGGGCCGCTTGCTCACCGAGCCAATGGATCCGCCGGTGAAGGCGCTCATCGTGTATAACTCGAACCCCGCCGCCAGCGCCCCCGATCAAACCCGGGTGATCGAAGGGTTGCGGCGGCCTGACCTGTTCAAAGTGGTCCTCGAACAGTTTCAAACCGACACCGCCGATTACGCCGATTTCGTGCTGCCGGTCACCACCTTTCTCGAACATACCGATTTGTACTACGCCTACGGGCACTATTACATGCAATTCGCTCGCCCCGCTCTGCCCCGCCCCGGCGAGGTCAAATCCAATGTCGAAATCTTCCGGCTGCTGGCCGAGCGCATGGGCTTCGAGGACGAATGCTTCCGCCAGTCCGAAGAAGACATGATCCGCGAGGCATTGCATTCGGACTCGCCCTTACTGGAAGGAGTGACGCTCGAGCGGCTGGAGCGGGAACACTTCGTCCGGCTGAACATCGGCGAGCCGTTTTTGCCCTTCGCGGACGGCAAAATCAACCTGGACGCGTCGGGACTGCACTACGAAGCGCCCGAGGAGTCCCGCGCCGGGGACCCGGAATTGCGGGCGCGCTTCCCGCTGGAGCTTATATCCTCGAAGAACGACGACAGCATGAACGGGACCTTCGGCTACCGCCCGCGCCTTCGAGAGCAGACTTCGCGTTTGTGGATTCACCCGCAGGACGCCGCGGAACGCTCCATCAGAGCCGGTGACCGGGTGCGAGTCTTCAACCAGCGGGGCGCGTGCGAGTTTACCGCCTGGGTGACGGCGGAGGTGCGACGCGGGGTGGTCCGCGTGCCTTCTATGGGCTGGAACAAGCACAGACCGGGCGGCGCAGGCGTCAACGTCCTTACCTCGCCCCGGCTGACGGATGCGGGCGGCGGGCCGACGTTCTATAACTGTTTGGTGCAGGTGGAAAAATGCTCAGACTCTCCGGTCGATTGATACTGTCCGTTACGCTGGCGGCGGCCATCAGCCTGGCGCCGGCGTGCAAGCGAAAAAAG
>Ga0272446_1004736_pt1 | contig 15748 bp, 15 predicted proteins | sample YNPCB0061_FD_194587 | JGI IMG/M metagenome (GOLD analysis project Ga0272446, IMG submission 194587) | Hot spring microbial mat communities from Yellowstone National Park, WY, United States - YNP-CB-006-1 | ecosystem: Environmental > Aquatic > Thermal springs > Hot (42-90C) > Sediment | place... | reverse complement strand
GCCGCCATTCCAAGGCGAAGGCGGGGAATCTCGGCACCTCGCAACGTCGAGATCCCTCGTTTGGCTCGGAGGACGGGGCCGGAACGACGATGAGGCCTGATTCCAAGCCGCGAGCCGGCAAACCCGCCGCACTACCGGGAACTCTCGCGGCGCAGGGCCAAGGGTGCGCTGACGGAACCGGCTCGCGCAACGGCGAAATGACCTTGGGCGGCGGCATCATGCGGTCGGGTAACGCCCGATCGCGCGAACCCCGCGCGGTCGCAGGGGCATAAGTTCATAAACAGCGGTTGCTTCCGCGCGCCCGCGCGTTGCGGCAACATCACGTTCCCTCGCCTTGCACGGCGTACTCAGACGTGGGCAGTGCCATGCTGAAGCGACTGTTTTGTCTTCTCTCACTCGCGCCCGCGCTCGCTTGGGCGAGCCCGCTCGTTGCGCCGGCCGAGCTGGCCGCGCAATTGAACGATCCGAAGCTGCGCGTCGTCGATATCCGCGACGGCAAGGACGACGTGGGCGCAACGCCTTACGCCAAGGGACACATCGCCGGCGCGGTGCACGCGCCGTACGGTCAGTGGCGCGGCCCCGCCGACAACCCGGGCAAGCTGCCGGACGAGGCCACGCTGACGAGGCTCGTGCAGCGCTTGGGCATCGATGCCGACACGCGCGCGGTCATCGTCTACGAAGGGCGCGACGCCACCGACTTCGGCGCGGCGGCGCGCGTTTACTGGACGCTGAAGGCGATCGGCGTGCGCCAGCCCGCGATCCTGAACGGCGGATTGAAGGCGTGGCAGGCGGCCGGGCTGCCGCTTGCGACCGAACCGGCACCGGTCGCGCCGTCGAACTTCGTCGCGAGGTTCGATCCCAAGCTCGTCGCCACCCGCGCGGAGGTCGAACGCGTCGTCGCCGAGCGGTCGGCGACACTGCTAGACGCGCGGCCGGCGGCGTTCTTCGCAGGCGAGAAGCGCCATGCCGCAGCGAAGGTGCCGGGCACCATCGCCGGCGCGAAGAACGTCGACAACGCCGTGTGGTTCAAGCCCGGCTCAGCGGCGATCGCGACGCCCGAGGAGGCCGCCCGCATTGCGCAGCGTGTCGGCATCGACACGTCGCGGCCGACGATCTCCTTCTGCAACACCGGGCACTGGGCCGCGACCAACTGGTTCGTGCTGTCCGAGCTGCTCGGGCAGAAGGACGTGAAGCTCTATCCGGAGTCGATGGTCGAATGGTCGCGCAGCGGGCTGGCGATGGACAACGTGCCGTCGCGGCTGAAGTGGCTGTGGTTGGAACTGAAGCTCGCGCTGGGAGCGGACTAGTGGCCGCAGGCGTCGCCGCCGCGTCCGCCGCGGCGACCGCGAGGTCCTCGCGTCGACCGGGGCGCATCGCCGCGTTGTACCTGCTGGCGATCGTCGCGGCGCTCGCAGTGACGTTCGCTGCGGGACTGCGCGCGGGTCTGCTGTTCGCGATCGGCGTCGGGTTCGGCGCAGCGTTGGCGGCCGTGTCGTTCGGTTTCACGACCGGCTGGCGCATCTGGATTCGCGAGCGCGATCCGACCGGCTTCCTCGCGCAGCTGCTGCTGATCGGGCTGGCGATGGCGGCGACGATCCCGCTGCTCGCCACGCGCCCCGAACTGGCGGGCGCCTACGCGCCGCTGTCGGTGAGCCTCGTCCTTGGCGCGTTCGTCTTCGGCGCGGCGATGCAGGTGGCCGACGGCTGCGGCTCGGGATCGCTGTACAAGGCCGGGATGGGCAATCCGTTCAACCTCGCGGTGCTTCCGGGTTTCATCGCGGGCAGCTTCCTCGGCGCGACACACCTGGACCGATGGCTCGCGCTCGGCAGCCTGCCGCCGGTGTCGCTCGTCGACGCGCTCGGCGCGGGCGGCGCGCTGATCGTGCAACTGGCGGCGCTCGCGGCGATCGCCGCGCTGCTGTGGCGCACACGACGGGCGACCGGAGTGCGCTGGAAGGGCAAGGGCATCTACGTCGCCGCGATCGCGCTCGCGGTCTTCGCGGTGCTGAATCTCGTCGTCGCCGGGCAGCCGTGGGGCATCGTCTACGGGCTCGGGCTGTGGGGCGCGAAGATCGCGACCTGGGCCGGCTGGGACCTGACGGCCAACGCTTTCTGGGGGCGCCCGGAGCAGCAGGCGCAGATCGCCGCGCCGCTGCTCGACGACCCGACCTCGGTCACCAACCTCGGACTGCTCGCCGGCGCACTGATCGCGGCGGCCCAGCGCGGCACCTTCGCGCCGCAGGTGCATGCGACCGCGACGCAGTGGGTCGCGGCGGTCGTCACCGGTGTCGTGCTCGGTTACAGCGCGCGGCTCGCGTTCGGCTGCAACATCGGCGCGTACTTCGCCGGGATTTCGACCGGCAGCGCGCACGGGTGGATCTGGTTCGGCGCCGCGTTCGCCGGTTCCGTCGTCGGCGTGCGGCTGCGGGACAAACTCGGGCTGAAGGGATGAGCATGCGCCGCGGCGCCTGGATCGCGCTGTTCTGGGCGTTGTTGCTCGGGTTCGTGGCACTCGACTACGTCAAATCACGCACGCGGCACGACCCCTTTGCCGAACCGCCGCCGTGGGCGCTCGGCCACGCAGCGAGCGGCCGCGGCGGCCATTGCTCGTCGGCGCCGCGCTGAGCGCGGCGCAGTTGACCCCGGCCCGACGCAGCGAACGCGCGGGCAAGCGCCCGCCGTCGTCACTGCACTGCGCGCGCCGGCGATCGCGGCGCCCGCGCGCTGCGCGTGCCCGCCGGCGCCCGCCGCGCTACAGCGAATTCATCACGCGGACGAGACGCTCCCGCACTTCGGCGGCAACCTTCGCGAGTTCCGGATTCGACGACAGTTGCTGCATCGCGTTCGGATCCATGAATTCGACGTGCACCGCGCCGGCGGCGTCCTGACGCACGACGACGTTGCATGGAAGCAGCAGGCCGATCGTCGGCTCCGCCTCCAACGCGCGCCGCGCGAACGGCGGGTTGCACGCGCCGAGGATCTTGTACGGCGGAATGTCGTGGTCGAGCTTCTTCTTCATCGTCGCCTTGACGTCGATCTCGGTCAGCACGCCGAAGCCCTCCTTTTGCAGCTCGGCGGTGACCTTCTCGAGCGCCTGCTCGTAGCTCAGGGCGACGGTCTTGCCGAATCCGTACGCGTTTTGCATCGTCAGCTCCGTTGCATCCAGCGGAGCGCAGACTGTACTCCGCCGCCGGCGGCGCCGACTGTGATGCACGCCACCGGCAGCGGGTAAGCTCGCGCCCGCGAACAACAACACGGACAAGCCGATGGCCGCAACGTATTTCCCCCGCTGGACCCTGAAGACCGATGGCGTGATCGCGCCCGACGAGCGCCTGCCCGCGCCGCAAACGTTCGCGCTCGGCGTTCAGCACGTCGTGGCGATGTTCGGCGCGACCGTGCTCGCGCCGCTGCTGATGGGCTTCGACCCGAACGTCGCGATCCTGATGAGCGGTGTGGGCACGCTGCTGTTCTTCGTCGTCGTTGGCGGGCGCGTGCCCAGCTACCTGGGTTCGAGCTTCGCATTCATCGGCGTGGTGATCGCCGCCACCGGCTACACGGGCCAGGGGCCCAATCCGAACATCGGCGTGGCGCTCGGCGGCATCGTCGCCTGCGGCGCGGTGTACACCACGATCGGGCTCGCGGTGATGGCCACCGGCACGCAGTGGATCGAGCGGCTGATGCCGCCGGTGGTCACAGGCGCAGTCGTCGCTGTGATCGGACTGAACCTGGCGCCGATCGCGGTGAAGAGCGTGGGCGGCACGGCCTTCGACGGCTGGATGGCGGTGATCACGATCGTCGCGGTCGGCGGGGTGGCAGTGTTCACGCGCGGGCTGCTGCAAAAGCTGCTGATCCTCGCGGGTCTGATCGTCGCGTATCTGATCTACCTGGTGCTCGCCAACGGCCTGGGACTGGGCAAGCCGATCGACTTTTCGGGTGTGGCGCGCGCCGCGTGGTTCGGTCTGCCGGGCTTCGCGCGCCCCGTGTTCCGGCTCGACGCGATCTTGCTGATCGCGCCCGTCGCGGTGATCCTCGTCGCCGAAAACCTCGGCCACATCAAGGCGGTCGCCGCGATGACGGGCCGCAACCTCGATCCGCTGATGGGCCGCGCCTTCGTCGGCGACGGCCTGGCGACGATGGCGGCCGGCGCAGTCGGCGGAACGGGGGTGACGACGTACGCGGAGAACATCGGCGTGATGGCCGCCACCCGCATCTACTCGTCGCTGGTGTTCGTCGTCTCGGCGGTCGTGGCGATCGTGCTCGGTTTTTCGCCGAAGTTCGGCGCGCTGATCCAGACGATCCCGGCGGCCGTGCTGGGCGGCGTGTCGATCGTGGTGTTCGGACTGATCGCGATCGCCGGCGCGAAGATCTGGGTCGACAACAAGGTCGACTTCACCGAGAACCGCAATCTGATCGTCGCGGCGGTGACGCTCGTGCTCGGCGCCGGCGACTTCGCGCTGAAGATCGGCGCGTTCACGTTGGGCGGCATCGGCACCGCCACCTTCGGCGCGATCGCGCTGCACGCGCTGCTCGCCCGCCGGGGCGGTTAGGCGGGCGCGTTCGGTTCTCGCCTCGGCTTGACACGGCGGGCGCGCCCCGCGGTGATCTGCGCGCGCGCGCCGCGGGCTGCGCGTCGACCGCGGCGCTTCGCACCGCTCGGCGCGGGTGCCCGGCGCGCTACCCCGCGCAGACGCGCCGTTTCGCCGCCTCGTACTCGCCCGTCAGCCGCGCGATGAGCTCCGCCGTCGTCGGGATGTCGTGGATCTGGCCGACGCCCTGGCCGGCGCCCCAGATGTCCTTCCACACCTTGCTGCGATGACTGCCACCGCTGCCGAAGCTCATCACGCGCTTGTCGGCCTGCGGCAGGTTGTCGGGGTCGAGCCCCGCGCGCTCGATGCTCGAACGCAGGTAGTTGCCGTGCACGCCGGTGAACAGATTCGTGTAGACGATGTCTTCACCGCGCGCGTCGACGAGCGCCTGCTTGTACTCGGCCGAAGCGTTCGCTTCGCGCGTGGCGATGAAGCGCGTGCCGATATAGGCGAGATCGGCACCGAGCGCCTGCGCGGCGAGAACCGAGGCACCGCTGGCAATCGCGCCCGACAGGATGATCGTGCCGTCGTAAAACGACCGCACCTCGTGCACCAGCGCGAACGGCGACAGCCGGCCCGCGTGGCCGCCAGCGCCGGCGCACACGAGGATCAGTCCGTCCACGCCGGCCGCGAGCGCGCGCTTGGCGTGCGCGATGTTGGTCACGTCGTGGAAAACCAGCCCGCCGTAGCCGTGCGCGGCCTCGACCACCGCATCCGGCGCGCGCAGCGACGTGATCTGGATCGGCACCTTGTATTTCACCGCGAGGTCCAGATCGTGCTGCAGCCGATCGTTCGACGCGTGCACGATCTGGTTGACCGCGAAGGGGGCGACCTTGCGCCCCGGGTGGGCCTGCCGGTACGCGTCCAGCTCGGCCGTGATGCGCGCGAGCCATTCTTCGAGCACGGGCGCGGGGCGGGCGTTCAGCGCCGGAAAGCTGCCGACGATCCCGGCCTTGCACTGCTCGATCACGAGGTCCGGGTTGGAGACGATGAACATCGGCGCGCCGATCACGGGCAGCGCGAGCCGGTCACGCAGCAGGGCGGGCAGGGTCAAGACGTCGGTCCTCCTTCTGGGCGGGGCGGCATGGCCGGCCGATCGCGGGAATTCAGGGCATGTTCCGGGCGAACCCGGCCGACCGCGCCGCGGCGACCGATCGCAGACTGCGCTGCACGTCCCTCCGCATCCGACTGCGTCGATCCATGCCCTGGCTCATCGTTGCGCTGCTGCTGTTTGCGGCCAGCATCGTAGCGGCACTGCTGCAGTACGGCGCGGTCTCCGCGGCGTTCGCGCTCGCCGCGATCGCCGTGGCCGTCGCGAGCCAGCTCACCTCGACCGCGGACGCGCGCGCCAATCGGGAGCGTTCGCGGACCGATAGCGGCGACGACCCTCGCCCGGCGAACCACGAGCCCTGACGTGCCGGCGCCCGGCCGGTGCCGCCGTCCGGGCGCACAGCGTCAGTCGGGCGGAATCGCCCCCTTGCGCTCGACGATCATCCGGTACTGCTCGGGCTCGCGGTGGCGCGCGAAGTTGAAGGTCGTGTTCTTGTACGACGCGCACAGGTCCAGGTCGCAGCGCGCGATCGCCAGTTCGTCGGCGGTCGTCGTGCAGGCGGCGACGATTTCGCCGCTGGGCGCGACGACGATCGAGTTGCCGATCTGCTCGACCCCTTCCTCGTTGCCGGCCTTCGCGACGCCGACGACCCAGGTGCCGTTCTGATAGGCGCCGGCCTGCATCACCAGCTCGTTGTGGAAGTGCGATAGCGCGTCGTGCTCGGGCGCGGGCGGGTTATGCACCGGGGTGTTGTAGCCGATCAGGATCATCTCGACCGCCTGCAGTCCGAGGACGCGGTAGGTTTCCGGCCAGCGCCGGTCGTTGCAGATCGCCATGCCGAAGATGCCTTCGGCGCCGAAGCTCGCGCGAAACGCCGGAAACCCCAGGTTGCCGACTTCGAAGTAGCGCTTCTCCAGGTGCTGGAAGCGCCGCCACGGCTCGTGTTCTGCGTGGCCGGGCAGGTGGATCTTGCGGTACTTGCCGACGATGCGTCCGGTCCGGTCGACCAGGATCGACGTGTTGAAGCGCCGCGTGCGGCCGTCCTCGTTGGCGAGCTCGGCGTAACCGAGGCAGAAACCGAGTCCGAGCGCGCGCGCGGCGTCGAACAGCGGCCTCGTGTCGGGCCCCGGCATCTCGCGCTCGAAGAAGGCGTCGATGTCCTCCTGCCGCTCGAAATACCAGCGCGGAAAAAACGTCGTCAGCGCAAGCTCCGGAAAGACGACGAGGTCGCAGCCGTGCGACTTCGCCTGCCGCATCAGCGCGAGCATCCGTTCGACGACGCGGGCGCGGGTTTCGCTGCGGGCGATCGGGCCGAGCTGGGCCGCGGCGACGGTGACGATGCGGGTCATGCGCGGGAAATCCTCAGACGGACAGTTCGATCAGCGTGTGCAGCAGCACGTCGGCACCAGCGGCCAGATGCTCGGGCTTCGTGTCCTCGGCCGGGTTGTGGCTGATGCCCTTGATCGAAGGCACGAAGATCATCGCGGTCGGCGCGATGCGCGCGATCATCTGCGCGTCGTGGCCGGCGCCCGAGGTCATCGGCCGGCACGAGTGCCCGAGCCGCTGCGCGGTGCGCGCGATCAGGTCGGCCACGCCCTTGTCGAACAGCACCGGCTCGAAGCGCGCGAGCGAGCGCGTTTCGATCGTCACGCCCTCGTCGGCGGCGAGCCGCTCCAGAAATGCCGCGAAGCGCCGCTCGGCCTGCTTGAGCAAGGCTTCGTCGGTGTTGCGCAGGTCGACCGTGACCTTCGCGCGCGCGGCGATCACGTTGATCAGGTTCGGGTGCAAGTCGACCTTGCCCATCGTGGCGACCTGGTTTCCGCCCATCTCGCGCGCAAGCTGCCGCAGGAAGTGCCCGATCGCCGCCGCGCAGTAGCCGGCGTCGTGGCGCAGCCGCATCGGCGTCGTGCCGGCGTGGTTCGACTGGCCGACGATCGTCACCTCCTGCCACGAGATGCCCTGCAGATTCTCGACCGCGCCGATCGTGACGCCCTCGCTGTCGAGCACCGGCCCCTGCTCGATGTGCAGCTCGACGAAGGCATGCGGGCGGTACAGCGGAATCGGCGCGTCGCCGAGATAGCCGATTCGCCGGAGCTCGTCCTGGAAGCGTTTGCCGTCGATGCCGCGCGTGTCGTACAGCTGCGCGAGCGGCAGCCCGCCCACGTAGGCGAGCGAACCCGCCATGTCGGGATGGAAGCGCGCGCCCTCCTCGTCGGTGAACACCGCCACGACGAGCGGCCGGCGCGTCACGACGCCCGCGTCGTTCAGCGTGCGGACGACTTCGAGGCCGCCCAACACGCCGAGGCAGCCGTCGAAGCGCCCGCCGGTGCGCACCGTGTCGATGTGCGAGCCGGTCATCACCGGCGCGATGTCCTCGCGGCCGGCGCGCAGGCCGAAGATGTTGCCGATCGGATCGATTCGCACGTCGAGCCCGAGCGCGCGCATCCACTTCACGACGAGGTCGCGGCCCGCGCGGTCCTCGTCGGTCAGCGCGAGCCGGCAGCACGAGCCGTCTTCGGTACGGCCGATCGCGGCCAGTTCGTCGAGCGCGGCGAGCAGCCGCGACGGGTTGATTCGAAGTTGTTCCGCTTTCATGCGAGCACCTCCTCGGCCGAGCGGCCGACGACTTCGCGATAGATCGCCGGATCCGTGTCGCCTTCGGATCCGAGCAGCAGTACGCACGAGTTCGCATCGAGCGCGAGCGTGCGCCGAATGTCAGGATCATCGCGCGCGGCGAGCAGCGCGGCGAGCCCCGCGCCGCCGGTCTCTCCGGCGACAACTGGCGCGTCGCCCGGCGCCGGCCGCGCGAGCCGCCGCACCGCCTCGAGCGCGTACGCGTCGTCGACCGCGACGGCGGCGTTGGCGCCGCCGCGCAGAATCTCCCACGCGAGTTCGGAGACTTCGCCGCAGGCGAGCCCGGCCATCACTGTGTCGAGCGAGCCACCGACGGCGACCGGCCGTCCCGCCTCGAGGCTGCGATAGACGCAGTCGGCATGGACCGGCTCGACGACGGCGAAAAACGGTCGCCTCGCACCCCAGCGCAGCCAGAAGCTCGCGCAGATCGCCGCGGCGAGCGCGCCGACGCCCGCCTGCGCGAACACATGCGTCGGCGGCTCGCCGTGCAGTTGCAGCGCGATCTCATGCGCCATCACACCGTAGCCGTGCATCACGTCGAGCGGGATGTCGCGGTAGCCGGGATAAGAAGTGTCGGACACGACGGTCCAGCCGTTGGCCGCCGCGGTCGCCGCAGCGTGGCGAACCGCGTCGTCGTAGTTGCCCTTGACTTCGCGCACCTGCGCTCCGTACCTGGCGATCGCGTCGCGCCGGCCCTGGCTGACGTGTTCGTGCACGAAGATCACGCAGTTGCAGCCGAAAAGCTGCGCGCCCCACGCGACAGAGCGGCCGTGATTGCCGTCGGTCGCGCAGGTGACCGTCGCTGCGCGGACGATGGGCGCGAACTCGCCCGACAGCAGTTGCTTCGACGTGACGTCGTTGCGTCCGGTCGCGGCAGCGATGCGCTGCTTCAGCACGTTGGCGACCGCATACGCGCCGCCGAGCGCCTTGAAGCTCTTCAGCCCGAAGCGGCCGCGTTCGTCCTTGTAGTCGATCCGCGCGAGCCCCAGCGAACGCGCCAACCCGTCGAGCCGCACGAGCGGCGTGGCCGCATAGCCGGGCCAGCTCGAGATCTCGGCGAACGCCGCGTCGAAGCCCGCCCGGTTCAGCGTCTGCGAGCGCACCGCCCCGTAGGCTTCCTCGGCCGGCGCGGCAGCGGGGTTGCGCAACGCGCGCGCGCGTTCGTTCATGCGATGGCTTCCTGTTTCAACGTCGCGACCGGCTGCCGCAAGTGGCAGGCGACGAGCTGCCCCGGTGCGACTTCCTTCAGGACCGGTTCTTCGACCTTGCAGCGCGCCTCGACGTACGGACAGCGCGTGTGGAAACGACACCCCGGCGGCGGGTTGATCGGGCTCGGCACGTCGCCGGCCAGCACGCGGCGCTTTTTGCGTGCGGTCGGGTCCGGCACCGGCACCGCTTCGAGCAGCGCTTCGGTGTACGGGTGCTGCGGACGCGTGAAGATCGCGCGCTTGTCGGCGATCTCGACGACCTTGCCGAGATACATCACCGCGACGCGATGGCTGATGTGCTCGACGACCGCCAGATCGTGCGCGATGAACAGGTACGACAGCCTGAACTCCTGCTGCAGATCCATCAGCAGGTTGATCACCTGCGCCTGCACCGACACGTCGAGCGCGGACACCGGCTCGTCGCAGACGATCAGCTTCGGCCGCACCGACAGCGCGCGCGCGATGCCGAGCCGCTGGCGCTGCCCGCCGGAGAACTCGAACGGGTACTTGACCATCTGGTCGGGCCGCAAGCCGACCCGCTCGAACAGCCCGGCGACGCGCTCGCGCATCTGCGCCTGCGGCAACGCGTCGTAGTTGCGGATCGGCTCGGCGACGATGTCGGCCGCGCGCATCCGCGGGTTCAGCGACGAATACGGGTCCTGGAAAACCGCCTGCAGTTCGCGCCTGACCGGCCGCATTTCGCTTTGGCTCAACCGGCTGATGTCGCGGCCGCGCCAGAGGATCGTTCCGCCGGTCGGATCCTGCAGCCGAAGGATCAGCTTGCCGGTCGTCGACTTGCCGCAGCCGGACTCGCCGACGAGCCCCAGCGTTTCGCCGCTCGCGATCGAGAAGCTCACGCCGTCGACCGCGCGCACCTTCGCGCCGCCGCCGCCGAAAAAGCCCTGCTGCGTCGGGTAGTGCTTGACGAGGTCGCGCACCTCGAGCAGCAGCTCGCTCGGCGCGTTCATGCGGCGGCCTCCGCGGCGCGTGTCGATTCGGGCGCCGCGACCGGGTTCCAGCACGCGGCCCAGTGGGCGGCTTCGTGCTGCTCGAGCACCGGCACTTCGCGCCGGCAGCGCTCGGTCGCGTTCGGGCAGCGCGGCGCGAACAGGCAGCCGGGCACCTCCTCCTTCAGCGATGGGACCATGCCCGGAATCTCGACCAGCCGCTTGCCGGTCTCCTCGACCGAGTCGCCCAGATGCGGCATCGAACCGAGCAGCCCGCGCGTGTACGGATGGCGCGGCGAAGCGAACAGCCGTTCAACCGGCGCTTCCTCGACCTTGCGGCCCGCGTACATCACGACGACGCGATGCGCCATCTCGGCGACGACGCCGAGGTCATGCGTGATCAGGATGATCGAGGCGCCGGTGTCCTCGCGCAGCTCGCGCATCAGCTCCAGGATCTGCGCCTGGATCGTCACGTCCAGCGCGGTGGTCGGCTCGTCGGCGATCAGCAACCGCGGCCCGCACGCGAGCGCCATCGCGATCATCACGCGCTGGCGCATGCCGCCGGACAGCTCGTGCGGATACTGCTTGAGCCTGCGCTCGGGCTCGGGGATATGCACCTTGCGCAGCATCTCGGCCGCGCGCGCCGTCGCCTCCGCCCGGTTCATCCCGCGGTGGACGATCAGCGATTCGGCGATCTGCCGGCCGACCGTCAGCACCGGATTCAGCGAGGTCATCGGCTCCTGGAAGATCATCGAGATCGCGTTGCCGCGGATCTTGCGCATCTCCGGCTCGGGCAGCTCGACCAGGTTGCGGCCTTCGAACTCGATGCGGCCGGCGGCGATGCGCGCCGGCGGCGTCGGCAGCAGCCGCAGGATCGACAGCGAGGTGACGCTCTTGCCGCAGCCCGACTCGCCGACGACCGCGAGCGTCTCGCCCGGCGCGACGTCGAACGACACGCCGTCGACCGCGCGCACGACGCCGTCGCGCGTGTGAAAGTGCGTCTTCAGTCCGTCGATCCGCAGCAGGGGGGAGGACATCGGTTCACCGGACTCGACTCAGGGCTGGAAGAGCACGAGGGGGCTGAGGCGGGGTTTCGCGATGCGCGAGCTTCGCGCCGCCGCAGCGGCGGGCGCGCCAGCGCGAGACTGGAACCGCCGAGCCCCCTCGTTCCCCTGAATGGGCATGCACGACGCGCGGTTCGCAGTCGAGATCGTCCATCGTCGTTCTTGATCTCGAAGCTACATCCGCCGCGCCAGCCGCGGGTCCAGCGCGTCGCGCATCCCGTCGCCGAGCAGGTTCACCGACAGCACCGTCAACGACAGGAAGATGCCGGGGAACAGCAGGATCGTCCCGGCGATCTGGATCAAGCTTCTCGCCTCGGCCATGATGTTGCCCCAGCTCGGAATGTTCGGCGGCGTGCCGGCGCCGATGAAGGACAGGATCGCCTCGGTGATCATCGCCGAAGCGCAGATGTAGGTCGCCTGCACCAGCAGCGGCGCGAGCGTGTTCGGCAGGATGTGCCGCAGCAGGATCGCCGGCAGCTTGGTGCCCGAGGCGACCGCCGCTTCGACGTACGGCTGCTCGCGCAGCGTCAGCACGAGCGAGCGCACCAGCCGCACGACGCGCGGAATTTCGGTGATCGCGATCGCGACGATCACGTTGCGCAGGCTCGCGGTCGTCAGCGCGATCAGCGCGATCGCCAGCAGCACCGACGGGATCGACATCAGCCCGTCCATCACGCGCATCACGACCGCGTCGAGCCAGCGCAGATATCCGGTGACGAGACCGATCGCCAGGCCGATCACGGTCGCCAGCACCGCGACCGCGAGCCCGACCGCGAGCGACACGCGCGCGCCGTAGATCACGCGGCTGTAGACGTCGCGGCCGAGCATGTCGGTGCCGAACCAGTGCTCGGCCGACGGCGGCTTGAGCCTGCGGATCGGCGACACCGCGAGCGGATCGACCGTTCCGAGCCAGGGTGCCAGCAGCGCGATCAACACCATCGCGGCGAGCACGATCGCGCCTGCGATCGCGGTCGGATGCCGGCGGAACGCATCGCGGATGAAGTGCCAGGTCGGCGACGCCGACTTCGGCGCGGGGATCGCGATCGCGGCCATGTCAGTAGCGGATGCGCGGGTCGAACAGCGAGTAGCTCAGGTCGACCAGCAGGTTGACGAGCACGTACACCGCGGAGAACAGCAGCGTGATGCCCTGGATGATCGGGTAGTCGCGGCGCAGGATCGCGTCGACCGTCAGCCGCCCGAGCCCGGGGATCGCGAAGACGGTCTCGGTGACGACCACGCCGCCGATCAGCAGCGCCACGCCGATGCCGATGATCGTGACGATCGGCACCGCGGCATTTTTCAGCGCGTGGCGCGTCAGCACGGTGCTCGGCGCGAGGCCCTTGGCGGTCGCGGTGCGCACGTAGTCCTGCGCCAGCACGTCGAGCATCGTCGCGCGCGTGATGCGCGCGATCAGCGCCATGTAGACGATGCCGAGCGCCACACTCGGCAGGATCATGTGCTGGATGAACGGGCCGAAACCTTCGCTCAAGCTTCGGTAGCCCTGCACCGGCAGCCAGTCGAGCCGCACCGCGAACAGCAGGATCAGCCCGTAGGCGATGACGAACACCGGCACCGAAAAGCCCAGCACCGAAACCGCCATCACGACGCGGTCGATCCAGCCGCCCGCGCGCGCCGCCGCGATCACGCCGAGCGGCACCGCGAGCGACACCGCGACGATCAGCGTGCAGACCGTCAGCGCCAGCGTCGGCTCGATCCGCTGCGAGATCAGCGTGGCGACGGGAAGCTTGGTGAAGATCGACGTGCCGAGGTCGCCGCGCGCAAGCCCCGCGAGCCAGTGGCCGAAGCGAACGAAGTAGGGCTGGTCGAGGCCGAGCTGCGCGCGGATGCGCGCGATGTCTTCTTCGGTGGCGATGTCGCCTGCGATCACCGCCGCCGGATCGCCCGGACTGATGTACAGCAGCGAAAAGACGAACAGCGCGACGACCCCCATCACCGGGATCGTCGCGAGCAGGCGTTTAAGGGTGTAGCGGAGCATGAACATGCGGTGTCGTCCCCGCGAAAGCGGGGACCCAGTCAGTCAACGCCACTGGATTCCCGCTTGCGCGGGAATGACACCTACGGATCTACTTCTTCTCGACGTTCCAGAGGAAGGTCACCGGCGAAACGATCACGCCAGACAGGTTCGTCCGGTACGCGGTCGGCACGATGAACTGCGCGGTCGGGATGTAGGGCACGGTTTCGAACGCGCGCTTTTGCATCTCCTCGGCGATCTTCTTCTGCTCGGCGGGCGAGGCCGCGGCGAACCAGGCGTCGCGCAGCTCTTCGAGCTTCGGATCGGTCGGCCAGCCGAACCACGACTTCTCGCCCGCGCCGCGCAGCGGCGAATTCAGCGCCGGCGAGGTGATGTCGGGCCCGACGAACCAGGTGTGGAACACGCTCCAGCCGCCCTTCTCGACCGGCTCTTTCGACGAGCGGCGCGTGATCAGCGTGCCCCAGTCGCTGGCGGCGAGTTCCACGTTCAGCCCGATCTTGCGCATCAGCTCCTGCGTCACCAGCGCCTGCGAATGCACGATCGGCTGGTCGGTCGCGGTCAGCAGGACGATCTTCTCGCCTTTGTAGCCCGCTTCCTTGACGAGCTGCCGGGCCCGGTCGAAGTCGCGCTTGCCGGTCAGCGCCTCGGAACCGACGTTGCTGGCGAGCGGCGTTCCGCACGTGAAGAACGACGGGCAGGGCTTGCCGTTTTTCGGGTCACCGGCGATCGCGATCGCGTAGTCCTTCTGGTCGAGCACCGCAAGCACGGCCTGCCGCATCTTGACGTTGTTGAACGGCGGCTGCAGGTGGTTGAAGCGCAGCAGCCCGATCGATCCGAGCGGATCGGTGTTGTCGACCTTGATGTCCTTGTTCTTCGCGACGACCGGAATCAGGTCGGGCGGGATCTGCTGCCACCAGTCGACCTCGCCGTTGTTTAGCGCGGCCGCGGCGGTGGCCGAATCGGGGATGTAGATCCACTCGACGCGGTCGACCTTGACGACCTTGCCGCCGGCGCCCCACGACGGCGGCTCTTTGCGCGGCACGTAGTCGGTGTTCTTCACGTAGACGACCTTGCTGCCCGGAACCCACTGCTCCTTGACCATCTTGAACGGGCCGGATCCGGTCGGGTCGGTGATCTGCGTGAACGCGTCGGTCTTGGCGATGCGTTCGGGCATGATGAAAGGCACATTCGACGAAGGTTTGCCCAGCGCGTCGAGCACGTACGGGAACGGCTTCTTCAGCTTCAGCCGGAAGGTCTTGTCGTTGACCGCAGTCCAGGACTCGGTCATCTCCGCGAGCTTCTGGCCGAAGACGTCGCGCTTGGCCCAGCGCTCGATCGACGCGATGCAGTCGGCCGAACGCACCGGCGCGCCGTCGTGGAACTTCAGCCCGTCGCGCAGCGTAAAGGTCCACGTCAACTGGTCCTTGCTGACCTCCCACTTGTCGACCATCTGCGGCTGGATCCTGAAGTTCGCGTCGGTCGCGAACAGCACGTCGTAGACCATGTAGCCGTGGTTGCGCGTGATGTACGCGGTGGTCCAGATCGGGTCGAGGCTGCGCAGGTCGGCCTCCGGGATGAACTTCAGGACCTTGCCCTGCGCGAAGGCGGCGCCCGTCGCGGCCATGCCGGCGGCGAGCAGGATTCCGGCCGTCCAACGCCGGGCCGCGGGTGCAAAGATAGAGAGCACGTCTTCCTCCAGATTGAAAGGGAACGTCCGCCCGCGTGCCGTGAGGCCACCCGTTGCGGTCGAACCGGTGGGATTCGAGTTCTGCAAGTTCCGGTCCTGCGGCGCAGGCGCGGGGCTTTGCTGTCGGCTTGTCTCCTGCGCGCTCGAGTCGAATCATTTTGGTGCGCGCGAGGGCGGACTTTAGTGCGCCCGCGCGCCAACGTAAAGCCGGGGCCATCCTCGATCCGGGCGCCTTGCCATTTGCGCCCGCGCCGCCGCCCGACGCACACTACGCGGTCTGCACGGCGGGCCCCGCATGAGCACCTACGATCTGCGCATCCGCAACGCGACGATTTACGACGGCAGCGGCGCGCCGCCGGTGCGCGGCGATCTCGCGCTCGCCGACGGCCGCATCGCCGCGATCGGCAACTGTCACGGCACGGCGGCCGACGAGTTCGACGCGACGGGATTCGCGGTCGCGCCCGGCTTCATCGACGTGCACACGCACGACGACCGGCTGCTGCTGGCCGATCCGGCGATGACGCCGAAGCTGAGCCAGGGCGTGACGACGGTGATCGCCGGCAACTGCGGCATCAGCC
>Ga0272446_1004735_pt1 | contig 15750 bp, 12 predicted proteins | sample YNPCB0061_FD_194587 | JGI IMG/M metagenome (GOLD analysis project Ga0272446, IMG submission 194587) | Hot spring microbial mat communities from Yellowstone National Park, WY, United States - YNP-CB-006-1 | ecosystem: Environmental > Aquatic > Thermal springs > Hot (42-90C) > Sediment | place... | reverse complement strand
TCAATTTTGTCCTGATAAAAGAGACAGAACATTTTTACATTAGCCGTTAGCGTGTTATGCTTTGTCGTGTGCATAAAGGTGAATGCATTGTTGAGGCTGTCCTTATTGGTCTTGTAACGAAGGAGGTTGCCTATACTGAATGGACAAATCTCTTTGACCGACTTCGCGTTGAACATGTGTTAGGTTATCACCTTCTTGTTGATTTGACCAGAGCTGATAGCAATATCGTGTTCGCAGAAATGGCAGACATTGTTCAATTCATACGGCAAAACCCTATTGGGTTTGACAAAATTGGCATTTTTTGCGAAACGCCTCTGAATTACGGAACATCTCGGATGTTCCAGTCGCTCTATCGCGAGAAACAAAACGACATTAAAGTCTCCTCATCTCGAGAAACCCTAATTTCTTGGATGATGGGTTATCACTACAAAAGCTCCCGCTGAGATATTTGCCGCTGGAAGTGTGTAAGAGAGAACCTAACGATTAACCATTTGTAAAACACACATGGAGAAGATTCTCTTTGTAGACGACCAGCCTCAGATTTTGCAATCACTTCGATTGCTTTTTCACGACCATGACGTGCTTACAGCTGAAAATGCTACAGAAGCATTGCTACAACTGAATGCCAACCCTGATATCGCCGTTGTGGTTAGCGACCAGCGTATGCCGGGCATGCAGGGCATTGAACTCCTTCGTCAAGTGAAACAGCTCTATCCCCACATTATGCGCATTTTACTTACGGGTTATGCCGATATCGATGCGGTTGTCTCATCTGTCAATCAGGGTGAGGTGTTCAGGTTTATCTCAAAGCCTTGGAAGTCCGAGAAGTTACGGGAAACGCTGTCGTTAGCCTTGAGTATTTTTCGCCGTCAGCGGTTTGCAGACCTAACTTTTGTAGAGCGCAGAAAAACGCCGCGCGGCAGGCTGAGCATTTTAGTGCTTGATGATAACCCCAATCACTTATTGGCTATGAAGCATCTGCTCGAGCATGAGTACGATGTTTTTGCGTTGAACAATTTTGATGAAGCCCGCGCTGTGCTAAGTTCCCGAAAGATTGCCTGTGTGATTTGTGATACGCGTGTCGCCGGAGCATGTGGGGTAGATTTTCTCATGGAGTTGAAGGAGAACTACCCTGAAATTTGCGCCATTATGCACTCACAACAGAAAGACGCTGACGTGGCAATACGCTTGGTCAATGATGTGCGCGTGTATCGCTACTTAATCAAACCGTTCCGAAGAACAGAGTTTTTGACGACGGTTAAAGCAGCAGAACAGCAACATCTGCTTTGGAGTCAGAAGCCTATGACAAACGATAAGTCCTTTCAGCCTGAAACGTCGTTTTTTTCTGGGGCGACCAATCACGTGACTCAGCCAAAGTCGGATACTTTTTTGAAAATTTTGACACAAGGCTACAACGCTTTTGAGCAAGTTTTTGAGCATCTGCCGATTGCCGCGGGCGTCTTAAAAGTGAATGGAACTATCCAGAAAGCCAATGATGCGCTTTGCAAGTTGCTGAAGTATTCACAGGAAGAACTAAGGCGCCTTAGCCTCCATGAGCTTGTGGAACATCAGGATATTAACGTGGGTCTCACGAAAATCCTTGATGAACTCATGCACAAAAATTCATACGTCAGTTGGGAGATGATTTACACCACAAAGCATGGTCAAGTAAAATTAGCAAAGGCTACTGCTGTTTTGGGTCAATTGGACGGGGATGTGTTTTTGTATGGCTTTCTTGAAGAAGTCGTTTAGGCTTCAAGATGTAAATCGGATGCGAAGAAATGATGTTGGTGTGATAGGCGGAGGAATGCCAAGTTCTTTCACATAACTACTCCACAACTGTCTCCGCGATTTCAATGATGCTCTGTTTACGGCTGACGTGCAGGCGGCACTTTGCGCCGATAGGCAACGTGAGTTTTTGAGGGATGTGTCCGTAAGACAAATTCGCAAAAGCAGGCGCGGGTTTCGGTAGGAAGGACAGATAGTGCAGCAGCACATCTTCCATTGAAAGCGACGGCTTTTCATCGTCGGAATCGCAGTCTGTCAATTGCCCGATGATGAGTCCGCTGAGATGAGCTAAAATGTCGGCGTGCTTCAACTGTGAAAGCATGCGGTCGATGCGGTAAGGTTCCTCGCCGATGTCTTCAAAAAACAACAAACTTTTTTTGAGGTTAGGAAAAAATTCGGTGCCGATAAGAATGGTAAGGAGCGAGAGGTTTCCGCCGAAAAGCCGTCCCATACTGCTGCCGTTGCGAAGCCCGACGCGGTGGTGGTCGAGGTGGTTAGGCAGTTCGCCGAAAACGCGCGGCGAGGTCAGCATTTGCCACAGAACTTCCTGCGCAAACGGATGCGGCTGGGTCATATCGGAAGCGAGCATCGGACCTGAAAATGTAATCAAGCCGGTTTTCGCAAAAATGGCAAGTGAAAGTGCGGTAACATCGGAAAAGCCGACGAAAATTTTTGGATGTTTTTGGACGAGCGCGTAGTCGATGAGGTGCAGAAGTCGCGAGGAGCCGTAACCACCGCGCAGGCAGAAAATTGCGTTCACTTTCGGGTTGGCGAACATCTCGTTGATGTCGCGGGCGCGTTCTTTATCGCTGCCAGCAAGATAGCCATGAACTTTTCGAACGGCTTTGCCGAACCTGACGCGGTAGCCGAGGCTTTCAAGATACTGCGCCGCGCGGTCGAGCTTATCTTCGGGAAAGACGGGACTTGCAGGCGCAACGATGCCGATAACGTCGCCTTTTCGCAGTCGTTTCGGTTTTAGCAACATTTATTTCATGGGTTCAGCCGATTCGGCAAGCAGCGTCGCGCGATTGTTGCTGACTTCAAAGAATCCACCGCTCACCAAGAACGACAATTCGGTTTTATCGGGCAGTTGAAGTTTTACTTTGCCTTTGTCGATGCCAGCAAGCAACGCCGCATGGTCTTTGAGCACTTGAAACTGACCTTCTGTGCCGGGAAGCGTAACGCTCACAACTTCGCCTTCAAATGCGGACGCGACGGGCGTAACAATGTTCAAATCAAATCCTTTTTCCGACGCCATGGTGCGCGATGAGTTTAGAGTGTTTTGGCTTTCTCGACGGCTTCTTCAATTGTGCCGACGAGGCGGAAAGCGGCTTCGGGCAAGTCGTCGTGTTTGCCTTCAAGAATTTCTTTGAAGCCGCGAATCGTATCGGCGAGTTTGACGTATTTGCCTTCCAAGCCCGTGAACTGCGCTGCCACAAAGAACGGCTGTGAAAGAAACTGCTGAACACGGCGGGCGCGGCGCACCGTCAGTTTATCATCGTCTGAAAGTTCATCCATGCCGAGAATGGCGATGATGTCTTGCAAATCTTTGTAGCGCTGCAAAATTTGCTTAACAGCTTGTGCTGTCTCGTAGTGGTCTGGTCCAACGATGTTCGGGTCGAGGATTCGCGAGGTGGAATCGAGCGGGTCGACGGCCGGATAGATGCCCATCTCTGCAATTTGGCGCGAGAGAACGGTGGTGGCGTCCAAGTGCGCGAAGGTTGTGGCTGGCGCTGGGTCGGTCAGGTCGTCGGCAGGCACATAAACGGCTTGCACGGAAGTGACTGAGCCTTTTTGCGTCGAGGTAATCCGGTCTTGCAACGCGCCCATTTCAGTGGCGAGCGTCGGCTGATAACCCACAGCGGACGGCATACGACCGAGCAAGGCGGAGACTTCCGAGCCAGCTTGCGTGAAGCGGAAGATGTTGTCGATGAAGAGCAGCACATCGCGTCCTTCTTCGTCGCGGAAGTATTCAGCGATGGAAAGTCCGGTGAGTGCAACGCGCGCCCGCGCGCCCGGAGGCTCGTTCATCTGTCCGAAGACAAGCGCAGTGTTCTTGATAACCCCTGATTCTTGCATCTCGAGCATGAGGTCGTTGCCTTCACGGGTGCGCTCACCAACTCCAGCAAAAACGGAATAGCCGCTATGGAATTTGGCGATGTTATTGATGAGTTCTTGAATGAGAACTGTCTTGCCGACGCCCGCGCCGCCGAAGAGTCCGGTTTTTCCCCCTTTGGAATAGGGTTCAAGAAGGTCGATGACTTTGATGCCGGTTTCAAGCACTTCGGCTTTGGTCGAAAGGTCAGCGAAACTGGGCGCGGAGCGGTGAATTGGATAGCTCTTTTTGGCATTGATAGCCCCTTTGCCGTCTATGGCTTCACCAACCACGTTGAGCAATCGACCAAGCACTTCGGGACCAACGGGCGCTTGAATCGGGCTGCCTGTGTTGGTAACGGTTGTGCCGCGCACCAAGCCTTCGGTGGCGTCCATGGCAATGGTGCGGACGCGCTCTTCGCCCAAGTGCTGCTGAACTTCGAGGACAAGGTTGGTGCCGTCGGGACGCTTAACGGTAAGCGCGGTCATAATGGACGGCAGGTCGCCTTTGTTAAAATCGACATCGACGACGTTTCCGATGATTTGTGCAATTGTGCCTTCTTGCATGGCGAGTATGATTTTGATAAGGTTGGTGAATGCGGCGAAGCCTGCGGACGTGTTCCGCATCGCTTTTCCGAAAGTATGATGAGCCACCTGTGGGACTCGAACCCGCGACCTGCTATTTACGAAACAGCTGCTCTACCAACTGAGCTAAGGTGGCTTATCTTTTTCAGCACGAGCGCGCGCCGAAACGATGCTCAAAAAGAGAGCCGCAAATATACGAGAAACATTTTTGTTCTCAAACAAAAATTACGCTGCGAGAAATTCACTTCCCAAACGCACGGCGGCTTGCAGGCGACCGCGTGCTTGGCGCGTTCAATGAGCAAGCAAGGTGTTCCGACGACGTTTCTGCGAGCAAGAAGAGATGCAGGTGGCCAGAGGATTGAAAGCGGCGCGACGTTTTTAGTATCTTTGAGTCTAACATCAAATTCTGCAAACTACACCGCAGTATGTTACACCGAGAATTTCATATTTCCCGTACGCAACGCGAGCGTTACAATTTTGACGAGTCATTTTTTACGCTGCGTGGCAACACGATTTTTGCCAACTTTCGAGCCGCGCAAATGTTCGCCGAAGTGCTCAATGCCAAACGAAGAGCCGACGGTGTGCCTGAGTCCAGACTCGTCCGCGCCGCTGAACTCAACGCGATGGGACTCCTGCACGAAATTTATCATGTTGTCATCGCACAGTATCAGAAAGAAAAAAATCCTGGCGCCCTTCAAAAGTGCGAGGTGTATTTACAAACAACGCTCGGCGCGTTGGGCAAACAAACACTGCTGACGCGCTTCTGCGACGCCTTCCCGGCGCCAAGCGTCTATCGCGGCAGCGAAACCGTTACGGAGTATTTGCAACGCTTCACCGAAGGGACGTCGAACCGCGAAGTCGCCGTTGAGGAACTGATGTTGGTGTGGCTTCAAAATCAAAATCCTGCGCTTGCGCCGATTGCCGACCTTATCGACGACACTGTCTTGCGTAAAGAAACCAGCTATGTCAAGGCGGTGATGGATATTGACGCATTTTTCGAAACACAACCGCGCTATGGCGACGATAACGAAACGCTGTTCAAATTGCTGCTTGCGCCGATTCTCGCCTCGCCAAACGATGTGATGGGACAGTTGCAGTTCATCATTGTCAAGTGGGAAGCGATTCTCAAAGGCACGGGCATATTTCGTCAATTGCTTATGGCAGTTGATTTCATCAAAGAAGAGGGCAAGTTTTTTCAAATCATGGCAGAGGCACAAGGCGACCGCGAACGTCTGCCCGCAGAAGTCCGTCCCGTCGAGTTCTTCGGGTGGGGCGATAAAGAAACGCCGCCCGTGCCGACATATCAAAGCGAGGAGCTCTTTCAAGATGCGCCCGAAAAATTCAGTCCCGACCTCAACTGGATGCCGCGCCTCGTCTTGATGGCGAAGAACGCTTATGTTTGGCTCGACCAGCTCTCGAAAAAATATCAACGCGAGATTAAACGCTTAGACCAAATTCCTGACAACGAACTGCAAACGCTTGCGGCACGCGGGTTCACGGGACTTTGGCTCATTGGCGTTTGGGAGCGCAGCATTGCCTCGCGCCGAATCAAACACCTCAACGGAAACACGGATGCGGTGGCGTCGGCATATTCGTTACAAGATTACAATATCGCCCGTGAGTTAGGAGGAAACGACGCGCTGCTGACCTTGCGCGAGCGCGCCAAGATGTTCGGCATTCGCTTAGCAAGTGATATGGTGCCAAACCACTTTGGGATTGACTCTCGCTGGGTGATTGAACATCCCGATTGGTTTCTGTCCGTGGATTATCCCCCCTATCCAAACTACACGTTCTACGGACCTGATTTATCGACCGACGACCGCGTGGGCATTTTCATCGAGGACGGCTACTGGCGCAAGAGCGATGCTGCTGTAACATTTGCACGCTTAGACCGATGGACGGGCGATGTGAAGTTTATCTATCACGGTAACGACGGCACAAGTATGCCTTGGAACGACACCGCACAACTCAATTTTCTTCGAGCGGATGTACGCGAAGCCGTCATTCAGACGATTCTCCATGTCGCGCGGTTGTTTCCTGTCATTCGATTCGATGCGGCGATGGTCTTGGCGAAGCAGCACATTCAGCGCTTATGGTTCCCCGAACCGGGCAAAGGTGGCGCGATTCCCTCGCGTGCTGCGTTCTCGATGACAAAAGAACAATTCGACGCGCTAATGCCAGTTGAATTTTGGCGCGAGGTCGTCGACCGCGTGCAAGTCGAAGCGCCCGATACGCTCTTGCTTGCAGAAGCCTTTTGGATGCTTGAAGGCTACTTTGTGCGCACATTGGGAATGCACCGTGTCTATAACAGCGCGTTTATGCACATGTTCAAAAAAGAAGAGAACGACAAATACCGCACGCTGATGAAAAACACGCTCGAGTACGACCCACGCATTCTGAAGCGATACGTGAATTTTATGAGCAATCCCGACGAAGAAACCGCAGTCAATCAATTCGGCAAAGATGACAAATACTTCGGCACCTGCGTGGTGATGGTAACGATGCCCGGCTTGCCGATGTTCGGACATGGACAAATCGAGGGCTTTACGGAGCGCTACGGAATGGAATACCAACGCGCTTACTACAACGAAACGCCAGATGAGCATCTGATTGCACGGCATGAACGCGAGATTTTTCCCTTGCTCAAAAAACGCTATCTCTTCGCTGAAGTCGACCATTTTCTGCTCTACGATGTTGTTTCATCAAACGGCGTGAATGAAAATGTCTTTGCCTACAGCAATCGATACAACGATGAAAAAGCGTTGGTCGTCTATCACAATAAATTTGACCACGTCGCAGGCTGGATTCGCCTATCTGTGCCAACACTTGACGACGGCAGACTTGCTCAGCGCAGTTTAGCTGAGGGACTGCGGATTTCCCCAAAGCTCAACACCTTCACCATTTTTCGCGATGCCATTTCGGGCTTAGAGTATATCCGCTCTAACCAAGACCTTATCGAGCAAGGGCTGTTTGTTGAACTCAATGCGTTCAAATACGCCGTGTATCTGGATTGGCGCGAAGTGGTGCCGACAAGGCTGCGCCCATACGACAAACTTGCCGACCTGCTTGGCGGGCGCGGCGTTCCTTCGATTGATGAAGAAGTGTTGGAATTGAGCTTACGCCCAGTGCATGCCGCGTTTCAAGACGCAGTCAGCGCAGAAAGCCTCGAGATGCTCAAAGCGGGCATGAAAAATGGCGTCATCAACCAGAAAATTATCGAGGCGTTCAAGGCAAAGCTCAAAGCCATCGGCGACGCTAAGGCAGAGGTTGAACACAACGGCGAACTCTCGAGAGAGGTCATTGATGAACAAGCAGAAAAATTTACGGCAATGCTTGCGCTGACCGACATTGACCTGCACGCCACAACAGCATTAGACGATTGGCGAAAATTCATTCTCGATGTATTGCCCGAAGAAGACAACGGTGATTCGCCATGGCGGGTGTTTCTCGTTTGGCTGTTCGTTCAAAAGCTGGATTCCGCGCGAGCCGTGCCGATGAATGTCGTCCGCGATTGGAATTTGGAAAAGTTCATCGTCCAGTCGTTCAAACAAGCCGGCATTAGCGACGCACGAGCGCGCAGCGAAGCCGAGTTGATTTGGTTGCTGGTTGAACGCGAAAAACATCTCTTGCTCGACCGACGCCTCGACGCCGTCGTGAAATCCATTTTGGAAAACGGAGCCGCAAACCGATTTATTCAAACAAATGTCTTTCAGGGCGACATCTGGTATAACAAAGAACAGTTTGAAGCACTGGCAGGCACGTTCTTCATTGCGAGCGCGATTGAAACGCTGGCAGCGTCGAGTTCAAAGACGATGCTGACGGAAAAGACCGCCGACCGTATTGCCATAGAATTCGAGACGCTGCGCAAGCTGGAAATGATGTCGAGCGCAGCAGGCTTTCGATTGAAAACACTGATTGAGAACCTCGAACAAAGTCTGGCAATCGCGAGCGCGCCAAAGGTCGATGCGCCGAGCGCTGCAAAACCAGTCAGCAAAAAAAGCGCAGCCAAAGCACCGAGCGCTAAAAAAGCAACGGGCAAAAAAATGACGCCAAGCACCACGACAGCAAAATCTGTAACACTCGATGAAAAGCCGACGATAACGCCTGTCCCGAAAAAAACGACGGCGCCCGTTTCAAAGCCTCAACCGGTGGCGCCTAAACCCGCCGAGCCTATCATTGCGCCAAGTGTGAAGACAAGTGCGAAGAAAAAATCTGCCGAGAAAAAAGCAACTGACGGAACCCTTGTTGCTGAAAAAGCAGCCGCAGCATCGAGCGTCAAAAAGTCGACGGCAGCGATTAAACCCAGCGCGTCGAAACCAGCCGCGCCGACGCCAAACACGATGAACGCTGAATCATTGAGGACGACGAAACCGACAGCAGCGCCATCGACACAGCCAGAGACGAAAGCGCCTGTCGTCCCGAAAACCGCGTTAAATCAAGCAAAGGCGGGCACATCGAGTGAAAAAGCGTCAGCAAAAAAAGCGGCGCCGAAGAAAAAAACAGTAGCGAAATTAGCGCCGAAGCCTGTTGCTAAGTCAAACGGAGCAGTTGGCGCGACGCCGAAGAAAAAGTCGCCGCCGAAATCGCGATAAGAGCAGCGTTGCCGTCAGTCAACCTCAGCCGCGCGGGTGAAATGTCTTATGCACTTCTTTGAGAAAAGCGCGGTCGATATGCGTGTAGAGTTGTGTCGCTTTGATGCTGCTGTGTCCGAGCATTTCCTGCACGGCGCGCAGGTCGGCGCCGCCTTCCAAAAGATGCGTGGCAAACGAATGGCGAAGCGTGTGTGGTGAAACAGATTTCTCGATGGCGGCACGCCGTGCGTTCTCGCGCACGATGTTGAAGATGCTCATACGTGTGAGCTTTTTGCCTCGGTGATTTAAGAACAGCGCGTCTTCTGAAAATTTGTTCACCAGCCCAACGCGGCACTCGACACGGTATTTCTCTGTCCACTCAATGGCAGAACGCCCAACGGGAACAAGCCGCTCTTTCGCGCCCTTGCCGAAAACGCGAATGAACCCTGCGTCAAAAAAAAGCTGCTGCTGTTTCAACTCGGCAACTTCGCTGACGCGCATGCCTGTCGCATACATCAGTTCTAAAAGGGCTCTATCGCGCAAGGCATATTTGGGTGTTTGGTTGAGGTCGCTCATCGGCATCTCGAGCAGTTTAAAGACATCGTCTTGCGACAAGACCGTCGGCAAGTAGCGTGGCTGTTTAGGTAGCGGCACATCATCGGCAATGTTTTTATCGAGCGTTTTCTCGCCCACAAGAAATCGGTGTAAGCTGCGAATCGCCGAAATGTTCCGCGCAATAGATGTAGGTTCAAGACCAAGCTCGCTCAATTCGCCAACAAACATCTTGACATCGGCTGCGGTGGCGTCGTTTAAGCAAGCCCGTCGTTCTGAAATGAATTTCAAATAGCGTGTAAGGTCGTGCTGATACGAGACATAGGTGTTTTCCGACAGGTTGCGTTCCAATTTGAGGTAATTCAAAAAGTCGCGCAGATACGCAGCGAATGTAGGGTGAAGCGTCTGTTCAAGCATTGGCGTTCAAATAATCTAAAATTTTGTTGGCAGCGCCAAGCCGTTGCGACACATACTTCGCCGCCCGCGCTCCCGTGTCAATCCTGATAGTTTCGTCGGTAAAGAATTTTTGCAGCGCCGCGTGAAGCGACGCTTGGTCATAAACGACGACGCTTGCGCCGACGTCCGCCAATTCTTTGGCTTCACGCGATTTGTGAAGTCGAGGACCATAAATCGTTGGAATGCCGTAGACCGCCGCCTCCAAGACGCTGTGAACATTGACGCCGAAACCGCCGCCGATGTAAGCAACACTCGCGATCGAGTAAAGTTCGGCAAGGTAGCCGAGTTCGTCGATGAGTAGCACGGTTTGGCCTGCAAAATTTTCTGACAGGGTAGAAGATTTCTCGAATGCAACGCCAGTGTGACGGAGCAATTTTTCCAAACGATTGATATTCGCCGCGCTGATTTCATGCGGAACAAGAATCAGTGAAACGCCTTGCATCGTTTTGAAGGCGGGAATGAGCAGGTCTTCGTCCGTTTCCCAAGTGCTGCCTGCAACCAAGACGCGCTTGCCGCGATAGATGTCTTTCAACCGCGACACACGCCCGAGTGATTGACTGCGCTGGAACACTTGGTCGAATCGAGAATCGCCGACAGCGGAAACATTGGTTAGCCCGAAGTGCCGACGAAAATTTTCTGCATCAACGCTCGAGACGGTAAAAATTTTCTCGAAGAGTGAAAAGACAACGCCGTAAAAACTTTTTGAAATCAAGTAGAGATACGCGGAATTCTCACGCAAGACGGCGTTGCATAAAATGAGCCGTGTGCCGAAATCGCTTGCGGCGACAAGGCAGTTCAGCCAAAAGTCGTATCGCATCAAGAGCAAGACATCGGGACGCAGGAGTGAAATAAATCGTTTGGAATTGGCGCACGTGTCCTCTGGCAGATAGCAAACGACGTCGGCGTCGCAAAAATGTTTTCGAGCAGTGTAGCCAGAGACCGACAGAAAAGATACAAAAATAAGTGCGCCGTGCTGTTTGAGTGTTGTGATGAGCGGGCGAGCTTGTTCAAATTCGCCGACCGACGCGGCATGAATCCAAACGCGCATGCCTGTTTTATCGGAGAGTCGGTTTAGTTGTGCTTCGAGGCTGTCGAATAAGTTTTTTCTGCCCTCGAGCGATGCGCGAACCTTTGGCTGAAAGAGCGAGAGAAAGCGCACCAGCAGTTGAAAGAGCGGGAAGAAAAAATTGTAAATGAACAGCCAAAGGTAACGCATTTGAAAAATTGCTAAGTATTATGACGGCGCGCTGTATCTTTAAAGCAAGCTAAATTAACCATCGCACTGCTCATTCTCTATGCGTCTGATTGCTGTCTTGTTCATTCTCATCGTCGCGTCCATTGGCGCGTTTTTGTTCTTTATGCGCGGCTACGCCAAAACGCCGAAAGCGCTGCCGAAAGAAACCGCAACGCCGTCGGAAGATTGGGTCAAAGACGCAGTGATTTATGAACTCTTCGTTCGCAATTTCACGCTCGAAGGCACGCTGAACGCCGCTACGGCTCGGCTGGCTGAACTCCAACGGCTCGGCGCGACAGTCGTTTGGCTAATGCCAATTCACCCAATTGGTGAAGTGAAGCGCAAAGGCTCACTCGGCAGCCCGTATTCGGTGAAAGACTACTTCGATGTCTCGCCCGACTTAGGCACAAAAGACGATTTAAAGAACTTCGTCGCCGAAGCACACCGATTAGGCTTAAAGGTCATTCTTGATGTCGTCATTAACCACACCGCGTGGGACAACACACTGATAAAAACAAACGCGAATTTTTATACGCGCGATAAGGACAGCAATATCGTTTCTCCGAACAAAGATTGGTCAGATGTCGCCGATTTGAACTACGCCGTGCCTGAATTGCGAAGGTATATGACCGACATGTTGCTCTCGTGGATTCGTGAGTGCGATGTCGACGGATACCGATGCGATGTATCGGAACTGATTCCGATGGATTTTTGGAAAGAGTGCAACGCTGAACTGCGAGCCGCAAAGCCGTCGCTGATGTTGCTCTCCGAAGGCACATTGCCCGAACATCATGTCATCGGCTTCGATTTAACGTATTCGTGGAATGTCTATGACGCTCTGGTGGCAGTCGTTTCCGGCAAAAAGCCCGCGACTGCGCTCGATGAGGTCTTGGAAATCGAGGCAAAAGTTTTCCCGCAGAATACGCTGCGACTGCGCTTCAACACGAACCACGATAAGAACGCTTACGACGGAACGCCAACAGAACTTTACAAAGGAAAAGCCGCCGCAAAAACAACTGCTGTTCTTGCCTTCACGCTCGGCGGATACGAGACGCTACGAGGCGTGCCGATGCTCTACAACGGCGATGAAGTTGGCAACACCAAGCGCATCGGGCTGTTTGAAAAAGAACCAATCGAGTGGAAGACAGAAAACGCTGACGAGTTTCGGGCGTTCTATACGGAACTAATTGCGCTCCGACGGCGCGAATCGGCACTCCGACGCGGAACAATGACAAAGCTCAAAAGCTCAAACGATGAAGCGGTATTTGCCTATGAACGCACGCACGAAAACAGCCGCGTCGTTGTTGCGCTCAATTTGAGAAACGCACCCTTCACCGGATTTCTGAAAGTCGATGCAGATAAAACGCTGCTCGATGTATTTGATGCACAAAAAGAATTTGCGACAAAAGACGGAAACCTGCGGCTCTCGCTGAATTCATTTGAACACAAAATTTTCGTCTACAAGCTATGAGCATCGGCATTGACATCATTGAAATTCACCGAATCAAACAAGCCTGCGAGCGTTACGGCAAGCGGTTTATTGAGCGTATCCTGACCAAACGCGAAATCGACTACTGCTTTGCTAAGGCGAACCCATACGAGAGCATCGCGTCGAGATTTGCTTGCAAAGAAGCCTTCGCGAAAGCCGTCGGCACAGGCATCGCTGAACAGATCAACTGGCAGTCTATTGAAATTTTGAGAGACACCACAGGAAAACCGACCGTGAACTTTTTGCATCATATTGATGGCCTGACGACCGATATGGTAAGCCTATCACTCTCACACACGCATCACTACGCCGTCGCTGTCGTCAATATCGACAACTAAACAGGTTGAATTATGTCAGAGTCCCTCGCTCATAAAGACGGCAGCGAAAGCTTAAACGAAGCAGCACAGTTCATAGAGTCGCGCACAAGAGTTGATAAACGCGCTACGGCTGTCGTGTTGGGGTCAGGCTTGGGAAACTTCGCCGAAAAAATCATAACTCACATAACTCTCGACGCAGCAGAAATTCCAAACTTTCCAAGACCAAGCGTCGCAGGACATCACGGCAAACTCATTTTCGGGAACATCGGCGGCTCGCCTGTAATTTTAATCAAAGGCAGAGTGCATCTGTATGAAGGACGCACGATAGACGACATTGTCTTTTACGTCCGATTGCTCAACGCGCTGGGCGTAAAAACCCTTGTTCTGACTAACGCTGCAGGCGGCGTTAATCCATCATTCAACCCAGGAGACCTGTGCCTCATCACCGACCACCTGAATTTGATGAACGTTCGGCTGCACGCGGCAATCGCTGCTGGAAGAAAAACTTTTTACGACGACCAACTTTGCCAGCTCATCAAACAGACGGCGTTGAAAAATGCCATTGGGGTGCGCGAAGGCGTCTATGCAGGCGTGTTAGGACCGAGTTATGAAACGCGCGCCGAAGTGCAACTGCTGCGGCGACTGGGTGCAGATGCCGTCGGAATGTCGACCGTGATTGAAGCAACCGTCGCACACTCGTTAGGAATGCGTGTCGCGGCGATTTCGCTCATCACGAATAAAGCGGCGGGACTCGCCGATGAAAAACTCTCGCACGAGGACGTGCAACTTGTCGCCGAAGCATCGAAGGAAAAATTCGCTGCGCTGATGTGTGCCATCGTGCAAGCATTGTAGGTGCATCTGCTCAAAATGGTTTAACACCGTGCAGTGTTTTACGAAGAGATATAATTTCATCATTACCAACCTGACGATGACGATTTCCAATATGTCGACTTACATCACACTCGAAACCCTTCGCCAAACGCACCCGCTTGTGTATGAACAGTTTTCAAGAATCGACGGTGGCGAGCAGTGGCTAAAACGCATCCTCGACATTGACGACTATTGGTCGCAAATCGGACGCGCGCATGTTCCGACCGTCATTTTGGACGGCTCGAAATTGCCAAAAGGCATCGAGATTTCTGGCACGTATGACCTGATTTATGCGGGCGCAACGCTAGGACTTCTGCACGCCGCCGCACTTGCGAAACTCTACGAAAAAACCGTCCTCGTTATTGATAAATACACGCCTGCTAAAACCCACCGCGATTGGAATATCTCGCTGCGCGAACTTGCACGGCTGGATAAAATGAACCTCATTCCGCAAGCAGAGGCGGAGAAAGCCATCACTAAAACTTACAAAACTGGCTTTGTAGAATTTGCCGCAACAGGCGTGCGCAAAAGACTATTTATTGACGGTGTGCTTGACTGCGCGATTGAGTCCGACGCGATTCTGCGACTCGCTTTGGAGCGCATTACGAAAAATCCGCACAACAAAATTCTTGGACAAACTCTGTTCAAACGCTGCTTTAAACTCGACGACGGCGTTGTCGTTGAGGTGGAAAAAAACGGGCAAACACTTTACTTTAAGTCAAAAGTTTTGGTCGACACAATGGGCGTTTTGTCGCCGATTGCGATGCAACTCAACGGCGGAATTCCACAAACACATTGCTGTCCGACAGTTGGCACACTCGCCAGCGGCTTGGAAGGAATTGACTACGACATCGGTGAAATTCTTGCCAGCACAGAAGCCGCAGATTTTTCCAACGGTAACGCCCGTCAATTGATTTGGGAAGGATTTCCTGCCACCGATACAGAATTTACAAGCTACCTCTTCTTCTACGATGCAATTGACTCTGAAAACGATAAGCGTTTATTGAACTTATTTGAAACTTACTTTGAAAAATTGCCTACATACAAAAAACCGTCCGCACAGTTTAAAATTTATAAACCTGTTTTTGGAATTATACCAGCATATCATCATGAAGGGTTTTCAAAGACGCGAGTAACGGCGGACGACCGAGTGGTATTGTTTGGCGACGCAGCGTCGCTGTCCTCGCCGCTTACATTTTGCGGATTTGGGTCAATGGTGCGGAATTTAGAGCGCACAGCGGGTCAATTAGCCGTTGCATTAGAAAAAAATGCGCTCGATAAAACGCGCTTGGAACACATCAACGCCTACGAACCAAATGTGGCGATTATGTCGAATCTGATGAAATTTATGTGCTTCAATAAGGCGACCGATGAGCCAAATTTTGTGAATGATTTGATGAACGAGATTATGAAAGTGTTGGATAAACTGCCGCCGCGCTACCGCGAAACAATGTTTCGAGACGAGATGTCGCTTGCTGATTTCACGACGCTGATTTTGACCGTTGGCGCAACGTATCCAAAGATTTTTGCAATCGCGTATCAAAAATTAGGCGTGTCGGGTAGCGTGAGTTGGCTGCAAAATTGGGCAGGCTGGGCGGCGCAAACGCTCGCAAGCGGCAAAGAGAGAGCGTAGAAGGTAAGAAGTAAAGTTCAACGCAATCTATATTTTCACGAACAGAATTTCTTTGCCTTTCCAGTGGACTTGTAGGGCAGGGCTGACGACAATTTTCCGTCCCGATTGTGTCTGTAATAAATGCACAAGGTCGCCAAGCAGCGTCGCGTTTGGCTCAATTG
>Ga0272446_1004734_pt1 | contig 15752 bp, 12 predicted proteins | sample YNPCB0061_FD_194587 | JGI IMG/M metagenome (GOLD analysis project Ga0272446, IMG submission 194587) | Hot spring microbial mat communities from Yellowstone National Park, WY, United States - YNP-CB-006-1 | ecosystem: Environmental > Aquatic > Thermal springs > Hot (42-90C) > Sediment | place... | reverse complement strand
AATAATGACAACAGCATCAATTGTTCAGCGCGTTTGGAATTACTGCAACACTCTAAGAGATGACGGCGTAAGCTATGGAGATTATGTAGAGCAGCTTACATATCTTCTCTTTCTTAAAATGGCAGATGAGTATTCCAAACCTCCATACAACAGAAATATTCAGATTCCCAAAAATCTTAATTGGGAAAGTCTGAAAAATAAAAGCGGTGCAGAGCTTGAGGCACACTATATTCATATCCTGAATGAGCTTGGTAAAGAAAAAGGAATGATTGGTGAAATATTTTTCAAAGCACAAAATAAAATTCAGGATCCTGCAAAGCTTTATAAACTAATTCAAATGATTGATGATGAAAATTGGGTTATCCTTGGCGCAGATGTTAAAGGTGATATTTATGAAGGCTTGCTTGAGAAAAATGCTGAAGATACAAAGTCAGGTGCTGGACAATATTTTACTCCGCGTGCTTTAATTAAAGCAATGGTAGAGTGTATCAGACCTGAACCGAAGAAAACAATAGCGGACCCTGCTTGCGGAACAGGTGGCTTTTTCCTCGCAGCGTATGATTTTATTTCTGATGAAAGGAATTACAAACTCGATAAATCAGAAAAAGAATTTTTGAAGTATAAAACTTTTTACGGCTGGGAAATTGTTCCGAACACGGCAAGACTTTGTCTGATGAATTTATATCTGCATAATATTGGTGACTTGAACAGTGAACCACCAATCATACGAGCCGACAGCTTATTAGCATCTCCATCAACTAAATTTGATTATGTGCTTACTAATCCGCCATTCGGTAAAAAGAGCAGTCTTACAATTACAAATGAAGATGGAACTCAAAGCAAAGAAGCTTTGACTTATGAACGGCAGGATTTCTGGACAACAACATCGAACAAACAACTAAATTTTGTTCAGCATGTTCGTTCAATGCTATAAGTCGATGGAAAAGCAGCCGTTGTAGTTCCTGATAATGTTCTGTTTGAAGGCGGTGCAGGTGAAACAGTTAGAAAGCGTTTACTTGAATCAACCGACCTTCATACAATTCTTCGTTTGCCAACAGGAATTTTTTATGCTCAGGGTGTAAAAGCAAATGTAATTTTCTTTGATAATAAACCAGCATCAAAAACTCCCTGGACAAGAGAAGTGTGGATTTATGATTTTAGAACAAACATTCACTTTACTCTAAAAACCCAGCAAATGAAGTATGATGATCTTAAAGATTTTGTTGAATGCTACAATCCACACAAAAGATTCAAACGAAAAGAGACAGAACGATTTAAGAAATTTTCTTACGATGAAATAATTTCAAGAGATAAAACCAATCTTGATATTTTCTGGCTGAAAGATGAAAGTCTTGGTGATATGGACAACCTTCCCGAGCCAGACATTCTTGCGCAAGAAATAATTGATAATATCGAAGCAGGATTATCAAGCTTTAAGGAAATAGTAGATTCATTAAATGGAAGAGATAAATAAATGCTGACAGAATCTGATAAGAAGAAATTTATTTTATTAAAAACCAAAAACTGCCACACTCAACTAATAAGTGTGACAGTTTTTTATTTTACATTTCAATTTAGTTTAATAGGTATCCACATCGATTGAAGAAATTCCGCAATCAATGTTTATGTAAAGCTTTTTCTCTGCAGTATCGAAATTTTTTGTGCGATATAAATCTGATTTTATTTTGTCAAATCCCTTAAAGTTTTTACTTGAGAGTGCAGCATCTGTTTTAATTTCACATCCAATATCTTTTGGAATCAAAATATCAATGTCAGAAGCACCTGCACTTATTTTCAAGTCAGATGTATTAACAAGATTTCCATATTTAATTCTTAAAGCGGCAGCACCCATATTTATTTCAGTGTTTCTGACTTTGAACTGAGTTAAATCCAAATCAAGTGATGATGCACCAACATCAAAGTTTAAATCCCATTCAGGATTCGGATTAAGAGAAATCTCAACTGAATTTTTATAATTCTGTTTACCAATTTTTACGCTTTTACCTTTCATATCAAAAAAGATTTCGGAATATGAGCCTGAATCATTTCTTCTGAGTGAATACATATCCTTCAATCCTTCTGCCTGAAAGTCAACTAACTTATCTGTTGCGGAGAATAATTTGAACGAACCAGCTCCACCATTAAAATGCAATGCAGCAGTTTTTATTGAATCGTTATAATCCTGTGAAAATTTTGTTGTGTCGTAACTTACTGAAGCATCATCATCAAAAACGATTTCAAAATCATCAGTAATAAGATTTGTAGTTGCACTAACTGAAGAATAAATAGAAAGCGCAAGAATAATTCCGGCTAATGCTGCAATAACACTTTTACCAATCTGATTTTTAATCATAATTGAAAGTCCGATTAGTATTAAAACAGTTGGCCAAAACTTCCAGGCAGTTGACCATTGAAAACTAATATCAGTAAGATTACCTATCAGAACAAGTCCGCCCAGAGAAATAAAAAACATTCCCCAGAAATAATGTGATGTCTTCATTGTTTCACCTCATATTGATTATTTCGTGCATTAAGAATAAGAGCAAATCCGATTCCTATTAAAATTAATGGCCAGAAATCGTGAAAACTGAATCTTGGAACAAAATTATCGAGCAAAAATAAAACACCCAAGAATATCAGAATAATGCCGGCAAGAGAGTTTTTATTCATCCTTCTTTTCTCAACTACATAGTTCTTAAATGAATTATCATTCGTGCTCTGCTCTGTATTTGGCTTTACTTCAGTTGATGATTCCTGATTGAATTTAGGAATCGTAAACGGTTTTTGCGGGATTACAATCCAAAGGATAATGTATGCTAAAATTCCACCACCGCCAAAGAGTACTGCAACAACAAACAGCACCCGAATGATGACTGGGTCAATGTCAAAATATTCACCAAGACCGCCGCAAACTCCACCTAACATTTTGTCGGTGTATGAACGATATAATCTCTTTTCCATTTTGAGCTCCTTTCAGTATAAAATTTCTACTGTAAACTTAATAACTATTTGTATAGATGGCATTTTATATAGTATGAACGGTTCAATCATTTTAGATTTGGTAAAACCGTTTTATGTTCGGGCGAATGGAATCGGTAAATGGCAGTAATTAGTGATATTGTTTCATTGTAAAATCTCTGAGATAACATATTTTAGTCACAACATTTTATAAATCTTTAAAAATATTTTTATGAAACTCGCATTATGTCAGATTGATCCGATTATCGGTGACATTGAATATAATAAGAATAAAATCTTAAACGGATATAAAAAGGGAATTGAAGCTGGGGCAGAACTCGTTATTTTTCCGGAATTATCACTCGTTGGTTATCCACCATTAGATTTAGTCGAAAAGAAAGAATTCAGATTGGCTGTTGACAAAGCTGCAAAGGAAATTGCTGCTCAGACTAATTCAGTTGGACTAATCTTCGGATCAATTACAGAAGATGATGATAGAATCGGAACTGATATACACAACTCGGCATTACTATGCTACGATGGAAAAGTTCAGTTCATTCAACACAAAACTTTAATACCGAATTATGATGTGTTTGATGAAATGAGATACTTTGATCCATCGAAAGAAGTTTATGTGCATGAATTTAAAGGTGAAAGATTAGGAATATCAATCTGTGAAGATATATGGAATGATGCTGATTACTGGTATCGCAGAAGATATACAAGAGATCCAATTCAGGAATTAATTCAACAGCATACGACTTTACTAATAAACATTTCTGCAAGCCCATATTCTTATGGAAAGAGGCAAGCAAGAAAAGATATGCTTTCTACTCTATGCCGAACCGATAATTTACCGCTTGCTTATACTTGTTGTGTAGGTGCGCAAACAGATTTGATATTCGATGGAGCAAGTATGTGTTTTGATAAAAAGGGAAGATTGGTAAAAGTCGGAAAAACTTTTGAAGAAGATTTTATTCTGTTCGATACCAATTCAGACCATGATGAGATAAAAAATTGTGAAGCCAGTTACGAAGAAGAAGTTTTCAAAGCACTTGTTTATGGATTGAAGGAATACTGCACAAAGCTTAAGTTCAGTAGAGTACTTATTGGTTTAAGCGGAGGAATAGATTCAGCTTTGGTTACTTGTATTGCAGTTGAAGCTCTCGGTGCAAAGAATGTTCACGTGTTACTTATGCCTTCCAAATATTCGAGCGAAGGAAGCATAACTGATTCAGAAAAATTGATAAAAAATTTAGGAATCTCATCAGATAATATCAGCATCCAACCAGTTGTTGATAAAACAATTTCGCAGCTTAAACCTGCATTAAAAAATATTAAAGGAATAACTGAAGAAAATCTTCAGGCAAGAATTCGGGGTTTATATCTGATGGCTTATTCAAATAATGAAGGACATCTTTTGCTAACAACAGGAAACAAATCTGAAATGGCTGTTGGATATGCGACTCTTTATGGTGATATGGCTGGTGGTTTAGCTGTTATCGCAGATGTTTACAAAACTGATGTTTATAAAATTGCAAATTACATCAATCGTGAAAGAGAGATTATTCCTGAGGCAATAATCACAAAACCACCATCTGCTGAATTGAAGCCAAATCAGACTGATCAGGATACTTTACCGCCTTATGATTTGCTTGATAGAATCTTGAGAATGTATCTTGAAGAGAATAAAGAGTTTAATGAGATTAAAGAAATTATTGGCGATGAAGAAGTCGTGAAAAAAGTTTTGCGAATGGTAGACTTTAATGAATATAAAAGAAAACAAGCTGCTCCGGCTCTTCGTGTTTCGTCGAAAGCATTTGGATATGGAAGACGATATCCAATTGTTCAGGGTTGGAGAAAATAAATTTTTATTCTACTATGTTCTCATAATATTCAGATAAAAATTTTTGAGGTATGATGAAAAAAAATACAATTCTTAAAATCGTATTGATAGCAGTTTTTTATTTGTCAAACACATTTTCACAGTTCGGTCAGAATTCTGAAATTGTGAATATAAAAACTTATTCATCCTTTGATAAAATTTATACCGGCAGTGAATTTAAAGTTGCTGTTAAAGTCAATGTAGCCGATAGCTGGCATATCAATTCAAATAAACCTAAAGAAGATTTTTTAGTACCAACTGAATTAACTTTAACCGAGAATCAAGGATTCAAAATTGTCAAGACTGTTTATCCTGAAGTTAAAGAATATAAATTCAGTTTCTCAGAAACTCCGTTAGTTGTTTGGGAAGGTGAATTTGTAATTGGAGCTCTTATCAAAGTTGATGAAAGCATAAAGCCAGGGAAATATCTTTTAGTTCTTAATCTTGATTATCAGGCGTGTAATAATCAGAGCTGTTTAGCTCCTGCTTCAGTATCAGACACACTAGAAATTGAAATAGCAGATAAATCTACTCCCGTAAATCAAATCAATCAGGAAATTTTTGAAAAGATTAATTTGACTGATACTCAGCAAACAGTTACAACTGATGAAAATAATGATTCCATTTCATCAACATTAGAGAGAAGCGGTTTATTAGTCGGACTATTATTTGTATTCCTTGGCGGACTTGCATTAAATCTTACGCCTTGTGTTTATCCGCTAATTCCAATTACAATTGGTTACTTCGGTGGTCAGAGTGAAGGAAGAACAAGCAGATTAGCTTTAATGGGTTTGCTCTTTATGCTTGGAATGGCTGTAACTTATTCTGTTGTTGGAGTAGTTACATCTCTAACCGGAGCAGTGTTTGGTTCATTGCTGCAAAATCCGATTGTAATTCTTATTATCGTCGCAATTTTCATTGTGCTTTCATTAAGTATGTTCGGAGTATATGAGTTTAAACTACCTGATAGCTGGGTTGCAAAAGCCGGTGGAGCTAAAGGCGGTTACTTCGGTGCTTTCTTTATGGGATTAACAATGGGAATTGTTGCAGCTCCTTGTATTGGTCCTTTCGTGCTTGGTTTGGTAACTTATGTTGCTGCCAAAGGTGATCCACTGTTTGGCTTTTTGATGTTCTTTGTTCTTGCACTCGGATTAGGTTTACCATATTTATTTCTTGCAATCTTTTCCGGTAAGATTAAAAATCTTCCTCGCGCCGGCTTATGGATGGATGCTGTAAAACATATCTTTGGATTTATTCTTCTCGCAATGGCGCTTTACTTTTTACTACCATTACTTCCGAAAGAAATTTCAGGATATGTGCTTCCTGTGTTCGGAATTATTTCAGCAATATATATTCTGTTTTTTGATAAAGCGGCCAAAGGTGTAAAAGGATTTACAATCTTTAAAGTTATTTTTTCTTTGATTGTTATTGCTATTTCTGTTTGGTCACTAATTCCATCTGACAAAATATCAATTGATTGGCAACCATATACCGATTCTGCTTTAACTAGTTTTGAAGGAAAGAAAGGTGCAATCATTGATTTTTATGCTGACTGGTGTATTCCTTGTAAAGAGCTTGATGCAATGACTTTCTCGGCACCAAAAGTAATTGATGAATCGAAAAATTTCATTACGCTTAAAGCAGATATGACTAAATCTCTGGCTCCTGAAGTTTCTGCTTTGAGAGAGAAATATAAAATTGTCGGTGTGCCAACTGTTCTTATTCTAAATTCAAAAGGAGAAGAAGTTTATCGAATTACCGGATTTGTTAATGCAGAAGAGTTTTTAAAAATTTTACAAAATGTTCAGTAACATAAAATGAATTGATAATTCATCAGTCTCTTAGTAGTTTTGAAACGGCAAATATTAAACTTTATTAAGTGAGTGAAAATGGAAACAGATAAAGAAAAAGAGTTGCTTCAACTTAAAGAAGTAACAATTAGGTTCGCAGGTGATTCTGGTGATGGAATGCAACTTACCGGAACACAATTTAGTGAAACAACCGCTTGGGTTGGCAATGATCTTAACACACTTCCTGACTATCCCGCAGAAATAAGAGCTCCTGCAGGAACAATTTATGGCGTTAGTGGATTTCAGTTACATTTTAGCAGTGAAGATATTCACACACCGGGTGATCAACCTGATGTGCTTGTTGCTATGAATCCTGCAGCTCTGAAAAAAAATCTTCCTGAATTAAAAAAAGGAGGAATGATTATAGTTAATTCGGATTCTTTTGATATTAAAAATCTGAACCTCGCACATTACGATTCAAATCCACTTGAAGATGGATCTCTCGATGGATATCAGGTTTATCAGGTACCAATCAGTTCTTTAACTGCAAATGCATTAGAAGGAGTTAAACTAAGTCCGAAAGAAGTTGCCCGTGCAAAAAACTTCTTTGCATTGGGATTAATGTATTGGTTATTCAACAGGCCAATTGATAACACTGTAAAATGGATTCATGAAAAGTTTGCTAAGAATCCTGAATATGTTGAAGGAAATGAAAAAGCATTGCGCGCTGGATACAATTACGGTGAAATGACAGAGCTCTTTACAGCACGATATACTGTTGAACCAGCAAAACTTCCTAAAGGAATTTACAGAAGTATTTCTGGTAATGAAGCAACAGCATTAGGATTTTTGGCAGCATCAGTTAAAAGTGGATTACCTCTATTTCTTGGCTCATATCCAATTACTCCTGCTTCTGAAATAATTCAGTACTTAAGTACTTATAAAAATTTTGGCGTTAAAACTTTTCAGGCAGAAGATGAGATTTCGGGAATAACCACTGCTATCGGAGCTTCTTTTGCTGGTAATCTTGCAATTACTTCTACAAGTGGTCCTGGTTTAGCATTAAAAACTGAAGCCATTGGTTTGGCAGTAATGACAGAACTGCCACTTGTAATAATTGATGTTCAGAGAGGTGGTCCAAGTACAGGATTACCAACTAAGACTGAACAAGCAGATTTACTTCAGGCAGTTTGTGGTAGAAATGGCGAAGCACCTGTGGCAGTTTTAGCCGCTGCTACACCGAGTGACTGCTTTAATATGGCAATTGAAGCATCACGAATTGCAATTAAGTATATGACTCCGGTTATTCTTTTAACTGATGGTTACATCGCAAATGGTTCTGAGCCGTGGAAAATTCCTCATACAAATGAGATTCCTGAAATTCCAGTTAAGTTCAGAACTGAGAAAGAAGGATTTTATCCATACCTGAGAGATGAAAATCTTGCTCGTCCGTGGGCAATTCCCGGAACACCACAACTTGAACATAGAATTGGTGGTTTGGAGAAATCTGATATTTACGGAAATGTTAGTTATGATCCGGATAATCATCACAAGATGGTAACATTAAGAGCCAAGAAAATAAAGAATATTGAAAATGATATTCCATTGCTCGAAGTTGAAGGTGAACAAAGTGGTGAACTGTTGGTAATTGGTTGGGGTGGAACTTACGGCGCAATTAAAGAAGCTGTTAATAAAGCTCGTGCTCAAGGCTATAATGTGTCTCAAGCTCATTTCAGATATCTGAATCCTTTCCCAAAAAATACTGAACAAGTATTAAAGAGCTTTAAGAAAGTTCTGTTACCGGAAATTAATCTTGGACAATTGGCTAAACTAATTAAGAGTGAATATCTAATAGATGTTCAGCAGTTTAATGTTGTAAGAGGTTTACCTCTTCGTGTTGCTGACATCGTTGATCAAATAATTAAGACCCTTGGAGGTAACAATGGCAAATAATGTAGAAGTAAAAGAATTAAAATACACTGCTAAAGATTTTGCTTCCGATCAGGAAGTAAGATGGTGTCCGGGTTGTGGTGATTATTCAATTCTTGCTCAGGTTCAAAGAACATTTCCGGAAATAATAGACAGACCAAAAGAAAATATTGTTTGGGTTTCCGGAATTGGCTGCTCAAGTCGTTTTCCATATTATATGAACACTTATGGTTTTCATGGAATTCACGGAAGAGCACCAGCAATTGCAACAGGAGTTAAACTTGCAAATCCAAAATTATCTGTTTGGGTTGCAAGTGGTGATGGTGACTTACTTAGTATTGGTGGAAATCATTTTATTCATGCTTGCAGAAAAAATATTGACTTAAAGATTTTGATGTTTAACAACAGAATTTATGGACTAACAAAAGGACAATACTCACCAACTTCTGAAAAAGGAAAAGTTACCAAAACAACTCCTTATGGAAGTATTGATTATCCTTTTAATCCTCCAATGCTTGCTCTTGGTGCAGAAGCAACATTTATCGCACGTTCTATTGACAGACATCCAAAGCATCTTCAGGAAATGATTAGAAGAGCCGGATTGCATAAAGGAACAGCTTTCATCGAGATATTTCAAAACTGTAATATATTTAACGATGGAGCATTTGCATTGCTTACTGAAAAAGACACAAAAGATGATCATGTTCTTGAACTTGTTCACGGTCAACCGATGATTTTCGGTAAGAATAAAGATAAAGGAATTAAACTCGATGGAATGACTCCAATGGTTGTTGATTTATCAACCGGGAAATATTCAAAAGATGATCTTTGGGTTCACGATGAATTTGATCCTAATCCGGCAAGAACAGCAATACTCGCAATGTTTGATGAGACACCTGGTTTTCCAACTCCGATTGGTATTTTCCGTCAGATAACAAAAGAAACTTATGATGAAGGTTTATTCAGACAAATTGAGGAAGTGAAAAAGAAAAAAGGAGAGGGAGACCTCGAAAAAATTCTTTTCAGTGGAAATGTCTGGGAAGTCAATTAAAATTTTTCATCCACTTATTTTGAAACCGAGGGCTTGAACAATCAAGCCCTTCTTTATTAATCTTATGGTAAATTTTCAGAAACTAAAGAACATAATACTTTCCAATCATTCATTTTTAATTACAACTCATGTTAATCCTGATGCTGACGCAATCGGATCTGAAATTGCATTCTATCAGATTCTGAAATTGCTTGGTAAAAAATCTTTTATTATCAACCACAGCGAAACACCATACAATTTGCAATTCCTTGATACGGATAAAGTAATTAGACAATTCAATCTTGATGACCACGCGGATTTATTTAATAAGGTTGATGTGTTGGTAGCTCTGGATTTTAATCGAAGCGACAGAACAGTGAGTATGAGAAATAGTTTTGAGCAGTCGAAGGCAATAAAAATTTGTATAGATCATCATCAGGATCCTGAAAAGTTTGTTGATTATGAATTCATTGATACTGAGTATGCTGCAACTGGCGAAATAATTTTGTCGTTAATAACAGAAACAAAATTAGTTCCGCTCACCAGAGAAATAGCTGAACCAATTTATGCTGCAATTATGACTGACACAGGTTCTTTCAGATTTGAAAGAACAACTGCTAAACTTCATCGCAAAGTTGCAACATTACTTGAAGCTGGTGCTAATCCAACTGAAATTTATGATAAGATTTATGACCAGAGTAAATTCAGCAAAATAAAATTGCTCGGAAGAGCGCTCGAGTCAATACAACTTATTGCTGATGGTAAAATTGCATATATGATAATCACCCAAAAAGATTTTGAAGAATTCAATGCAATAGAAAGTGATACAGAAAATTTTGTTAATTATAATCTTTCCATCGAGAACGTAGTGCTTGGTCTTTTATTCATCGAACTTAAAAATGGTTTTAAGGTAAGTTTCAGATCGAAAGGAAATATACGTGTTAACAAACTTGCTGCAGAATTTGGCGGCGGTGGTCATACAAATGCTTCTGGTGCAAGATTCTTTGAGAAGCAAATGAATGACGAAATGATAAATCTTATTTTATCTAAAGCTGAACAATATGTTCAATAAAAAGGAGAGTAAATGTTTGAATTAAAAATCACTTCAGGCACGAAAAAGATAGCTTACAAAAATCTTTCTCTTGCAGTAAAATTTTTAGTAGATGACGGAACATTAAAAAAGAATATTTCGAACATCGAAAGAATTTTTAATTGTAAATTAACAGAGCTGCAAAAAAATAATTTTGTTTCAAAAGAAATAGATGAAATAAGAATTTCGAAACCTTCCGGCAAACCTGATGAAATAATTATAAAGAAAGTTAAACTGAACGAACAGTTCGATGTTGATTTTTTCAGGAACTACCTTTCTTCTTTGATTGAAAGGATTTCCAACGAACAAATTAAATTCCTTCATATTAATCTTCCTTCGTTTAATATTTTCAAAAAGTATTTTGACGACGAGGAATATTTTTATCAAACATTCGTAGAAGGAATTTATTTTGGTAATTATTCATTCGATAAATATAAAAGCGAAAAGAAATCTGCTAAACCTCTCGAAGTATTTTTCTATTCAGAGAATGAAAAGAAAATTAAGAACGCAATCAATTCAGCAAACATTGTGATGAATGCAGTTTATTTTGTAAGAGATTTGCAAAATGAACCATCAAATGAATTAACACCAGAACTCCTTGCAAAACGAATTTCTGCAGAAGCAAAAAAATATGGAGTCAAGGCAACCGTCTTTGATGAGCGTGAAATAGCTAAAAGAAAAATGGGCGGATTGATCGCAGTTGGTAAAGGTAGTGTTAATAAACCAAGATTTATAATACTTGAATATAAGCCCGCAGTAAAAGCTGGTAAAAACAAAAAGTCCAAAGTCAAAAAAATTGCATTGGTTGGAAAAGGAATGACATTCGATACAGGTGGGATTTCTCTGAAACCTTCTAAGTCGATGGGCGAAATGAAAAATGATATGGCCGGAGCTTCGGTGGTTGCCGGAACTGTAATTGCAGCCGCAAAGAATAAGCTTCCGGTTCACTTGATTGGTTTAATTCCAACTGCTGAAAACATGCCTTCAGGTGAAGCATTCAAGCCGGGTGATATTGTAAAGACTGCTTCAGGAAAAACAATTGAAATTGATGATACCGATGCTGAAGGAAGAGTTATTCTTGCTGATGCACTTGAGTTCGCTTCTCAGTTAAAGCCAAATCAGATAATAGATCTTGCTACTTTAACAGGAGCTTGTGTTGTGGCGCTCGGTGAATTTGTTGCAGGACTTTTCACAAAGAATGATGAACTCGCAGATAATCTTTATAAGAGTGGATTTAAAACATTTGATCGTTTATGGAGATTACCGCTTTGGGATGATTACCATAAACTTAATGAAAGTTCCATTGCTGATGTTAAAAATCTTGGAGGAAGATGGGGCGGAGCAATTTCTGCTGCAAAGTTTCTTGAGAATTTTGTTGATAAAAAAATTCCCTGGGCGCATCTGGACATTGCAGGGCCTTCGATTCATAATGATTCAAGACATTACACAAAAAAATATATGACAGGTTTCGGCGTTAGATTACTTGTAGATTATCTGAAAAAAATCGGATAAGATTATTTAAGTCGTCCGTCTTTAATCTCAAATATTTTATCGGCAAGATTCATCAACTCAGGATTGTGAGTTACAATCACAAATGTTTTTTTAAATTCATCGCGTAACTTCAAAATCAATTGATGAATTGACTCGCTGTTTTTTGAATCAAGATTTCCTGTAGGTTCATCTGCAAAAACAATTTTAGGATTATTTACTAATGCACGTGCGACTGCCACACGCTGTTGTTCTCCTCCGGAAAGTTCAGATGGTTTGTGGTCTTTTCTATCTATCAATCCAACAAGTTCGAGAAGTTCTTCAGCCCGCTCAACCGCTTCTTTCAGCTTAGCGCCTGAAGCTAATTTTGGTATCGCAATATTTTCAACTGCAGTAAATTCAGGCAGCAAATGATGGAACTGAAAAACAAAACCGATATTCTTATTTCTGAAATGAGCTAATCTCTCATCAGAAAATTTAAAAATGTTTTCCTTCTCGAAAAAAACTTCACCGCTGTCTGGTCTGTCTAATCCACTTAGAATATGAAGTAAAGTTGATTTGCCTGCACCTGAAGCTCCGACAATTACTGAAATTTTGTTTTCTTCAATTGAAAGTGAAATGTCTTTTAGTACTTCAAGTTTTAACTTTTTATTGCTTTGATAAGATTTAAAAATATTTCTGGATTCAAGAATGATGTTCATTTTTATTCCCATTTAATTGATTGTAATGCATCTACCTTGGCGGCTCTTCTGGCAGGGAAGAGAGCTGCTAAAAAAGTCAGCAACATCGAAGCAATTGTTACAAAAAAGAAATCTGAGATTCTCAATTCAAGCGGAAGACTATCTATTTTATACATTGTTGGATCAAGTGGATAAATATTGTAATTAAGCTGAAGCCAGCAAATAAAGTATCCAAGTAAAGCTCCACACAGAGTTCCGAAAATTCCAATCAGAATTCCTTCATTTAAAAATATTTTCAGAATTGAATTTTCAGTAACTCCGAATGATTTCATAATTCCGATATCTCTTTTTTTCTCAAGCACTGACATAGAAAGTGATCCAAGTATATTAAACGAAGCAACTGCAATTATCAGTGACAGTAAAATATAAGCTACCCATCTTTCAATCTGCATAACTGAGTATAATTCTTTATGAAAATCATACCAGGAATTTACTTCAATTAAATTATTATCTAATCGGGTAGTAAGTTCTTCTTTAACTTTTTCTGATTGATTTCTATCCAGCAATTTTATTTCGTATCCTTCAAAAGAATTTTTATATCCTAATAAATTCTGACCGACTGTTAAATCTGTGATCGCAAGAGATTCATCATATTCATTATTCTGTGAAATAAAAATTCCCTGCACAACAAATCGTTTTGAAACTGGCATTGAGCTTTGCATCAGAACTCCTTCAATATTAGCTGGAGAAACAATTGTAATCGTATCACCAGTTATTGCTTCGAGTTTATCTGCAAGTTTAATTCCGATTAATATTCCATCGGCCAATTGATGTGACTTTGCATATTTACCTGAGTAAACAAGTTTATCAAAATCATAGAGCTGATTTATTTTATTTAATTCAATAGCTCTTAAATTTATTATTTCCGTCTTACCACGGTTTAATGCAAGTACTTTTCCTGAAACATAAGGTGAATAAGCTTTTATCTCCGAAATATTTTTTAGTTCCCTTTGTATCTGTTTATGTAGTTCACCATTGGATTCTGTTTTAAAGACTACTCTTAAATGTGGATCAAGACTCATAAGATAAGAAGTAACAAGACTTCCGAATCCGTTAAATACCGAAAGTACAACTATCAATGCTGCAACACCGATTGTAATTCCTGCAATTGACAGAAAAGAAATTATGGTAATAAAATTCAGTTTGTGTCTTGAGATTAAATATCTTTTTGCTATAAATTTTTCCAAATCCATCAGTCAAACCTCAAAGCAGTTACAGGATTAATTTTCGAAGAAATAATACTTGGAATCACAGAAGCTAATAATGCTAATAATAAAGTAATTACAGAGACAAACAGAAATATTTCGTAAGAAAAATCAAATGGGACTTTAGTAACAAAGTAAACACTTGCAGGTACTCTAATTATATTAAACTTTGTTTGAATTTCCATTAAAATAACAGCTAAAAGATTTCCGGCTAAAGTTCCAATTAGTGCAAGATAAAATCCCTGCAATAAAAATATTAGCACAATTTGTCTTTTCTTTGTTCCAAATGATTTTAATACACCAACTTCGTGAGTTCGTTCGATAACCATAAGCAAAAGTGTCCCAACTATATTAAAAACCGCTACAATTATAATTAAACCAAGAACAATCGGAATAGGTTTTTTCTGCAGCGAAATCCAGGTAAAAATATTTTTATGCAGTTCAAATACAGATCTTGCATAATAAGGATATCGAAGTTGTTTTCTGATTAATAATGTTAGGCTATCTGCTTTTGAAATATCATTTAGTTTAACGTCAATACCATTGTAAGAATCAGGCATAGAAAATAAACCTTGAGCTGATGATATATCTGTGAAAGCGATTGAAGCATCATATTCAGCAATACCACTTTCGAAAATTGCTGCAACTTTAAACTTCTCGATGTTTGGTAAATTATCAGGTGAAGGAATTTCATCATTCTTCAAAGCAAACAATGTCACATTATCACCAACTTTCAGCAATAACTTCTGAGCTAAGGTTTTTCCTAAAATCAATTTATTGCTTTCATTTAACTCAAATGACCCTTCGGTAATATTTTGTTTAATTCGATTAAGATATTTTTGATTGAAAATACCTTTAACAGTTACACCATCTTTTCTGTTTTTATAGCTAATCAAAGCTAATTTTGAAAGGAAAGGTGATGAATAATCAATGTAGTGATTACAAATAGAATCAATTACAGAAATAGCATTATCTATGTGAGGAAGATCTTTGTCAAAACTAAAAACTTTAATATGAGAATCTATATCTGTCAATTTAAGAGTGAGTGTTTTCTCAAAACCAGATATTACACTAAGAGCAATAATCAGTGTTGAAACACCTAAAGCAATTCCTGATATGGCAATCCCGGAAATCAGATTTAAAAACCTTGAATTGCGATTCGAAGCAATGAATTTTCTGAAAATAAAGAAAGCAAATTTCATAAAATTTAATAGTTTTATTCAAAATTAAAGAATAGACAGATAGTATTGAAAATTGTTTTTACTCAGGTTGTGATGATGAATTTTCATAGTGTGAATTAATTGTTTTTTTTCGATTCTTACTATATATTTTGCTCTCAATTTTTGAAAGTTTTTTCAAATTCGGGGCGTAGCGCAGCCCGGTTAGCGCGCCTGCCTTGGGAGCAGGAGGTCGCAGGTTCGAATCCCGCCGCCCCGACAGAGAATGTTCGTCTAAATTTTGTATGAGCGCCCGTAGCTCAATCGGATAGAGCATCAGCCTTCTAAGCTGAGGGTTAGTGGTTCGAGTCCACTCGGGCGTACTAACAGAATTGTTCATTAAAATTTTGGATTGAAGCCCGTAGCTCAATCGGATAGAGCATCAGCTTTCTAAGCTGAGAGTTAGTGGTTCTGCAAAGC
>Ga0272446_1004733_pt1 | contig 15756 bp, 9 predicted proteins | sample YNPCB0061_FD_194587 | JGI IMG/M metagenome (GOLD analysis project Ga0272446, IMG submission 194587) | Hot spring microbial mat communities from Yellowstone National Park, WY, United States - YNP-CB-006-1 | ecosystem: Environmental > Aquatic > Thermal springs > Hot (42-90C) > Sediment | place... | reverse complement strand
GCTGCTGTCCTCCGTGTCGCACGAACTGCGCACGCCGCTGGCCACCATCAAGGCCGCCGTCAGCAGCCTGCGCAGCGGAGCGGTGAGCTGGGATGCCGCCGCGCGCCACGAACTCTTGGCAGTGATCGAAGAAGAAACCGATCAACTGAACTACCTGGTCGGCAATCTGCTGGAAATGTCGCGCATCGAGGCCGGCGCGCTCAAGCCCCAGCGCCAGTGGTGCGTGCTGGCCGACATTCTCAACCAGACCCTGCGCCGGCTGCAACGCGCCTCGGCCAGCCACACCTTCCAGGTGGACGTGTCTGAAGACCTGCCGCTCGTTCCGGTGGACGAAGCGCAGATTGGGCAAGTGTTCTCCAATCTGATCAGCAACAGTTTGAAGTACGCCCCGCCCGGCAGCGCCATCGCCATCCGCGCGCAAGCGAAAGCAGATCAGTGGCTGACGGTGAGCGTCGCCAACCAGGGGCCGCAAGTGCCGGCACAGGACTTGCAGCGCATCTTCGACAAATTTCATCGCGTGACCGCCGCCGACCAGATCACCGGCGCCGGCCTCGGCCTGTCGATCTGCAAGGGCATTATCGAGGCGCATGGCGGCCGCATCTGGGCCGAGAACCTGCCGGCCTCCAGCCCCTATACCTTCGCCTTTCACTTCACGCTGCCCCTCACGCTGAACGGCTTGCGCCATCCCCAACTGCCGCAGGCGACCGATTGAAGACTGATTGAGACTGAGTTTGAGGAGAACACGCCCGACCCGCCATGACGCCCATTCATATTTTGGTGATCGACGACGAACCCCAGATTCGGCGCGCCCTGCGCACCATCCTGACCGAGAAGCAATTTCGCGTGTCCACAGCGGCCAATGGGGAAGAAGGTCTGGCGCTGGCTGCCGCCGAGAAGCCCGACCTGGTGATCCTGGACATGGGCCTGCCCGACATGGACGGGCTGCACGTGTGCGCCCGGCTGCGCGAATGGTCTGCCGTGCCAATCATTGTGCTGTCGGTGCGCGACAGCGAACGCGACAAAGTGGCCGCGCTGGACAGGGGCGCCGACGATTACCTCACAAAGCCCTTTGGGATCGAAGAACTGCTCGCGCGCATTCGCGTCGCGTTGCGGCACTCGGCGCAGGCCGGCGGGAAGGAGGCCATCGTCAAAGCCGGCGACATCGTGATCGACCTGGCGCGCCATCAGGTCACCCGCGCCGGGGTCGAAGTCAAACTGACCGCCACCGAGTACAAGCTGCTGGCCTACCTCGCTGCGAACGCCGATCGCGTGCTCACCCATCGCGCCATCCTCACCAACGTGTGGGGGCCGGCGCAAGCCGATCAGGTCGAATATCTGCGGGTATACATTCGGCAGTTGCGCAAAAAACTGGAGCCTGATCCCGGCGAACCGCAGTTTCTGGTGAGCGAACCCGGTGTCGGCTACCGCTTCTTAACCCAGCCCGGCGCCCTCGCCGGGCACTGATTTTTACGTTTTTTTTACGCGGCAAGCCAAAATACCCCCTCGTATTTTTACGTCGGCGCGCTATGCTCTGGAGATATTGAACCCGGAGCGACCATCACACGGGAGCAATCGCACATATGCCTGCTCAATCTCAGTTTCAAGCACAGACCGGCAGGGCAGCCGGCGCGCGCCTGCACACCGGCCCAGCCAGCCACCTGCGCGAAGAGTACGACCGGTGGCAGCGTCTGTTCGACGCCCAGCCGGCCATCGTCGAGCGTTACCTGGACGGTCAGGCGCGCACCCTGGCCGATGCCATCCTGCAACGCCAGTCTCAGGCCCGTTTCACCCTGCCCGACGCCGTCATCACCGACCCGTCGAATAAAGCCGGCGCAACCGAGAAAGTGCCGGCGGAATTGCGCGAACAGATGGTCGGTGGACTGCTCGACCGCCTCACTCGCGCCGATATCGGCGCCATCATCCGCGAGCGATTGACCGAGCTGGAACAATCGCCAAACCGGGCTGTGGCGGTGAGCGCCGGCCTGTTGCGCCACACTACCGCCATTTACATGGTGCGCGGCATGTTGCCGTCGGGGCGCTCGGTCACCTACATTCCCGACGACGATGAGGAAACGCCGACATTGCCGGCCTCCGACACGCTCGAACCCGAATCGGCCATCACCGCCGCCAGCGACGCCATCGCCGAAGAAGGCGCGGGCGACACCGCCGGGCGCGGCGAGCTGCTCGTGCCCTATGTGCCTTACGCCCGCAAGTTCTATCTCCCGCGCTGGGTGGCCTTTGACGACCAGGATCGCCTGCTGGTCAACTCAGTCGGGGAAGCCGAGGCCCACGTCGCCTCAATGCAACGCTTCATCGGCGTGTTGCACGCCGCCGTGGCGCTGGCCCCCTACATGGTGGCGGACGAGGTGTACCAGTCCAAACGCTACGGCATGTTGGGGCAACTGATTAACCAGGGGCGCGCGCTGGCGCGCTATCAGACGCGCGAAATCATTCGCGTCATCAAACAGCGCGCCGGCGGGAACGACCTCAATCGCGGCCTCAGCCTCAGCCTGCCCTACTTCGACGACCAGGACCTGGTGATGAAGACGCACAACTTCGAGGTCATCCCCGGCGGGCGCATCATGTTCGTGCCGGCCTTCGTCGTGCGCGCTTCGGTGCTCGAACAGGCCAAAGTCGCTCAGGACACCCGTCTCAGCCCCTCCACCCGCAAACACCTGCTGGCCGAGTTGCGCATGTTGGAGCAGGCGTTTGCGAATTGACGATTCAGCAATTGACGATTGAGCGATTGGGCCATTGACTCAATCGCCAAATCCCCAAATCCTATGATTGTGCCTATTCTGATTTTGGCTGCCATTGTGTTTGTCGCCTGGCGGCTGGCCCCGCGCGAGAGCCAGGAGAGCGCCCACGTGCACGGCGCCGGCCAGATCGGCCTGCTGGCCGCCGTGGCCTTGTTCGGCGTGGACTACTTCACCTCGTTCTACTACGCCACCGGCGAGATGATGAGCGCCCTGCATCCCTACGGCCTTGAGCAATACGCTTTCGTGCCGGTGGCGGTCGTCATCATCGCCAACTTTGTGTTCGGCGCGCTGTACATGTACTCGCTGGGCTTGTTCCACGAAGGGGGCGGTTCCTTCACCGCCGCCATGCGCTACCTGGGTCCGTCGCTCAGCCTGATTGTCGCCGTCGTGCTCATTCAGGACTATCTGTTCACCATCGTCGTGTCCACGCTGTCCGGCGCCGATCAGTTGTTGTCGCTGTGGAACGCGCAAGGTCTGAACTGGGTTTTCAACTTTCTGATCGGCGCCGCCCTGGTCGGCGTGACCTGGTTCGTCACCATTCGGGGGCGCGGCGAGTCGGCGCAAGTGGTGTTCACATTGCTGGGCATCTTCGTAATGCTAACCGTGCTGATGTTTATCGGCCTGCTGATCGCCAAAGCCAATGGCGTGCCGCCGGCGCCGCCCGAAGCGCCGGCCAGAGAGGTCGGCTCGGTGCTCGAAGCCCTATATCACATGCTGACGGCTTCGATGAAGGGCCTGGTGGCGCTGACCGGCCTGGAAGCCATGTCCAACGGCATTCAGTTCCTGATCGACGACGACCCCGGCTTTGTCAAGTGGGGCCGCAAGCGCCTGCCTCGCTTGAGCTGGCTGTGGCGCTTCTACAGCGGCAAGCCGGGCATTGGCCGCGCCGTGCAGACCTCGTTCCTGTTCTACGGCGGCCTCACGACCTTGCTGTTGACGGTGTCGGCCATCAGCTTCAACGTCTGGGACGGCACGCTGGGCCGCAGCCTGGTCGCCAATCTGGCGGCCATCGGCTTCGACTTCATCCCCAACGGCAACATCCTGTTCTGGGCCTATCAGATTCTCGCCGTGCTGTTGTTGTCGGCGGCGTCGATGACGGCCTATCAGGACATGCAAGCCATCACCTGGCGCAACGTGGCGATCGGCGAAATCCCGGAGATTGTGGTGTACCGCAACATGAAAGGCACCTTTACCCGGCCGGTCACCGCTGCCGCCATCACCGCCATCATCATTCAATTTCTGGTGCAGGGGCGCACCAGCCTGGCTGTGCCCTACTACGGGATCGGCGTGTTTCTGCCTATCACCGCGATGGGGCTGGCGATCCGGCGCCACATCCTGCTGAACTACACCGGCCGCAAACGATTCTGGGGCGGCGCAGCGGCCACATTCTCCGTGGCGCTGTCCACCTTCATCTTTATCGGCCAGATCGTGGGCAAGTGGGAGGAAGGCGGATGGGTCGTGCTGATCGTATTGATCGCCCTGATCGTGATGGCGCACATGATTCTCATCTCACCAGCCGGCTACCGCGACCCCCAACAGATTCACCGCATCATCCGCGAGAAGTCGCGCGTATACGGGCCGATGGGCAACATTGTTGAATGGCAATCGCTGAGCATCCAGGAATACCGCTATCGCATCCTGCTTGCCGTCGCCCGCTTCTGGGAGCTGTTCGGCATCCACAAACCACTGCGTTTCGAGCCGGATCTGCCGCCCGTGGCTGCCGGCAGCTATGAGGACGCGCTGCGCGTGCAGGACACCGGCCACAAGACCCTGCTCGACCAGTACCTGGAAAGCCAGCCCAAACCGGAGCCGCGCCTGGGCGGCAAGCCGAAAGAAACCGGTGACATTCAGTAGTCAGTAGTCAGTAGTCAGTAGTCAGTAGCCAGAATCGATCTGACTACTGACTACTCTGTACTGACTACTCTGCACTGACTACTCTGTATTGCGGCCATGTCTTCGCAGCCGATTTACGCGCTCCGCGCCGGCGAAGTATTTGCCGCGCTTGAGACCTCCGCCGGCGGGCTGAGCAGTCAAGAGGCAGCCGCGCGTCTGGCGCTGTATGGGCCGAACGTGGTGCGCGAACCGCCGCCACCGCCGGCCTGGCGGCGCTTCATCGGCTTCGTCACCTACCCCATGGCGCTGCTGTTGTGGGGCGCCGGTGCGCTGGCCCTGCTCACCGGCCGCCCAGCCATGGCAGCCATCATGTGGTTGGTGGTGCTGGTCAACGCCGGCTTCTCTTTTTGGCGCGAGTACCGCGCCGGCCAAGCCGTCTCGGCGCTCAAGCGCCTGCTGCCCGCCCATGCCCGCGTGCTGCGCGACGGCGTCGAAGTGGAGATACTGGCCAGCGACCTGGTCCCCGGCGATGTGCTGGTGCTGGGCGAAGGCGACCGCGTGCCCGCCGACGCGCGCGTGGTCGAAGAGTATGGCCTGCGCGCCGATGACTCCACCCTCACCGGCGAAGCCATCCCGGCCCGCAAATCCGCCGAGCCGTCATTGCGCGACGGGCTGACCGAACTGGAACGCCCCAACCTGGTCTTCGCCGGCGCCTCCATCTATTCAGGCACCGCTCGCGCCGTCGTCTGCGCCACCGGCATGCAAACCCAGTTCGGACGCATCGCCAACCTGACCGAGCAGACCCCCGACGAAGAAAGCCAACTTCAGAAAAGGTTCGCCCGGCTGACCCGCCGCATCACGTACATCGCCTTCCTGCTCGGCGGGCTTGTGATGCTGATCCAGATCATGGATCTGCATATGAGCATCACCGACGCAGCCATCTTTGGCATCGGCATCATCGTCGCCATGGTGCCGGAAGGATTGCCAGCCACCATCACCCTGACCCTGGCCATGGCCGTTCAGCGCCTGGCCCGCAAGGATGTGCTGGTCAAGAAACTGGCCGATGTCGAAACCCTGGGCGCGGTGTCGGTGATCTGCACCGACAAGAGCGGCACCCTGACACAAAACCAGATGACCGTGCGCGAGCTGTGGGTGGCTGGCCGCCGGCTGACCGTCGATGGCGTCGGCTACCAGCCGGAAGGACAAATCCTCGATCATGGCCGGCCTGCGCGCGCGCTCGACGACGCCGACGTGCGCGCGCTGTTGACCGCCGCCGCCCTCTGCAACAACGCCCGCATCATCGCCCCCTCCGCCGACCGGCCAAAATGGTCGTGCCTGGGCGACCAGACCGAAGCCGCTTTGCGCTGCGCCGCGCTCAAGGGCGGCCTCAGCGAACAGAGGCTGGCCCAGGCCTATCCTCGTGTGCATGAGCTGCCATTCGACGCGCGCCGCAAGCGCATGAGCACCATCCACCAGATTGCCGATTCAGGACTTGAGACTTTCGATATCGGGACGCTGCCACCCGCGCTCCAAACGCAGTCCCAAATCTCAAATCCAAAATCCAAAATCGCCCGCGAGGTGGTTTTCGTCAAAGGCGCGCCCAAAGAGGTGCTGCAACTGTGCACGCACATCCAGATCGACGGCCAGGCGCGCCCGCTGGACGACGCCTGGCGCGCCCGGATTGTGGCGGCCAATGACGACTACGCGCGCAATGCCCTGCGCGTGCTGGCGCTGGCGCGCCGCGAACTGCCGGCCCGCCCCGCCGCCGGCGAAGCGCCCGTGGGGGCAGCCTACACTGTCGAACGCATCGAGCGCGGCCTGACCTTCCTGGGCCTGGCAGCCATGATGGACCCGCCGCGCCCCGAAGTCGCCCAGGCGATCCAGACCTGCCGCAGCGCCGGCATTCGCTGGGTGATGATCACCGGTGACTATGGCCTGACGGCTGAATCGGTGGCCCGTCGCATTGGCATGTTAGGCCCGGCTGCTCACGGCCCCGACGCGCCAACCGATGATGCACATGCGGAGCGCCCGGTGCGCATCCTCACCGGCGCCGATGTCGATGCGATGACCGACGCCGAACTGCAAGCTGCGCTGAACGAAGAGGTGGTGTGCGCGCGCATGGCGCCCGATCACAAACTGCGCCTGGTCTCGGCTTTTCAGGCGCGTGGCGATGTGGTGGCCGTGATTGGCGACGGCGTCAATGACGCGCCAGCCCTGCGCCGCGCCGATGTCGGCATCGCCATGGGGGTGACCGGCACCGATGTGGCCAAAGAAGCCGCCGATGTCATCCTCACCCGCGACAACTTCGGCGCCATCGTCAACGCCATTGAAGAGGGGCGCGCCATCTACGACAATATCCGCAAAGTGATGACCTACATCTTTGCCAGCAACGTGCCCGAGGTGGCGCCATTCGTCATCAGCGCGCTGTTCAACATCCCGCTGGCCCTGACGGTGATGCAAGTGCTGGCCATCGACCTGGGCACCGACCTGATGCCGGCCATGGCACTGGGCACCGAGAAGCCGGAGCCGGACATCATGCGCCGGCCCCCGCCGCAGCACAAGGCGGCCCTGCTCGATCGCAAAATGCTGTTCCGCGCCACCGTGATGATTGGCATGGCGCAAACGCTGCTGTGCTACCTCGGCTTCTTTCTGGTGTATCAGCAGGCCGGCTTCGTCAACCTGCTCCAACTGCCCAGGCCCGAACTGCTGCCGCTCGAGGCGTCCCTGGCCGATCCGCTGGCGCAAACCGCCATTCTGGCCGCCACCGTGTTCCATGTCGGCGTGGTCACGGGGCAGATTGGCAACGCTTTGGCCTGCCGCACCGAGCGCGGATCGGTGCGACGCGCCGGGCTGTTCAGCAACCGCGCGCTGTTGGCGGCAATCGGATTCGAGACAGCCTTAATCTGCGCGCTCGTCTATCTGCCGCCACTGGCCGCGCTGTTCAACCATGCGCCGATGCCGTTGACGTACTGGCCGTTGTTGCTGGCGTATGCGCCGGCAGTTTACCTTCTGGACTGGGCGCGCAAAGCAATCTTGCGCCGCAAAGGAGCGGATTTGAATGGCACAATATCACAATAACGCGGTGAGCCGCGCGAGCATTCATTTTCAAACGGGAGGCGCCAGGGCATGAAAGTGATTGTCATGGGCTGTGGACGCGTGGGCGAACAAGTGGCGCGCATCATGGCCGGCGAGGGCCACGATGTGACGGTCATCGACTGCAACGCGCAGGCGCTGGATCGTCTCGGCGCGGATTTCAAGGGCCGCAAAGTGCTGGGCATGGGCTTTGATCGCAGGACGCTGACCGAGGCCGGCATCGAAGAGGCGGACGCCTTCGCCGCCACCAGCTCGTCGGACAACGTCAACATCGTGGCGGCCCGCGTGGCGCGCATGGTGTTTCAGGTGCCGCGCGTGGTGGCGCGCCTGTTCGACCCGCGCCGCGCCGAAATCTACCAGCGGCTGGGCCTGGTCACCATCTCCTCCACCACCTGGGGCGCGCGCCGCATCTACGAGCTGTTGAGCCACGCCGAGGTGGATTGCGTGATGAGCTTCGGCGCCGGCGAGGTGAAGTTGATCCAGATCGAAGTGTCTGCGGCGCTGGCCGGCCGGCTGGTCAAACACATCACTGCGCCGGGCGAGGTCAGCGTCGTCTCCATCACGCGCCGCGGGCAGGCGTTTCTGCCTTCGCTCGGCAGCGAATTGCGCCAGGGCGACACTGTGCATCTGGCGGTGCTGGCGTCGGCGATGGATCGACTGCCGGCTATTCTTGGGGAGGGCCTGTAACTATGTTTGTGGTCATTGTGGGCGGAGGCAGAACCGGATCGCACCTGGCGCGCATGTTGCACAGCCAGGGCCATGAGGTGCGCGTGGTGGACGACCGGCCCGAAGTGGCCGCCAAACTGCGCCGCGAGTTGCGCGAAGACGCCGTGGTGCTGGGCGATGTCAGCTCGCCCAGCGTGCTCGAAGCCGCCAACATCCATCGCGCGCAGGTGCTGGCCGCCGTAACTGCCGACGACGAAGCCAACCTGGTTGTCACCACGTTGGGCCGGTTCGAGTTTCGCGTGCCGCGCACGATCGCCCGCGTCAACAACCCGGACAATGCCTGGATGTTCACCGCCGATATGGGCGTGGATGTGGCGCTGAATCAGGCCGACATCATGGGACGCATGATCGCGGAGGAGATGTCGCTGGGCGACATGATGACCCTGCTCAAACTGCGCAAGGGGCAGTTCTCGGTGGTCGAAGAGAAAGTGCACCCGCAGGCGCCGGCCTGCGGCAGACAGATTGGCGAGCTGACGCTGCCCCCCGAATGCGTGCTGGTCGCCATCATCCGCAAAGGCAATCTCATCATTCCGCGCGGGGATGTGACGCTGCAACAGGCCGATGAAATACTGGCCGTGGTGCATTCATCGCAGGTCAATGAGCTGGCGGCGTTGCTGGGGCCCGCGCGCGTCTAGCGCCGGCCGGCCAGTTTTCGCCCCAGATCAAAGGCGCGCGCCATCACATCTGCCTGACGCTGAATATCGCCCGGCCTCGAGGCGCTGCCGCACACGATACCGGCGATATCGGCCCGGATATGGCGGCACACGTCCTGGAACGCGCGAATAGCGTTGATCGCCCCGGACGCGAACGGATCAGAGTCGCCGTAAGTCAACACCAGCCCAAAGTGTTTGCCAGCCAGCGCGCTGCCTTGCGGGCCGTCGAGCGCATACCAACGGTCGATGCACAGCTTGGCCTGCGCGCTGAGAGCGAACCAGTAGACCGGGCTGGCTATCAGGATCGCGTCGGCCCGGCGCAACTTTGGATACAACGCCTGCATGTCATCGTCGATGACGCACGGGTCGTCGGTCGCGCCCTGGCATCCGTCGCAGGCGTCGCACGGCTGGATGTTCATCCGGTGAAGCCCGACACTCTCCACTTGCGCGCCCGACGCCTGCGCGCCGGCAATCACCTGATCCGCCAACGCATTGCTGTTGGATTGCGGACGGGGACTGCTTTTCAATGCGATCACGTATGCGCTGCTTATGAGATGATCCTCCACTTGCATTTTCGGCAAAATCGCCGATCGCGCCAGACGCTGCGCGCCGCCGGGAGCGCCAGCCTCAATCTGGCGGTGTTTGGACGGCAAGATGCTGGCGCTCCATGTACAATTGCATCCCGCGCCACGAAACCGTCAATCGTCAATCGTCAATTCCCAATGAACTTTCAAGACATCATCCTCAAACTGCATCAGTTCTGGGCTTCAAGAGGCTGCCTGATCTGGCAACCGCACAACCAGGTCGTCGGGGCCGGCACCATGAACCCGGCCACTTTTCTGCGCGTGCTCGGCCCGGAGCCGTGGAACGTCGCTTACGTCGAGCCATCGGCCCGGCCCGACGACGGGCGCTTTGGCGAGAACCCCAACCGTCTGTACACCCACACGCAATACCAGGTCATTCTCAAGCCGTCGCCCGATCGTTCGCAGGAGATTTACCTGGAGAGCCTGGACGCCATCGGCATCGACCGCCGCCGGCACGATGTGCGCTTCGTCGAGGACAACTGGGCGCAGCCTACCATCGGCGCGTGGGGCCTGGGCTGGGAAGTCTGGCTCGACGGCCTGGAGATCACCCAGTACACCTATTTCCAGCAGGTTGGCGGCGTCACGCTCGACCCTGTGTGCCTCGAAATCACCTACGGCCTGGAGCGCATCGCCATGGCGCTGCAAGGGGCGCGGCGCGTGTTCGATCTGATGTGGGACGACACGCGCAGCTATGGCGACGTGAAGCTTCAGGACGAAATCGAGCGCAGCGCCTACGCCTTCAAATACGCGGATGTGGAAGAACTGCGCACCCTGTTTGAGATTTACGAGCGCGAGGGCCGGCGCGCGCTGGAACATGGCCTGGTGCTGCCGGCGCACGACTATGTGCTGCAATCCTCCAACGTGTTCAACCTGATGGACACGCGCGGCGCGATCGGCGTAACGGAACGCCAGCGTTACGTGGGCCGCATGCGGGCTGTGGCGGAGCAGGTGGCCAAAACCTATGTGGCGCAGCGCGAACAGGCCGGCTTCCCCTGGCTGCGCACAGCCGAGGCAGCCCCGGCCACTGTCGCACCGGCGCCATCCGCCGCCGCCTCGCCCATCACCCATCCTGCGACCCTGCTGATCGAGCTGGGCGTGGAAGAGCTGCCCGCCGATGACGTGCCGGCCTGCGAACAGCAGTTGCGCGAGCGCGTGATCGCGGCTTTGGAGGAAGCGCGCGTCTCACATGGCGAGGCTGTCACCATCGCCACGCCGCGCCGCGTCGCCGTTCTGGTGCGCGACGTGGCGCCGGCCCAGCGCCCGCTGGACGAACTGGTGCGCGGGCCGGCTGCCAAAGCCGCCTTCGACAAAGACGGCAATCCAACCCAGGCCGCCATCGGATTTGCCGCCCGCTTCGGAATCACCCCCAAAGACCTGATCGTGAAGGAAGACGGCAAGGCCAGCTATGTGTACGCGCGCAAGCAGGAGGCCGGCCAGCCGACAATCGCCGTGCTGCCCCAGGTGTTGCCGGGGGCGCTGGGCAAAATCAGCTTTGAAAAGACGATGCGCTGGAACGCCAGCAACGTCGCCTTTTCCCGGCCCATCAACTGGATTGTGGCGCTGTTGGGCGATCAGGTCGCCCCGTTCGAGTTCGCCGGCGTGCGCAGCGGCGCCGAGAGCACCGGCGCGCGCGGCATGGGGTCGCCGCGCTTCATCGTCGATCACGCCGATCATTACGAGACATTGCTGGCCGCGCATCAGATTGTTGGCAACCGGGCAGCCCGGCGCGCGGAAGTCAAACGTCAGATTGATGCAGCAGCGGCGAGTGTGGGCGGGCGCGTGGCGGAAAACGACGCGCTGCTCAACGAAGTCACCGACCTGGTTGAGCAGCCGGCGGCGCTGTTGTGCCGTTTCGACCCGGCGTTCCTGGAGCTGCCGGCCCCAATCCTCATCTCCGTGATGAGCAAGAAGCAGCGCTACTTCACCGTGTTGACTGCCGACAGCGCGGGCGAGCAGTCCAGTCTGTTGCCCTGCTTCGTCACCGTGCGCAACGGGCCGGCGGACGACATGGACGAAGTGCGCAAAGGCAACGAAGACGTGGTGCGCGCGCGCTTCGCCGACGCCGCCTATTTCTTCCGCGAGGATATGCAAAAACCGCTGGAGTCTTTCCTGCCCCGGCTCGACACCATCACCTTCCAGGCCAGACTCGGCTCGATGCTCGACAAAGCCAGACGCATCGAGGCGCTGGTCGAACCCATCGCCAATCTGCTCACTCTCGAAGATGACTGGTCCGCCACCGACCAATCCAAAATCCAAAATCCAAAATCCAAAATCGTTGAGGTTGCCCGCGCAGCCGCCCGTTTGTGCAAGGCTGACCTGGCCACGAGCATGGTGGTGGAGATCACCGCGCTGCAAGGGGTGATGGGCCGCGAGTATTACCTGCGCCAGCACCCTGACCGCGCGCCGGAAGATGTGGCCATCGCCGAGGCTATCTTCGAGCACTACCTGCCGCGCTATGCCGGCGACAAGAATCCGGCCACGCTGCCGGGGCTGATCGTGGGGCTGGCCGACAAACTGGACAGCATCGCCGGCCTGTTCGCGGTGGGGCTGGCGCCAAAGGGCAGCGCCGATCCGTTCGCCCTGCGCCGCGCCGCCATCGGCATCGTGCAAAACCTGGTCGCCGCCGGCCAGTCGTTCTCGCTGCGCGAGGGGCTGGAGCAGGCCGCGCGGCTGTTGCCGGTGAAGATCAGCCCCGACGCGTTGAATGCAGCGCACACGTTCATCGTCGAACGCGAACGCCAGCAACTGCTGGACGAGGGCTTGCGCTATGACGTGGTGGATGCGACACTGGCCGAACAAGGCGACGACCCGTGGCGCGCCCGGCGCAACGTGCTGCAACTGTCGGACTGGGTGCGGCGCGAAGCGTGGGACAAGATGCTGGCCGCCTACTCACGCTGCGCCCGCATCCTCAAGAGCGCCAAACCAGTGGGCGATGTCCGCCCGGCTGCGGAATATCAGGATGCAGAGCCGGCCTCACAGGCGCTGGCAGCCGCGCTGGATGCGGCGCTGGTTGCGCTGCCGCCCGCGCCACACCGCGACGTGGACGAAGTGATGCGTCGCTTGAGCCGGTTGGTCGAGCCGATCACTGCTTTCTTCGACAAGGTGCTGGTGATGGCCGAGGATGAGGCTGCGCGTCGGTCACGCCTGGCGCTGGTTGCCCGCGTGGTCCGGCTAGCCGACGGCGTGGCCGACCTCAGCAAGCTGGAAGGATTCTGACGATTTTGGATTTTGGATTTTGGATTTGGGAGTGTCACTCGCCCCTGGGCAAATGAGCTTCCCGTAAGTTTGGAACCAGCGGAAGGGTCACCCCCTACTCCTTCCAACCCGGAAGCAGGGATAGCGGCCTGCTGGCTTTGGGCAAGCCCGGCGGCTTGCCCTACAGTTGGTCGTCGCGGGCGCGCACTTCGCGGCCCTTGCCGGCCTGCCGGCTTGCCCCGCCCACGTAGCCCATCTCTTGCAACTCTTCCATCAGCCGCGCCGCGCGCGGATAACCGATGCGGAGTTTGCGCTGCAAGAGTGATGTGCTGGCATTGCCGGTGCTTTGAATGATCTCGATCGCGCGCTTGATCAGATCATCCTCGGCTGCGTCGTCATCCGAACCGCCCCCGCCCCCAGCGCGCCCGCTTTTGCCCATGCTGGCCATGGCGCGCTCCTGCGCCAGCTCAGCCACCTCAAGTTCCCAGGGCGTCTCGAGCTGGGGCCTGCGATTGGCGACATATTCGGCTTCGGCGTCGGGTTCTTCCGGCGCTTCTTCCGCCGCTTTGGCCTTTTCGCTCTCGACCTGGCGAGTCCACCACTTGATAAGTTCGCCGATTTCTTTGTCGCTCACCCAGCACCCCTGCATGCGCAAGGGATGGCCGGACTCGGGATTCAGGAACAACATGTCGCCCCGGCCCAGCAGCGATTCGGCCCCGACCTGGTCGAGGATGACGCGCGAGTCGGTGGCAGAGGCGACCGAGAATGCGATGCGCGCCGGGAAGTTGGCTTTGATCAGGCCGGTCACAACATCCACACTGGGGCGCTGCGTTGCAACGACGAGATGGATGCCGGTCGCGCGAGCCATCTGCGCCAGCCGGCACAAGGTCTTCTCCGTCTCGATGGGCGATTGCAGCATCAGATCAGCCAGCTCGTCGATCAACACCACAATGCGCGGCAGGGTCTCTTCGCCGCGCCGGCTCAAAATCGCGTTGTAGTCGGCCAGGTTGCGCGCGCCGGCCTCAGCGAACTTTTTGTAACGCCCGTCCATTTCGCGCGTCACCCAGCGCAGCACCGCCGGGATGCGATCGAGATCGCTCTCCGGCTTGCCCACAATGTGCGGCAAGCCCAGGAACCGGCTCAACTCGACCATCTTCGGGTCGATCATCACAAACCTCAGATCTTCGGGCCGATTGGTGATCGCCAGGCAGGCCGTGATGGCGCTGATGCAGACGCTTTTGCCGGAGCCGGTTGTGCCGGCAATGAGCAGGTGCGGCATGCGCCCCAGGTCCGCTGCAATAGCAGCGCCGGCTACATCGCGGCCCAGCGCAACCGCCAGTGGCGAGGCGCGGGCGACCTTCTGGAACGCCTCGCTCTCCATCACCCCGCGCAGATCCACCACACCGACGCCGACATTCGGCACCTCGATGCCGACCAATCCCCGGCCTGGGATAGGCGCCTCGATGCGAATCGACGGCGCTTCGAGCGCCAGCGCAAAGTCGCTGTGCAGATTGGCGATCTGGCTGACCCGGATCTTTTGCATGCGCTTCTCGCCGTTGGGGCCGGGACGCTCCAGATAGCCAGGCTCGATGCCGAATTGTGTGACCGTCGGCCCCCGGCGGATCTCGACCACGCGACCGGCCAGACCGAATTGCGCCAGCGTCGTCTCAATGATATCGGCCTGGCGTTGCACGTCGGCATCGTTGCTCTTCGCGTCTTTGGACTGCTTGAGGAGCGTGATCGGGGGCAGCGCAGTGCCATGCGCAGCCGGCTTCCTGGGCTTCTTGTCGGCTTTGGGTGGCGCCGGCTTTTTCTCTTCAGCCCGGATGATGGTCGCGTTCGATTTGATCTTCAGGTTCGGGCCGGTCGGCTGCGCCGGCTGATCGGCTGGCGCAGCAGCCCCGGTCGCGGCAGGGACAGCCGGCCCAGGCAGGCCCTTTTTTCCGGCCGGCGGCTCAACGAGGCTGACAGATGACGATGACGCTGATGTAGCCGGCTGTCGAAGTGCGTCGCCCGTGGGGGTGGAGATCGGGCGTTGGCTGGTCACGTCTTCCGTTGCTGTCGCGTCCCGTGTCAAGATGGGCTGGAAGGCGATCACGGCGCTGACCGCCAACAAGGCAAACCAAAGGCCAATCGCAAGCAGGCGTGAGAGGCCCTCTTCAGCGCCGAACACGCCGAACACCAGTTTGGACAGCACCCATCCCACTGCGCCGCCGCCCCCGCCGGCCTGGGCCAGGGCAAAGCCATCGGCGCCAAATGCCAGCGAATGAATGAGCGCCAGCAGCGCCAGAAACGCCACTTCACCGCCGATAATCTGAACCAGCCGGCGCGCGCCGAATTCGATAGGAGTGTTGAGCAACAACGGCGCGCCGACGCCGATCATGATCAGGCTGAAGAGCAAAGCGCCGATGCCAAAGACCTGGCGCAACAGGTTGCTCCAGGCGGAGATGATGCCGCCGGCGTTCCACCCCAGCACCGTCACCAGCGTGATGAGGCCGGTGACGATCAGCGCAAGCCCGCCGCCATTGCGCCACAAAACGCGGCTGCCCAGCGCGCGCTGCGCTGCCCGCAGCGGCAAAGGCAACCGGGTAGATACGCGCTTTGCGTCGCGCGCGGCAGGCTTCGGCTTGGCCATATGTCGGTGAGACGCGACGGGGAAACGACTGGAAAGCGCGTTTCGCCCATCACAGTGAAGGCTTCACGCCCTGAGCGTCACGTCTTCACGCCACGCAGACTCAGCGCCAGGCGGCGCATTTCGCCATCGACACCGATCACGCGGGCGGTAAGGCGCTGGCCTTCCTTGACCACATTGCGCGGGTGCAGGAACGTGCCTTCACCCAGCTCGCTCACGTGAACCAGCCCCTCCAGATCGTCTTCGACTTTCACAAACACGCCGAAATCCACAACGTTGGT
>Ga0272446_1004732_pt1 | contig 15760 bp, 6 predicted proteins | sample YNPCB0061_FD_194587 | JGI IMG/M metagenome (GOLD analysis project Ga0272446, IMG submission 194587) | Hot spring microbial mat communities from Yellowstone National Park, WY, United States - YNP-CB-006-1 | ecosystem: Environmental > Aquatic > Thermal springs > Hot (42-90C) > Sediment | place... | reverse complement strand
TTCGGCGGGCGACAGTTCCACCGGAGGTCTCCAAACTGATGGTTGCATGCGGCACCTCCACACGTTCACTTGCAGCGATGCTGCATCTTATCACAGCCCAGCCGGAATACTCTACCGGCGCTCTAGATTATGGTGCCAAACCAGACTCATAGGGACGGCATCGGCAGACTCGCAGCGCAGCAGGACAACCTAAAATCGGAAGAAGCGCAAGTGGCGTTTATGGTGTCCTGATACATTTTGCAGTGGTATCGGCTAAATAGTATCAAAATCCGTTCAACCATACAGCGACTGCTTGGCATTTTTAGTCGTTTCCGGTGGTAAAATACCACCATTTACACTTATTTTGTCTATAGGCATAGCGCTGTCACTACTATTGTCTTACAACCCGCTATGACTAGTTGCGACGCAATCATCGGACACGAAGGCACTTGGCAGAGAGGGTTAGTATGAGGTTGCGAGCCACGAGGCCAATCCTACCTACAGCTCTGCTTGTACTGATTGCCTTGATTGGCGGCGCGTTGGCTATTATCCCCCCGGCAACTGCTCAGTCCAGCCTCAATCTCCCGCTCGATCTTGTAGTGATCGTCGATAACTCGGGCAGCATGACAGAGCCTGACTACGGTGAGTCGGATCCACGCGGGCTGCGTTATGATGCGACAAGTATGCTTATCGATCTGGTCAACGACGATGATCGGATTGGTCTTGTCCATTTCGCAACTAGAGCGAATAACATGCTCGGTGAGCTACGCCGCGTTGGCGATGACCGAGCCCAGCTTCAAGATGCTGTCCAGCTGATGGCCACCAGTGACCTGCAGACGGACGAAGATCGGCTTTACACCAACTATGCCCCTGCTCTTAGCACTAGTCTCAGCCTGCTTGCGAGCAGCAAAGAGGAAAATCGAAAGCAGGCAGTAATCTTCCTGACTGATGGTGCCCCGAGCGACTTGAATGATGCTCCCAAGCTCAATACGGTGTTGGGGGACTTCGAAGCGGCTGGCATCCCGGTCTATCTGCTCATGCTGCGACCGCGCCTCGATAGCATTAAGGACTCAGGGGTGCGAGCCCGTACCAATACCACCATTGCAAACGTGCTTAGCTTATTTCGAGACGAGCAGCGCCCGGTGATTGAGATTAGCAGCCCAGCAGATATCGCCCGTGCTTTCGCCAGTGTACTTACTCAGCTCCAACCTGGTACCTACCTCGACACCCTCGCAGGCAGCTCTGGCAGCTCCGGGAGCGACTTGGCAATCTTCAGCGTGCGGGCGATCACGCCACAGCGCCTAAGCAGGGCGACCTTCGTATTCTTCGCGAACAGCACAGCACCTGCATTCTCCGTAATAAATGATGCTAGTCCAGTTGAGGCGAAACCCACTCTGTCCCAAAAGCCAGGTAAGTATGCGGTATTCGCCTCTGAAAGTAGCGGAGGGAGTCTGTCCGGCGAGTGGAGCTTCACGGCTCGTGTCAAGCCTGAGCAGGTTTCTGCCTTTGCCTTTCTGCGATCCGAGTTGCGGATGCAGCTTCGCTACCCTAATGTGGCTGCGGCTCCGGTAGGAATGATCCCTAGCCAGAAGCTGCTGATTGGTGCAGCAGTTGATGGCCTTGCTGCTGATCAGGCTGACGAGGTACGCCTGCGGGTCAACCCTGAACGTTGCCCCGAAGCACGGCGGGAACAGCCATCAGATAGACCTATCCAGCAAATGCAGAGCGTCGGTCTGAGCGAGACAGGCTCGCCTATCTTCTGGAACACGACACAGGCTGAAGACAAAGAGCTATACGTGACCGTCGAGTATGCACCGGCGAACGCCCTAGCCTTATGGCGCTGCTATCCTATTACCGCTGTCAAAGAGACCCTCGCACCGTTAACCATCGAGGCCGCCCCGAACAATCTTGACGCCGCCGGCACCTTCCCAATTCGGGCTACACTGCCCCCGAATATCACTTGGGTGGCTAGCGCCTACCTACTCTCCCCTGACGGCCAAGTTACCAAGAGCGATCTAGATTCCAACGGCCGAGGCGTCAGCCCCCAGGTGACACTGGGCGGCACCTATATAGTTCGCGTGGTCGCTGAGGGCGTGGTTGCTGGGCGGAGCGTTGCCCTTTTCGGCGAGCAGACCCAGCTGATCGAAGGTACTATAAGTCTTGAAACCACTGATATCGACCTGGGTGTGATCAAACAGCTCGGTCAAAGCCTGAATGGGATTATTAGGCTTAACGCACCGTTGCTCACTAATACAAGTGATATTCGCTTTGCAGCTGACAAAGCCCAGTTGATAGGACCCGATGGCGCTTCCATCGATGTCTCTGCAATCCAGCTCAACCTCTGTAGCGGTGGTGCAAGTCTAACAAATGGCACTGTGACTTGCGAGGTAGAGATTACCCCGCCTAATAACCTCGCCCGCGGCAGCTATCAAATCAGAGTCCCAGTAGAAGTGGAGAACCAGCGTATACTCTTTGATTTCCTAGTGCTGCACTTCGAGCGACCTGAGTCTGGGTTGAGTTTGAACCTCCCAGCTGATGGGTTCACCTATCCGGATCCCATCACTCGTGCTCAGCCAATTTTGACGACAACTGTAGTAGCCGAAAGAATACTATTCAATGACCAGCTACAGATTCAGGAATCCCTTGAGGTAATTGCGCTGCGCGACGAGAAGCAGATGCGTAACTTGCCCCCGAGCCAGGTTACACTGAGGCTGCTGCCTGCCAGTGGGGTAGAGAGCGGACGCTACTTGCTTTCTCTTGAGCCAGACTATAGTCTACCTGTTGGACAGTATGAGGTGCGAGCGCGGCTGGTAAACCCACCCGTGCCGGTAACTCCGTCTGAGATCGTGCTCAGGTTTAATAAGCCGTCCGTACAAGTTGTGCTCTCACCCGAGAGCGGGCGCAATATTAACACCGCAGGCTTGCCCATCTATCGGCTCGAACCCATCTGGGGGGTGGTAAGTCTGCCATTCTGGCGGCCGCAGTCAGTCCTGGCAATGACTAGCGAGGTATTGTACGACACCAACTTCCCGACAGCCTTTCCACCGCCAACTATCAACCGCGTTGTAAAGCTGGATGATCCGGAACAGGATATCTCAGAGGAAACGTTTGCACCATATTGGCGCGATGATGGTGCTGTCCCTGAGCGCACCGGCGTCTACAATCGCATCTTGGAACTCGAGTTGGGTCGCTCATTAGCTTTCGCTTCCGGTGAGTATGAGGTGAGCTTGCTGACAGACCCGTCTTTAGTGCAGAGGCCGCGCGATGTGACAGTTCGTGTGCGGGTCTACGGCATGGGTGAGCTCTTTTGGTGGCGTATTGTGCCTGGACTCCTAGTTATCGGACTTCTTGCCTCCCTCGGCAACTACAGCTATGTAAGCATGAAGCGCGGCTTTCGAGGCGATCTCAAGATTGGTGAACACACGTTCGTGCTCAAGGGAACTGATCCGCTAGAGATTGTGTATCATCATAACATTGGGAGCTTCGCTGTTCAGTCAGTTGCCTCTGGTGAGGCAGTGGAAAATATAACCCAGGTTGCGACCATTGAAAGCCTCAACTTGCGCTCAATCCGCCTAACAGCAAATGAGCGCCCTGACGAGCCGATCACACTTTTCATTGACATCCCCCATACGCTGGAATCTGGGGACACGCTGATGTATATATCACACCGACAATCTCGTCGTGCCACGCCTGAGAAAGATTAACGATGAGGAAACTGCTATGATCCGCGCCTACGCCCCATCATCTCTCTATGTAGCCCCAACACTGGTTATCGGGCTTGGTGGCACTGGCGTTTCCGTCATCCGCCTACTAAAGCGGCGAATCAGGCAATCGATGCAGCCATTGCCTGGGATTATCGAGTTCCTCGCCGTCGATACAGAGCCGGTGCAGAATCTCCCAGGCGACGAGCGAATCTTTGATCGGGAGATCGCCTACCTCGGCGACTACAATGCCGCAAGCGTGCTGCGCAATCTTGACAACCATCCGCATATCGATGACTGGTGGCTCCACGGTAGCACGATCACTGGTAGTATCTTTAAGGGCGCTCGCCAGCGGCGCTCGATCGGTCGACTCTCGCTCTACACCCGCTGGGGCCTGTTCGCACAGCGCCTTGACCCGAAGCTGCGCAAGATTCGCGAGATCGCCGAAAAGGAGAAAATTGAGCGCCGCGGTATTGATGTCGAACGTTCGGGTAAGGTACGCGTCTATATTGTCTCGTCCCTCTGCGGAGGCACGGGCTCTGGCACCTTCCTGGACACGGCTTTTCGCGTGCGCAAGGAGATGAAAGATGACGCTGAGATAACTGGCATCTTTGTCATGCCTTCAGTCTTCCTCCCCGACATACAGAGCCGCATTCAGCGTCAACGCATCCAGGGGAACACCTACGCCGCCTTGCTTGAACTCAATCATTTCCTCTCCGGCGCGCCGTTTGAATCATGCTTCCCTGACCATCCCTTTCGTAACGGTAACAGCGAGAAGAATATTATCAAGTTGGAGCGGCCCTTCGATATGGTGTTTCTGGTTGACAGAAGCAACGGCCGCGAAGGCATCGGCAGCATTGATGACGTGCGTCAGATGACAGCACAGTATATATTTCTTGACGTCATTACCCCGATCGGCAAGCGCCTCTCGGGCCTGCGCGAGAACCTAAACGATCTGGCAAGCGAGCGCCGCAAGAGTGTGCAGAATGGGCAAAGCCAAACTCTGGCCATCGCTGGCTTTGCCACCGCTTCCCTGGTGATGCCGGCCAACGTGACTGAGACGATAAGCCACATGTATGGTGCCGACCTGCTGCGACGTCGCATGATCGGGCTGCTAGGCGCCGAGCACCTCCAATCATTGAAGAAGGAACTGGTTGATCTCTCTTCGCGTATCACTCAAACGCTGCGGTTTGATACACCAGACCCACAGAAGCCGATAGCAACAGTACCTTCGCTGTTCGGCCCACGAGCCGGCAGCTCCGCAGCCCCGAGCATCGATGCGGAGAAGCGCACGCAAGCCGCTCGTCAGATTATCCAGGAGATTCACAAACAGCTTGAGGCAACTTTTCAGCGGTACGGGCTGACAGGTGCCTTATGGGTTGCCGAGGAGTTGTACCGAGCTCTGAGCGCCAACCGAGAGGCCGCCGATAAGGTAATCAAAGAGACCGAGGTTCAGATTAGCCAGCTTAGCAGCCAAGCTCTTGAACTGCCTGCAACCAATGTTTTCCAACGGCTTGTCGACCTGACTTTTGCTCGGCGCGAGTATGCTCGCCGTCTGGCAGATCTAAAGGCCCGCCGCGATAAAACTCTCGTGGAGTTACAGCGACGAAGTGACCTAAATAAGACAGCGCTGTCAATCATCACAGATGTCCGCGATAGCGTTGCTGAAGTTAGGCGACACATTGAAGATGCCCACAAGCGCTGTGAAGTGTGGGTGAAGGAGCTCGACCGCGGCATCAGCACACTTCAGCCGGCAAAGAGCGCCCGTGAGGGTGACGCGATGCTCTTCGAGCTTGTGACGGAACTAGGCAACGAGCAGGAGATTTTGCCACTCGGTCAGCCCGAGCCCGAACGCACGCCGCTCGCCCGCTATCTTGAGCATCGCTATAAGCATAACAACGAGCTCAGCAGCGATGAGGGTCTGCTCTGCACCACCCTCGCCAGGATTGGCATCTTCGACCTCACGCTCAGCGAGACGCCAGTTGGTTTAGCGCTGCAATGGACAGCAGCGAAAGGCTCTGATAGCGAGCTGTTTCGCAAAGTATTCAGCATGATCGATCGTTATGTGCGAAATCAAGTTGGGCAAGGCACTCCCCCTGGTGTGGTCGACTACCTGCGCTGGTTCTACGCGAACATCGTCTACTACAATGGAACAGGTACTACCTCTCGTAATAGCCCTATTGACCCTGTACGTCAGTTGCGACAGCGTTGCTACGCACCATTCCTCCAGATCGATGAGGGAAAGCTCGGAACGGAGCACGCCTTTGACACCGAGCCGGTGACTCTCTTTGGGATCAGCCCGCTGCGTGATAAGCTCCAGACCAAGCAGGATGATCCCGACGATGTCTTTGCCGAGTTTGACGATTACATAGATGTCGATACGGGGGTGCCCGAGCGCCTGGATATCCTCTTCGGCAAATTCGGCTATAAGGTCGACGACCTTCGCACACTGGAGGAGTTCCGCCTCTCGTACCGCTATTTTATGGAGAACCTAGGCGAGTCGCTGCACATCCACCGTGAATGGCCCCTCGTGATAGGCATGGGCGATCTGATAGAAGGACCCAAGGGGCAAGCATCGCCTGACGTCTCAAAGCGAAATGGCGGCGCCCCCGACGGTCGGGCTGCGTCTGCCGACGTCTTAGTCGAACCGACCAGTGTCCTCACCACACCGGAAGATGGCCAGGCTGACGCCTCTCCCACTAATAAGTCAGGCCGTGTAGCGGTGGACCATGTACCAGCCGACGCGCTTATAACCCCACCATCTTTTGAGCCCACTAGCACACCGTCTGCAGGCCGTGAACCTTCAAGTGTTCAGCCGGAGGCCACGCCTGTCGCGAGTAATGCTGCTTTCTTGACATTAAAGCAGCTTTCCGATGCTCAAACAGCCTCCGGCCTTGTGCGCGACCGCAATGAGGATTTTGTATTTGGCAAGCTCCTGGAGCCGCTAGAAGGCTCTATCGCCCCACAGTGGGGTATTTATATCGTCGCCGATGGTGTTGGTGGCAGCATGGACGGTGACGTCGCGAGCCGTGAGGCAGCTCTAAGTGTGTTCAAAACCGTAGAGCAGCGCCATTCGGATCTGCGCAAGCTCAAACGGAATCTCAGCATAGATCAGATGCAGTCGCTGCTTGTTCAGGCGTTCAAAACTGCCAATCGCGTCGTGCAGGAGCAGCGCAGGCGACGTGGGAGTGATTTGCAAACAACACTGGTGGCAGCACTAGTGGAAGGCACTACGGCTGTTATCGGTAATGTGGGCGACTCTCGCGCTTACCTCTACCGGAGTTCGCAACTCCAACGGATTACCGAGGATCACTCAAAGGTGTTCGAGCTCTTTAAGAAAGGTGAGATCAGCGAGGAAGCACTCGTTACTCACCCCGAGAACAATCTGATCCTGCGCTCCATTGGAAGCGAGCCTGATATCAGGGTGGATTTGTTTGTTCAGGAGCTTACACCAGGTGACTGGCTGCTCCTTGTTACAGATGGCCTGTGGGAACTTGTGTCCAAGCAACAGATTGCCGAGATTCTTGATGCAAGCTCCAACCCTGAACAGGCCGTAACCGAATTGATCAAGGCCGCTAATCAGGCTGGTGGCAAGGACAATATAGGCATCGTTGCGGTGCACCTGATTGATCGCTAAACGCATATGCAGGACGTTGATCAACTGAAGATTGGAGTCTCTGCTGAAACTCCACAGCCAGCCGTTCTTATTGGCCTGGGTGAGTTTGGGCAACAGATCCGTAGCGAGCTTAGAAGCAAAGTAGATCTCTACGCTCAATTTGGCTCTCCCCTCGGCAGCGAGTATCAACGCATTTTGGCCCCGCTGCTCCTCCCGGAAGATGAAAGTCTTTGGGCCATAAGCGATCCGGAAGAAATCCGACAACAGTTCTTTCAGTCGCAGAACTTGACTGCAGCGGCACGGGCCATCTCGCGCGCCTGTGATCGGGTGCGCGTGCATAGCAGTTACCCCCTAGTCGACACGGTACGACCAACAATTTACGTCGTCGGCACCACGTGGTCGCCAGTAGGTCGAGCGCTGCTCTGGCCCATCGCCCATGTCGTCCGCGCCCTACTCGGACGACGGCGAGACTACAGCTTGGTCGGCATCTTTGTTTCAGCCCAGTGGAGCAGCGATCCTGCTGCAGTTGAGGCGGGCGACGCCCTTACCTGTGAGTTGCTTGATGAAGGCGAGAAACTGATCAACGAGCGCCCTTCCTGGAACTCGATCATTCGGAGCCAGCTTTCGACACAAGATCGGAGCAAGCTTTCGACACAAGATCGGGATGACCAGAGCTATGACGCAATCTTTCTTATCGATGGTTTGAAGAACAATAATACAACCATAGTCTCGCATTTTGACCAGCCAGTTGAGGTTGAAACGCTTGTGGTCGGCCTGATCGAGGGTTTGCTCTACGGAAACGTCATGCCGACGATTGATCAGGTCATGCTCGATGATTACCTACAGCCAAAGCAGCAGGTCTATCTGGGCGTCGGGATCTCTTCTCTAGTGGTGCCTCTCCGCGCTATTGCCGAAAGGGTGTCAGCCTATACTGTCGGAAAGTTAATTCAAGAGCGGCTACTGGTACGGTCCGAGCAACTCGAATCTGATACCTATATAGTGTCCGATCTACTCGCCCAAATCGACCAGCGAATTGCAGCACAGGTTCTCTCAGTCGGACAACGCACCTTAGAGGAGAACGGCGAGTACGAACTGACATCTGGGCACAAGAGTCGGTTTATCAGCAAGGTGACGGAGACCGGTGGACAAGTTCAAATTCTGCAACTGCAGCTTAAGGGTGAGAACCTTGCTAGCGAGAGCGATAACCTAGATGCCGCCGAGGTGCAGAAGCGCATCAGTGAGGAGGAGACATTCGGGCGGCGGCTAATCGAGAAGCTTGATGCTGCTCTGGCAAGGGAGCGGCAGCCCGAAATCGACGGGCTTGAAACTATTTGTGGAAACATTATCAGCCGGCAACTTCGCGGTGGTGGCCCAGGGCTGATGCGCGCCCTCGGCATTATGGAACAATTGGTAGCGGTACTTGAGCAGGCTGTCGCTGCCGCGGAGCGTACCCGGGCGGCGACAACACAGCGCTACCGTAAAGCTGAGAGCGCACGGCAGCCCGCGCGTCGCCTAGCTATTGACCCGAGAATGCTACTGCACTCTGCCCTCACACTGCGAGCCCGAGTTCCGGCCCTATTAGCCCGCGGCTTCCTTCTGGGCATCTTCCTGTTCCAGTTCTTTCACGACGCGATCATCAGAGAAGTGAGCTTCTGGCCTGTAAGTTTGCTGGTGCCCGAGGCCACGTCTCCATCTGTTGCCATTGAGGGGGCTGTCGCGGCATGGCTGTCTGTCGTCATTGGTCTGCCAGTGTTACTTTTCATCTTTCTGCCGCTGCTCGTGGTTCAGTGGCATATCTATCGGCGGAGACGGCAGCTCGAGGTGGTAGCGAAAGAGGGGCTCCAGGAGCAGTTCGACACTTATCGAGCACAGGTACTCCAGCAACTACGTACCCATCTACAATTTCGCCGTCTTCCGGAGTTACAAGCGGCGCGTAGCGAGCTACAGCAATACGCTGATGCGAGTTTGCAGGGCGTTGGCTACGATATCATGGAACCTACTTATCAGGAATACCCGATCGTCGAGCCCCGGACAGTGGTTGAGCCCTTCCAGCAGCAAGCTGCCGAGCAAATTACCCTCCATCTCGGTCAGCGCATAGTGACCTCGTGGAGCCCGGATAACACCGATCAGCAGGATCTGTGGGCTCTACGCCCAATCCCTGAAATCACAACCGCACTAGAAGGGCAGGCACGTTCTGCCGTTGAGCATGTTGTTGCCCTGCCGATTGAGCACTACCTCCGCGGTCAAGATATCGATGATTGGTTCTTCCGCCTCTGGAAGTCAAGCGTCCCCTGGATCAAGATCGAGCAACCCATTGGCTCCCTCGAGTCTGGAAGAGACTTGATCGACCTTAACATTCTTCTAGTTCGTGGTGGAGCCGCCTCAACGGTAGCTGCCCGACTGGCAGGCACATTATCAGGGTATCAGGTCTTAAACTGGCCCGACCCCTACCGTATCTCGCTCTTGAGAATTATCTGTGGTGTGACCTGCGATTTGTTCGAGCGCTACGAGCAACTACAGATCAGCAAAGCCCTCTTCCAGCGCTATGAGCGATCACCCCAGGCTGCTCCGCTCTCAATGCCCTCACTGTCATCGGCAGATTTTACTCCAATCGAGCCTGTCGCAAACACAGAAAGCAATAATTCGCCACCCGAGTCCTTTACTGCTCTGATCGTAGCAATAAAAACAAAGATCGACGCAATTGAAGATCACCTGGAGCGTGAAGGCTTTGAGCGAGGGTGGAACAGCTTGAAGGTTCTGTCAGATGCCTCTACTGGGCAGCAGCCCGAGCGCAAAGCCATCGCTGAGAGTCTAAAGACAATTGATGTGGGCTATGAGTTGCCTTCATTACAGGAAAATACCCGCACGGCAATCTCACATCTCTACGCTCTGCTTGACCCCTGGCTTAAGCAGAGAGGCATCGAGCCAATTATCCCCGAGGTGGGAGAGCTCTACGATCCGAGCCGTCATGGGATAGCAATCACAGAAGATCACCTTCCAACGCTGTCCGATGGGGCAATTAGCAAGCGAGTTCGCCGGGGGTACCTAATTGATGGTAAGATGGCCGTCGAGCCGTGGGTTTGCGTTAATAAGCGAACTTGAGCGAGGCAGCTGTGGCCGTTCATTTCTACGAAATTAGCCTGTATAAAGTCGGACTGCTCACCGCGGTCGCCAGCTGGTTTCTCTACAAGAGTGGCGGAACAAACCGCTTGCCCCGTTTTGAGATGATGGGGACTGAGGGCGGTTTCTTCGTCGTCCACGGCCTAATTTTCTTGAGTATCTGGTTCATCATATACTTTTTTGAACGAAACTTCGGCGTCCCGCGGCTCTTCCGCTCAATCCGGTCGCGCCAGGGTACGGCCCTTTGGCTTGACGTGGTCGCAATCCTTACTACAGTGGTGTGTCTAATTTTCTCATTTGGCTTCGGCACGTTAAGCACCTATCAGATCGGTGGTGCCCTCGTGCTATCCACGGCGGCGGCTCAAAGTATAATGATTGGGCGCGAGTTCCAGCTTCTCCTCGGGCCAATCTTCCCCGGTAGTGCGCTACCTCGCACGTCTAAATCCTCGCCCGCAATAGCCACACAACCAGACGCGGGCGTGGCACTTACCTCGCCCCAGCTGGCCACGTCACCTAGCGAGAGGCCGGGATCTGTCGCAGCCCCACCTGCCCCATTTTTGCCCCCCCCGCCCACTTCGGCTGAGGCTACTCCTCCACAGGTGCAGGGAGTAGATTTGCCTGCCAGCCACCAACCTGACGAACAGAACTGAATCTTCAGGAGGCTCTTATGCGTTTTTGCGACCCTACTCAAGCGCAGCAGCTTCTGCTGGATGATCGCACCAGCGGTCTCTTTGATCGTGCGAAAAACTCCGACTACGTATTTTATGAAGAGAAGGATGGTGGCTGGTTTCCGGCTCCCAGCGTGTGGGGGCTCCTCTCGAAGAGGTATAAAGCGCTGCGCCGTCAAGATAGCCTCGTCCTTGAGCTTGAGCCCAATGATATCCGACTGAGCGACCGTGTCGAAGTCCTGGGGCAGATTACTGTTAACTATCAGTTCGAACAGGCTGACCGAATCGTATTTATGAGTCCGACTGGTATTCGCAATGAACTACTGGGCCGGGTGAAGCACGTGCTGAGTCTCTACCTGAGTCGTCTCGCGTCCAAGGAGCTTGGGCTTTACAAGAGTTGGCTCATCGAGTCTTCCAACAGCAAATTCCTACAGGAGGCGGATCGCTACGGTTATACTCTTACTATTGAAGAGTTTGAACCGGTTACTCCCCTCGATGATACCATTCAAAAAGGCATCATTGATGATGTTGAGAGCTATTATACCCTCGCTCGCAGACGCAAAGAGATGCTCCTTGAAGCTGAACGCAAGCGCGAAGATATACGCCTCGAAGTGGAGCGCTATGAACTTATGGCTCTAGCCGAGGCAAAAAAGGCGTACGCAATGCTGGGGGTTAGGCAGCAGGAGCTTCAGCGGGAGGCTGAGCATCTGCGTGCAGTACGCATGTTCGACATTGACGAAGCTAAGATGAGGGACGATCTCTTTCTGCGAAAGCTGTCCGGGATCACACAGTTACCGACTGAATTTATCGCAGCGGCGATCGCCCTCGCCGATCCACAGCCGGGCAGCGCTATGGCAGAGATGATGCGGGCCAGGGTTGCAGCGACGACTCATGGCGACGCTATGTCGCTTTTGCATACGCTGATCACGAACAAGCCAGGCAGCCAGCCGCCCGCTATATTCCCAGGCAATATGCTCCTCCCGGCCCCCACGCCGCCAATAGTCGTGTCCGATCCGGTGCTTAATCAGCTCACAGCTGCCGGGTATGAAACCACACTTCAACGAAATCACTACCTGATTACAGTCTCGAACCTCGGCCACAGAAACTACTACGTCAAACTACAGCTTAACGGCAAGCATGTCTCGACGATTCACCACGGTAGCACACCTGAGACACAAACCCGCTGGACGGGAGCCATCATACGTGACGATCCTGTCGCCGCTGTCAACCTCGTTGTGCAAGAGCTGAGTAAACGTCGGTAGGAGTGCACTATGCCACATCACGCCGCTTCTATCGATAAGGCCACCTACCGACCTACGCCGCAGAACGGGTTGGACGACCCGCCCTGCGCTATCTTCGGGGCTGAGTTGGAGGGCCTGCCTGACTTCTGGGATGAGGGGCTAACCTTTGACGTGCAGCAGCAGCGCATCGGCGAAGTGCTTCACCGACAGCAGGAGTTTGTCCGCACCCTCGCGTTTCTTGACGGCGGGGCTACATTCGAACTGCGGCTCATCAGTGCACCAGGTTCGACCCCGCGTCTGCGTATTGTGTACCTAGTGAGCGTCGAAGTTGACAGCGAGCTGGAGGCGGTATGGAGATTGTTCCACAGCGCGTTTCCCGGCGACCTTGATTTCCGACTGATCGTCTTGCCGGCCGAGGAAACCGCAAGGCTCTGCGGGCAAGCGGATCACGCAACTCTCGACTACTACGAGTGGCGACCAGAACCCACGACGATTATTCTTGGTGCTGAGGAGCACCGTTTCGTGGCCCCACCATCACCGCGTGTCGACGGGCGACTGGCCCTGATTCGTGCGCTGCTCCAGTATCATCAGCCGGTTACGGTAGGCTTCGCGGTGACGCCCCTCTCGCGCAATGATTACCACGTCGAGCGAACTCGTGAGGCATGGCAGCGCCTACTACGCCTCGCCGAGCCGACCCTGTTCCTCGCGCAGGCGCCTGGCGGACCTGACGAACTGGCGGAGCGTCTAGGAGTCCCTGCCTTCGACCGGATCCTTGATATGGTGACCGAGGCTACATTCGACGACCCTCACCTAAAGGCTCTAGTGCTGAACATCGCTGAGCATCAGCGACGCGAGCGCTATGTAATGGAGCCAACTTACCGGCTGAAAGCGTTGATTAATGCTGCGGAGCGTATGGTTCAGAGCAACGCCTTCTTCCGCTGGCGGATCCATGCAGTGACACTCGCCGACTCCTCGCTCGGGGAAATGGTCATCAATGCAGTTGCTGATGATTTGGGGCGTAATGATCAGGATCGCCTGATGACGTCGTATCAACTCTACCGCTGTGTGGAAGACCGCGATGATCTGCCGGCTGACAACTTTCGCTCGGTGCGTACACGCTGGACACAGTCCTTGAGCTACGATGAGATGATGGAATACATTCCGCTCGGCGAACTAGTCGACGATGTCGGCGTGTCCGCACTGCTCCATCTACCGATCCTGCCGCAGGGCGGGATTCCTGGAATGAGATCTTACCAAGCCAACCCGTTTGCTGCCTGGCAGCTTAGTCAAGGTGCTGTCGGAAGCGGGATCGATATAGGGAATTATATCGACAGCCGGATTAGTATGCTTCACGAGGCGGGACACGGTGTGACCTTAGATCTCAATGATCTAACGCGGCACGCACTAATCACTGGTTCTACTGGTGGTGGCAAATCCACCACGAGCAAGAGGTTGCTCACCGAAATTCACCGACGGCAAATACCTTTCCTCGTAATTGAGCCGGTGAAGGCCGAATACGGTGATCTTGCTTTTACATCGGAATTTTTGGAAATCGCTCCGCAGAACTATCCCGTCGTCCTATCGCCGGGGAGTGTTGACGCCCCTCTCTGGTTTAATCCCTGCTACGTGCAAAAAGGCGTTAGCGTTAACACACACATAAGCTATTTGCTTTCCTGCTTTATGGCGGCTTTCCCTATGCCTGGAATATTTGGACTTGTTCTTGCCAGGGTGCTACATAAAGCATATCAGATGAAGGGAGGAGAATTAGTTAGTGAAAAGCGGTTTTCTCGCTCGCCCTTTGAGGATAACGTACCTCTCACTGTAGACCTAGCCGACGATGATGTGCCTGATTTTGCGCTACTCCACAAAACCGCTCAGGATGTAATTAAAGACCTTGATTATAGGGGGGATTTTGCAGGCAATTTAAAGACTGCAATTACCCTGCGGCTTGAAAGCCTCCAGCAGGGTGTAATCGGTGCCACCCTTAAACCTCATCCTGGTAGCGATTCATTCGAGAAACGGGTTGGGAGAATCCTGAAGAAGCCAGTAGTTATTCAACTTAACCACATTGCAGACAAGAGCGAAAAGGCTCTTGTGATGGCCTTTCTGCTAACGGCTCTATATGAGTACTATGAGCAACAGCCTACTAGTGAACATTTACGGCATGTAACCTTGATTGAAGAGGCCCATGTCCTCCTAGAGCACGTTCCTAGAGGGCAGAGTGAGGAAAGCGCAAACAGTAGAGGTAAGGCTATAGAACTGTTCGCTGACATGCTGGCTGAGATTAGATCTCGAGGTGAGGGTCTCGTAATCGTTGAACAGTTACCATCAAAGCTCATTCCAGAGGCCATAAAAAACACGAACCTAAAGATCATGCATCGTCTCACTGCCCGTGAAGACCGCGAGATTTTAGGCGCAGCGATGAATTTCAACGACCGTCAAAGCCGTTTTGCAACGACCTTGCAGCGGAGCCAAGCGATCATATTCCGGGAAGGGTTAAGTCAGCCTGCACTTATCCGAGTTCGAGGCACATTAAGTCGCGGCGAGGTACGTACCCACGTTGACGCGATACTAGCAAAGTTGACTCGGGGAGAAGGAGGTGCTCGACGTTTTCCCAAAGGCCTGAGCGCCCTTCTCCAAGGGGTAATTTCCAATCCCAATGACCCTTCCACTGTAGAGGCTCTCGCTAGCTTTGTTGGAACTTATCTTCACAGTCGAAACCCTATAATTGAAGCTGATGATCGAGAAGCAATCTGCTGGTATCTACAGCGGATTACCAGGCCAATTCCGCGATATCTGCGTGTTATTGAGCAAATAACGCCACTGCTACTGAATTTTCCCATACATAAAGTTGTTAGTTAAAAAGGATTAGCACAACATTTATGTCTGAGAGCGATTACAACTCGGAAAGTGATTACGGCTCGGAGAGCGATCACGGCTCGGAGAGCGAGAGTTTTGCTGAATCGGTCGAGCAGAGCGAGGAGGGAGACCTTGCGGAACCTAACGAGCAGAGTGAGGAAGAAGCAGCTGAGCCTGTTGAGGTGAGTGAGGAAGACATTGCTGAGCCCGTCGAACTGGACGCGGAAGAAGTAGCGGAGCCCGTTGCGCTAAGCGAGGAGGAAGCAGCCGAGCCTGTCGAACTGGACGCGGAAGAGGCAGCGGAGCCTGTCGAACTGGACGTGGAAGAAGCGGCTGAGCCTGTCGAGTTGGGCGAGGACGAAGTTGCTGAACCCGTCGAACTAAGCGAGGAGGAATATACTGAGCCCGTCGAGCTGAGTGAAGAAGGCGACCTTCTCGAACCCAACGAGCACAGTGAGGAGGAAGAGCCTGCTGAGCCCGTCGAGTTGGATGAGGAAGAGCCTGCTGAGCCCGTCGAGTTGGATGAGGAAGAGCCTGCTGAGCCCGTCGAGTTGGATGAGGAAGAGCCTGCTGAGC